>JFJP01005474.1_pt1 | contig 20318 bp, 25 predicted proteins | sample 431651 | NCBI WGS metagenome assembly JFJP01 (sample SAMN02602958, study PRJNA72255) | Microbial mat metagenome, whole genome shotgun sequencing project. | biome: fresh water; feature: sink hole; material: water; isolation source: purple microbial (photo- and chemosynthetic) mats found in...
ACCGGCGATGTCGATGATCAGGGGGGCGTGAAAGCTCATGGTGTTTTCTCTGAAAAAGCAAATTATCCGGATATTGACTGATGAATGTTCAGCGACATGCATCCTTCCATCCGCTGTGAGCAGAATCAGACAATGAATGTCTGACTTTCATGTCCCGGGGTGGTCGGAGTCCATTAAAGTTAAACCGCCAGCAAAGCCAACAAACTGGCGCGCCAACGCTGCAATTGCCGGGCAGTTTTCCACAACCACCACAACTTGCCACTCCAGGAAATGACCCGCGCCGGTTTCAGTAGCAACAGCAGCAGCACGCCAGCCAAGGGCCACGCGGGGTGCTGGTAAAGCCAAGTCAGACTGGCACGGGTTTGGTCAATCCAGGCCGCAGGGCGCTGCAGGCTGTCAAGACTGCCACGCAACTGGTAGCGCAACTCGGTGCTGCGAATCAGCAACAACTGCTGCCGAAGTTGCGGGTCGTCGCGGTTCATGGGGGGGCAGTGGGGGCGAGTGCTGCGCGGTCGCGCTCAAGCTCAGACAGGCTGGCACGAAACAAATTGGAGCCAACCTGTAGTTTTAGACGGGCCACGCGCTGCAAGCCCACGGCAGCAAGCAAAAAAACCACGGCCAGCACACCCATGGCAGCCAACCGGTAGCCGTCCCAAAGCAACAAAATAACAAAGCCACTGAACATGACCAGTGCCAGTGTCAAGCTGATCAAGGCTGCAACACCCCAAAAGAAACCAGCCAGCAGACGCTGCTTTTCGATCTCAAGCTCGGTGCCCAGCAAGGCCAGCCGAACCTGCAACAGCGACAAGCCAGCATCAAGGCGCTGTCTCAGCTGCTCAAGCAAACCGCTCTGTGGTGTTGCTTCAGCCATCACCGGGGATATCAACGACGACTGATCAACAGCCCAACCACCAAACCGAGGCCGGCTGCAATGCCGATGGATTTCCAGGGGTGTTCGTGCACATACTCATCGGTGGCGTGGCCAGCCGCTTTGGCCTTGGCCACGGTCACATGTTGCAGGTGGGTCAGTTCGTCTTTGGTGCGACTGAGCCGATCACGCATACGCTGACGCAATTCGGTGGCACTCTCTCCGACATTGTCAGCGGTCAGGCGTAACAATTCTTCAGCATCTGCAACGCCTTGATGCAAGTCTTGTACAAGTTTCTCTTTGCTGAGTTGGATAGCTTCGCTCATGTTCAATCTCCGTGTGGGTTGGAAAATGGCAGTTTAGCCCGAGTCGGGCTTGAAGTGGCGTGGTGAACCGCGCTTAGTGCTACTGTCCATGAGGAATTCCCCCCCTTCAGGCATCACATCCGGCCAGCTCAGGGACGCTGGCGCCACTATCTGATTAATTCAACCACACAGAAGCTGGCGGCGTAGTCGGTTTCGTCGGTGACACTGATGTGGGCGCTCAGGCCTTTCGCAGCAAACCAGTCTTTCAGCGCACCATGCAGCACGATCACCGGCTGGCCGCTGGGCAGTTTGCCAACCTCACAGGCGCGCCAGGTCATTGGCATCGTCATACCCAGGCCAACGGCTTTGGAAAATGCCTCTTTGGCGCTGAAACGGGTGGCCAGATAACGCACACCCCGCTCGGGCCAACGCTGGCTGCGGGTGCGCCAGATGGCAAATTCCTGCTCAGACAATATCTTTTGGGCAAAGCGCTCGCCATGGCGCTCCAGGCTGGCACGAATGCGCCGCACATCACAAATGTCAGTACCTATGCCGTAGATCATGGGTTGCAGATCATGATTTGGGCCCAAGCAGGCAGCGGGTCAGTTCAGCCCACCCTGTGCAGAGGCTCAGCCTGCTCAATGCAGCGCAGGTAGTCCTTGATGGTGGCAGCGTAGCCCAGTTCCAGCGCATCGGCAATCAGGGCATGACCAATCGACACCTCGCTGACACCCGGCACCTGGGTCAGAAAAGCAGTAAGGTTGTCACGGTTCAGGTCGTGGCCGGCGTTGACACCCAACCCGGTGTTCAGCGCAGCCTGTGCCGCGCGGGCAAAACGGGCCAACTGGCTGGCAAGATCTGGCGTGTCCCAGGCCGCCGCGTAGGGCTCGGTGTAAAGCTCGATGCGGTCAGCGCCCAGCGCCTTGGCCGCCGCCATGGGCGCGGGCTCAGCATCCATGAACAGACTCACCCGTACACCCCAGGCGCGCGCCTGGTCAATCAGCGGCTTCAGGCGCGCCGCATCGTCCGCAAAAACCCAACCATGGTCGCTGGTGAACTGGCCGTGGCCGTCGGGCACAAAGGTCACTTGGTGCACCGGCAGTTTTTGCGCCAGCAACTGGCCCACCACGTCCATCAGGTTGTGAAACGGGTTGCCTTCGATGTTGAACTCACGCCCGGGCCAGGCTTGCATCAGGGTGGCGAGTTCTGTCACGTCTGTGCCTCGAATGTGGCGCTCATCCGGCCGTGGGTGCACCGTGATGCCGTGCGCACCGGCTTGCAGGCACAGCGTGGCAGCGCGGGTCAGGCTGGGAATGCCGAGGTGGCGCGTGTTGCGCACCGTGGCCACTTTGTTGAGGTTGACGGACAGAGCGGTAGTTTTCATAGGTTTTGCAGATCGATCATCATTTGCCGGGTGCGCAATGTGCTGACACCGCAATGGTAATTCAGCAAGCTGCGCAATTGCAGTTTGAGCTCGGCGGCTACTTCGGCACAGGCGCGCAGGGTGCTGGTAAAAGGCACCCGCTCACCCAACACCGCCTGAAGCGCCGTCCATTGCGCGCCGCTCAGGCTGGCGCGGTCTGATGCATTGGCCTGGCGCAGGCCGCCTTCGGGCACCAGGCTGTAGCGCTCGGTGGGGTGCAGCGCCAGCAAGGTCATGGTCTGGGTATCCAGTAGCGGCAGCAGACCAATTTCGCGCAGCAGCAGCAGCTCAAAAGCGCGCAGGGCAGACTCCAGCACCTCGCCATGTTCGCTGGCAATCACCTGCACCACGCTGGCATACACGTCAAACAGCAGCGGGTGCGGGTCTTCGCGCGCCAGCAGGTTCAGCAACAGCTCATTAAGGTAATAACCCGACATCAGCGCGTCGCCCGTGGGCATCACATGGCCGCCCTGCCACTCGGCGGCTTTAAGGGTCTTGATTTCGGCATCACCACCAAAGGCCAGGTGCAAGGGCTGCAGCGGCAGCAGGATCGGCCGAAAGCTGGAACTCGGGCGCTTGACACCTTTGGCCACCAACGCCAGGCGGCCATGGTGACGGGTGAAGACCTCCAGAATCAGGCTGGTTTCGCTCCAATCGTAACGGTGCAGCACGTAGGCGGGTTCGTCAGAGATGCGTTTGGCGGCCATGCTTGCTATTCAATCATCTCATTACTCCAACGCTCCATCAACCACCTACAGGAACAAGTCACCTGGCCTTGCGAGTCTGCGCGAAAACCCGAAACCCGGCGGCTTTACTTGGCCGAGGCCTTTTTGGCAGGCTCTGATGCCTTGGCCATCGGCGCTGGCGGCAAACCCAGGTGTTTCACGATGGCCTGCTCCAGCGCCTTGACCTTGGGCTCAATCACCGACTGGGTCTGGGCCACCAGCTTTTCTCCCAATGCCTTTTGAAACTCACCGCCCATCTGCAAATACTTGCGGTTGACCGGTGATTCGATAATGGCAATCAATTGCTTGAGCTCATCTTCGGTGAACTTCTCTTCCAGCAGAGCTCCGATGGTGGAGGGTGCCAGTTTGACGGCCTGCTGACGCACCAGGGGACTGGCTTCATCGAGGTATTTCTTGAGGTCGTCCTGAACCAGCTTGGCCACTGCATCACGTTTTTCCGGGGCAATCCGGCTTTGCATCGCCAGGCCAGCCTGTTGCATCATTTGCAGCGCCGGGCGCTCGACCAGTGCTTGGGCAGTTTGTTCAATCGCGCTTTGCTGCAAGGTCAACACACGGGCCACCAGGTCTTTTTTGGCCTGAGAAGACTGTGCTTGCACCAAACCCGACAGCAACACCAGGGCCAACACGGCAAATTTCTTCATTTCATTTTCAATCTGGCAAACTGCCAACAAGGTAAAGACCCGGCCGCTGAGGCCCCATTGCCACCAGCACACCGCTCAGGTCGGACAATCAAGCTTAACCTATCGCCCACTCGCCCTCCTATTTACCCTCTTGTCCATGAAACATCTTGTCATGCTCGGCGCAGGTCATGCGCACATTCATCTGCTTTGGTGCCTGGCAGCGCAGCCGCTACCTGGTGTGCTGGTCACGCTGGTAGCCCCCTGCACACGCCATTGGAGCTTGCGCATGATGCCCGGCTTTGTCGCTGGCCACCATGCATCGGAAGATTGCGTGATACCCCTGGCACCGCTGCTGGCCAATAGTGGCGTGAAACACATACAACGCAGCGCCGTTGGGCTCGACGCTGACGCGCGCCTGCTAAGCCTGGATGATGGCAGCACGCTGAACTATGACGTGCTGTCGGTGAACAGCGAAGCGGTGCAAGACCGCCCGAAGATTGAGCAGATGATGCCCGGCGCCCGGGAGCATGCGCTGTTTGTGCGGCCGATAGAGGTTTTTGGGGTACTCTGGCCCCAGGTTGTTGCCCTGTCACAAAGTCGCGCCCTGCGGGTGGCGGTGGTCGGCGGCAGCACCATCGGCATTGAACTGGCCTGCGCCGTGGCACATCGACTCCAAGGTGCTTCAGTCACTTTGCTGACGGGCGATGCAGCGGTGGCAGCGGACTACCCGCCAGCAGTGCAAACACGCGTGGTGCGGGCACTACGCGATCGCCATATCACCATGCTCCGGGAAAGTGCCTGTGGTGTTTCAACCGGCGAGGTCTGCCTGGGTAGTGGCGCGCATCTGGCCTGTGATGTGCCCTTGATCACCGTCGGTGCACAAGCGCCAACCTGGCTACAGGGCAGTGGCCTGGCGCTGGACGAAAAGGGTTTTATCGCAGTGAACAGATTCCAGTGCTCCGTCAGCCACGCGCAGGTCTTTGCGGCCGGTGATGTGTCTGGCGGCCCCGACCGCCAGCCGATTCGCAGCGATGCCGATGGGGCTCGCGCCGGACCGTCACTTGCCCACAACCTGCGTGCCGTGCTGGCAGGTGTTCAAGCCAGCCACCAGGCACCGCCGGCCCGGGCGATGCATCTGCTTTCGACCGGGGACAAAAGCGCTATCGCCGGTTGGGGCAACTGGTCAGGGCAGGGCCGTTGGGCTGGGTGGCTGAAAGACCGGATCGACCAGGGTCCGGTCAAGAAATACAGCCGACCGGCACCGGCTTGAAACGCCTGGTGGCCGGCCATTAGCGCAGAACCAGTTTGGCGGCACCGTGCAAGGGGGTGATTTCACCGACCTCGCAGGCCTCGTCAAACCCAAGCTGCCGAAACACCGCCAGTACCGCCTGCACCGCGTCCGGCGCACAGCTTACCAACAATCCACCACTGGTTTGCGGGTCCGACAGCAAGGCCTGATCGACCGGTGCAAAACCCGCTGGCAAGAGCACTTCATGCCCGTACGCGGCCCAATTGCGGCCCGACGCGCCGGTGATGTTACCTGCCAGCGCCAGCTCACGCACGCCGCACAACTGCGGTACCCGGGCCCAGTCGATGCTCACCGTGCAGCCCGAACCACGGGCCATTTCGAGTGCATGTCCGGCCAGTGCAAAACCCGTCACATCGGTCATGGCGTGCACACCGGGCAGTGCTGCCAGCAGCGGCCCGGGGGTATTGAGCTGGGTGGTCACCGCCATCATCTGTGCGTAGCCAACCGGCCCAAGCTGGTCGTTTTTCAGTGCTGCCGACAAGATGCCAACGCCGATGGGCTTGCCCAGAATCAGCCGGTCACCCAGCTGCGCGCTGGCGTTCTTCTTGACCCGGCTGGGGTGCACCAGGCCCAGTGCCACCAGGCCATAAATGGGCTCGACCGAATCAATCGTGTGGCCACCGGCAATGGGAATACCGGCGGCGCGGCAAACACTGGCACCACCTTCCAGAATCTGGCCAATGGTTTCGATCGACAACACCGCGATCGGCATACCCACCAAAGCTAGCGCCATGATGGGGGTACCGCCCATGGCATAGACATCGCTGATGGCGTTGGTGGCGGCAATGCGACCGAAGTCAAACGGGTTATCGACGATGGGCATGAAGAAGTCGGTGGTGGCAATCAGCGCCTGCTCATCATTGAGCTGATACACCGCCGCATCGTCCGAAGTCTCGATACCCACCAGCAACTCTTTGGGCATCGGCATGGCGCTGGTGCCCTTGAGGATACTGGAAAGCACGCCCGGAGCAATCTTGCAGCCACAGCCGCCGCCATGCGACAGGCTGGTCAGGCGGGGCTGTAACACAACGGTGCCAGCAGCAGCTTCTGGTTTGTCCTGAAGGACTTGGATGGGCAATGTCATGGTGTATGGGGTGCGGGTAAAAACTGTCGATACGCGATTATCCGGCTTGACCTGCCCCTGCACGCCCCGCATACTCAAACTCCATTCACGAGGTGACCCATGACTGACAGCCAGACCCCACCCGTTGCGCCGGCAGCGACAGCGATCCCACGTTACCTGAAGGCACCATTGGCCCATATCGGTGCCTGGACCCAGTACTTCCGCACTGCTGAAATACCGGTGCTGGCGGCAACGGCCCAGGCGATCGAAGAATTGCGCGCCATTGAAGACGATGTGGATGCCAACATGCTGACACCCGTCATACAGGCCGATCCCCTGATGACGCTCAAGCTGCTGGCCCATGTTGCGAGCTTGCGCCGCCCGGGCTCCATCACCGAAACCGAATCGGTCTCGACCTCGCTGATCCTGATGGGCATTACACCGTTTTTCCGGCGCTTTGGGCCGCAGTCCACCGTGGAAAACTGGCTGGCCGACCAACCCAAGGCCTTGTGCGGGGTGCAGGAACTGCTCCAGCGAGCCGAGCGGGCCGGTCAATTTGCCTTGGGCTTTGCCGTGCACCGTGGCGACACCGATGCCAGCATCATTCACCAGGCGGCGTTCCTGCATGATTTCGCCGAGATCCTGATCTGGCTGCACGCCCCGACGCTGGCGGTGCAGATTCATGAGGCCCAGGCGGCCGATTCAACGCTACGCTCAAGCGCCATCCAGCGCGAAGTGCTGGGCATTGAAATCACCGACCTGCGCCAGTCGCTGATGAAACTATGGCGCCTGCCTGAACTGCTGGTAAGCATCAGCGACGAACGCCATGCCGAACGCACCAGCGTGCAGTGCGTGGTGCTGGCGGTGCGGCTGGCCCGGCACACGTCATGGGACTGGGATAACGCCGCCGTGCCGGACGATGTGGCTGACCTTGCCAGGCTTTTCAACGCCCCGCCCAAAGTCACGTTGGCCTTCCTGCACAAGATTGATCACCCGTTTGTTCACGCGGCCAGCGTGACTGATCATCAGGCTGATGAAAACCCTGGTGCCGCCGAACCCAATCCGACTATTTTTCATTCACCTTAACCCCTTTTCGATCAGCCATCCGTTTCAATCAACTCCCATACCTTATTGGAGTTGATCATGTCCTACCCTTTCAAACCACTTTGCGCGGCCGCGCTCCTCATCCTCTGCACAACCCAGGCCCAGGCAGTCGGCAGGCTGGCTGACTTAACGGTGGTTGACCGCAGCAACGGGGTCAACCTGCCGGTCTATTTTCACGCTGGCCAGCACTGGGTGGTTGGCACACCTGGGGCCAAATACGCCATTTCACTGTGCAGCAAGGTGGGCGAGCGGCTGCTGGCGGTGACCTCGGTCGATGGCCTCAATGTGCTCAGCGGAGCCAGCGCCGCCTGGGGCCAAACCGGCTATGTGTTTGGTAGTCGCAGCTGTTACGAGATCACCGGCTGGCGCAAGAGCGACAGCGAAGTGGCAGCTTTTGAGTTCTCTGCCTCGGGCGACTCTTATGCCGCACTGACCGGTCGTCCCAAAAATCTTGGGGTGATTGGCGTGGCCCTGTTTCGTGAACGCAGACCAGAGCCAGCCATTGCACCATCGGTGCAACCGCGCCGCAGCCAGGCTGACAGCGCGCCGTCCCCATCAGCGGCTGCCCCCATGTCGATACAGAAGCTGGGGACGGCGCATGGTCAGCGCGAAGAGTCGTTGGTGTCCCACACCGAGTTCGAACGTGCCCAGACCCGACCCAACGAGGTGATCCAGATTCGTTACGAGAGCCGCGAAGCGCTGGTGGCGCTAGGGGTGATTCCCAATGGGGTGCATCGGGTGCCCAACCCGTTTCCCATGTCGGGGCATGACAGCTACGTGCCTGACCCACCGGCCCGATAATTCGGGCCATGCCCAGCCAAGCCGCATCATCCACACCCACCGACGAATCGCTGATGCTGCGCTTTGCACACGGTGACATGAAGGCGTTTGAGCTGCTGTATGACCGGCACGAAATGGCTTGCTGGCGCTTCATTCTGCGCAGCGTGAGGACACCGGAAATCGCAGAAGATCTGCTGCAGGATGTCTGGTTTTCCGTGGCGCGCTCAGTCGCATCCTACGCGCCTCGTGCCAAATTTCGAACTTGGCTGTTCACCCTGGCGCACAACCGGGTGGTAGACCACTTTCGCGCCTCCCGGAACACTGTCAGCCTGGATGCAGCCGAGGACACAGACCCAGGCGATGGGGCGCTCAGGTCTGCACCTGAACTACTGGCCAACTCGGGCTTTGGCCCGTTGCGACAACTCGAATCCAGAGAGCAGGCGCTGGCCCTGCTGGGAGCCATCGAAGCCCTGCCGCTGCAACAGCGTGAAGCATTTTTGCTGCAGGCCGAAGGCGACCTGGACGTGGCAGGCATTGCCGCGGTGACCGGTGTGAGTTTCGAGACCGCCAAAAGCCGCCTGCGCTACGCCCGCAAGCGCCTGCGCGACATCCTCTGGGAGTTTGCATGACCGATGCTGACGACGACTTGCAGCAACGCTACCGCCAGGCCACCGACCATGACGCACGCCGCCCCGCTGCCCGGGTGCGTCAGGCGGTGCTAACCCATGCACAAATGGCGCTGTGCGGATCAGCACACCAGAACCGCATGCCGATGACATCCAAACAGAAAGTGGCAGCCAATTGGCCGAATTGGAAAGCCGCTTTGGTCGCCAGCCTGTTGCTGACACCGGTGGTGGGTATTTTGGTGTCGCGGCTGCCCGAACCGTCGCCCGAGGGCGAACAGGTAGCCCGGATGGCACCCCCTGCACCGAAGGCCACGATACCCGCCGAGGCTAGGCCGATGCCGCCGGCACCCCCGATCCCATCCGGCACTGGCCCGGCCACTGGCAAAACCACCCAGCCGACCAAAAAGTCGGCGCTCGACAATCAGCAAGTTCAGCCTGACCCGGTCGGCCGGGCCGTCGCGCAGTCAACCACAGTTGACGCTCCGGTGCCAGTGGCGGGCATCGCCCGCATGACATTGCCGAGCGCTGATGTGGCCAAGCCACGGCTTGGTGCGCTGGCTGCGAAAGAGATCCCGGAGCCTGCTCGTCCAGACCTCAATACCCTGCTACTACAGGCCGTGTCCACCGCACGGGGCACCGATGTTGAGACCCTGCTGACTCAAGGCGCGTCGGTCAACGCCCGTGATGCCAGCGGGCAGACGGCCTTGATCGTGGCCACTCTGGCGGGGCAAGCAGACATCGTCAGACATTTGCTGACGTTTGGGGCCGACCCGGATCTGATCGACAGGCAAGGATTGACGGCCCTGCAACATGCCAGAAAAATCGGCAATACACGCATCGAAGCCCTGCTCCAACCCCACCCATGAACCCTCTGGTCAACCCATCTTGACACCCGTAGAGGTGACCGTAAACCTTGATGGAGTTGCGTTTCATGCGGAACCTGGTGCCAACGCCTTCAGGGCGTTTTTTGCTGTCAATGATGATCTGGCCGGAAAAGTTGCCCTGCGGCTGCACGGAACTTTTCGAGGAGAATGTTCATGTCGCCTCAGTCGCTGCGTGGTGGTCTGCCTCCTTGTTGAGGCCGTAGATATTGGCCTGGCAATTTCAAGGCGCCAGCCTCTGAGGCGACACCCTTTGGTTGCGGCCAGCGGCCGCCCTAAGAGTCAGGATTTTGGATCACCGTGCCTGACTCAAGTAACTCATCAATGCGTGCCATCACCTGCAGCCCGGTGACAGAGTAGGGATCAAATTCCGGCCATTCGATTTTTGTCTTTGGATCAACGTCCGACAGGCTGACATGCGCCATAGACCATTTTTCATAGCGTCTTTTGGCAATGCTTTCACAGTGAATGATCTCCACATTGGTGTGGCGTTGATCTGCATAGATGCGGGCATAGAGCTTGGTGACAATACCGCGTTCACCTTCAAGTGCCTGCAAATAAACGCCTTGTCCCTGGCACAAGACACCCGTGATGTCGTTTGCCTTGTTCCAGGCTTGTGCCTTCCTCAAGATCGCGTCGGTCAGGGTGCTGGTCTGCGGGACGACAGCGGTACTGACGTAAATCACACGAATAAGCATTCCTGATCCCCTTCTTTGGTTGATTTGATGATCATAGCCAATAGCGCCTGACAGCGCATATCTGCGGCCATAAGGGAAGTTTTGGTGCTCTTGCTCGGCTGAGCAAAAGCCATCCGGCATCAGGACTTCAGTCAAAACAAGTTCGACAATGGGTTGGCGTGGTGCCAGCGATGATGCCCGAGGTGCTTGACCGAGCGCCGGGCAGTCTGTCAAAGTCGCCCTCGGTGAACCAGAGTTGCGCCTCCCGCCGGCTGAGCAGCACCGGCCTGGGTAAACTGCACGCTTCCAACACCATTGGTTTTGCCGTGCTGGCCACCGAAAACGCCATCCAACCACACACCAGTTTGATCGCCATCACCGCCCTGGATGACGGGCAACGAATTGTGCTTGCCAAGTACCACAACACCCGTAAATTCACCAATCTGACGCAAAACCAGCGGTACACAGGTCTGTAGCACCAACTTGATAGGGAACGTATCGGCGCTCAGTTTGGACAATCCTTACCGGGACTTGACCCCACTTCGCATGGATAAGTCCGAGGCGCTGTAGCCGCGATAGAGGTAGAGAAGGACACCGTCCTCCCCTCCCTCCGAACCGTGCGTGCGGTTCTCCAGTCAGTAGTTTCCTCATCGGGATTGACTCGCTCTGCCGACGGTGCATTTTCATGGTGAACCTGCCACGCGGGCAGGAAATCCAGGGTTTGCATGGGGTTCCAAGCCTGGTCCAGGGCACGATACTTCGGTTCATGCGCTTGAATGGCCTATCCGTGATCACCATGACCGGCGACGGCAAAACCATGCTGACCGGCCCGAAAGTGTGCGCTGCCTACCTGGGTGAATGATAGGTATTTTTTAAGCCATTTAGGCCTCTGGCCATTATAGATAAAGCGCAAGTAGCTCCTGAAGTTATAGTGTTTTCTGGGTCAGTTGCAGCGCCAGTTGGTTGTGTCGCTCGATCAGCGGGCCCAGCTCCAGCGTGGCGAGTTGGCCCTGGCGCACCAACACCCGGCCATTCACCACGGTGTAAGCCGCCTGCGGGCTGGAACACAGCAGCAGGGCACCGACCGGGTCATGCACGGCACCACCCGCAAATCCCAGGGTGTTCAGGTCAAACAATGCCAGGTCAGCACACATACCCACCGCCAGGTGGCCGATGTCGCTGCGTCCCAGCACTTGCGCGCCGCCCCGGGTCGCCATCCACAGCACCTCGCGCGCCGTCATCTCCGCCGGTCCGAGATCGCAACCGAAAAATGTACGCTGCTGGCCATCACTGCCCATGCGGGTCTCTGGTGGCTGCATGGCGCGCCCCACGCGGGCCAGCAGCAGAGCTTGCCTGGCCTCATTGACCATGTGGGCCGAATCATTGCTGGCGCTACCGTCCACCCCCAGCCCCACGGGCACACCGGCGTTGAGCATTTTGCGAATCGGCGCGATGCCTGATGCGAGCCGCATATTGCTGCACGGGCAGTGCGCCACACCGGTTCGGGTGGCTGCAAACAGGCTGATACCTTCGTCGTCGAGCTTGACGCAGTGGGCGTGCCACACGTCAGGTCCGAGCCAACCCAGGTCTTGCGCGTATTGGGTTGGAGTGCAGTTGAACTTGGCTTGTGAATAAGCCAGATCGTGGTCGTTTTCAGCCAGGTGGGTGTGCAACCGCACACCATAACTGCGTGCCAGTCGGGCCGATTCGCGCATCAAGTCACGGCTGACGCTAAAGGGTGAACAGGGGGCCACGGCCACATTGACCATGGCACCGTGTGATGTGTCATGCCAGCTTTCGATCAGCCGCTGGGTATCTTTCAAGATAAAGGCTTCTTGCTCCACCACGCGGTCTGGCGGCAGGCCGCCCTGGCTCTGGCCCACACTCATGCTGCCCCGGGTGGCGACAAAACGCATGCCGATGGCTTGCGCCGCCTCAATGCTGTCGTCCAGTCGCACGCCGTTGGGGTAGATGTAGAGGTGGTCGCTGCTGGTGGTGCAGCCGCTGTGCAGCAACTCAGCCATGGCGATCTGGGTGCTGACCCGGACCATCTCTGGCGTGAGCCCGGCCCAGATGGGGTACAGCCCGCGCAGCCAGCCAAACAATTCGGCGTTTTGTACCTCGGGAATAGCCCGGGTCAGGCTCTGGACCATGTGGTGGTGGGTGTTGACCAGCCCGGGTATCACCAGATGGTGCCGTGCATCAATCACCGCGTCAGCCGTTTGTGGCAAAACATCGGCTGCACCAATGGCCTCTATCTGATGGCCGCGAATCAACACCGAGGCATCGCGCAGCTCGCTGGCTTGGCTCGGGTCGGGGTTGTCAAACGTGGCGATGCAGCGGGCATTTTTGATCAGCAGGCTTGTCATAACGAGGGTGCTCTGTCGGATAAGGGTTTAGCCGCTATGTTCGCATCAATTTGGCGTTGGCGATGAGTCTGGCTCATTTTGGTGCCTACCACGACCTGGCCCGGTGGCACCATCACATGAGCGGCGCAGGGTTTGGCGAGTTGCTCCATTTTTATCGCCCAGCCGGTTTGCCGATTGAGTAGCAGCCCTGGCTGGCCAGCGTGTGGCGCAAAGCGGCATCTGACCCCGCAGGTTAAATGCTATGTTATTAGTAGCTATCAGCGCTTACAGGACAAGCGCTTCAGGCCAAAAACACCAAGAATATCTGTCAAAACACCACGCTGGCACTGCCCAAACCTGCTTTGTTCGCTGAAAACGCGGTGGCTGCAAGGTTTTACCCGGGGCCGCACAATGCCGGCTGAAAAGCCAAATACCGAAAAAATCCGCATGACCCAAATGCTCAAAATCGATTTTGTGTCCGACATTTCCTGCCCGTGGTGCGCCATTGGCCTCGCGGCGCTTGAGCAGGCGCTGAGCCAGTTGCGTGACGAAGTGGCGGTTGATATCCACATGCAGCCGTTTGAACTCAACCCGCAGATGCCCGCCGGGGGCCAGGACATCAGCGAGCACTTGACGCAAAAGTATGGCTCCACCCCCGAGCAACAGGCGCAGATTCGGGTCACCATCGCCCAGCGGGGGGCAGATGTGGGTTTCGTCTTTGACCCCTCTGGCCGGGGTCGCATTTACAACACCTTCGATGCCCACCGCCTGCTGTATTGGGCTGGCCTTGGTTCTGTACCGGGTCAGATGGCCCTGAAAAAAGCCTTGCTGGTGGCTTGTCATGGCCAACGCCGGGCCATGGACTCGCATGAGGTGCTGCTGAGCACCGTGGCAAATGCCGCGCTGGATGTGCCACGCGCCCGGGCCATTTTGGCCGGCGATGAGTACGCCGCCGAGGTGCGTGAAGCCGAGGCCTTTTACACCGACCAGGGCATTCACTCTGTTCCCGCCGTGGTCATCAATGACCGCCACCTGATCTCGGGCGGCCAGCCTGCCGCCGTGTTCACCCAAGCCCTGCGCCAGATTGCTGCACAGCGGTCACTGGCCTGATGCCACTGGGCATACCCCAAGACGCTCATCCAACCGCTCCTTCAAGGACAAAACCCTGACCCACTTTGCACGCAGAACGATTCTTGCCGCAGCGTTGGCCTGTCTGTCCGTCAGCGTGCTGGCCCAGCCCATGGCCGCTGTGCGGGTGGACCACCCAACGCCGTAGCGTATTGGCGTTCAGACCGTTGGCCAGCGTGATGGCTGCTTTGGAGATGCCCGGTGCGCCACAGGCAGCTACGACTGGGCGTTTGAATTCGTCGCTGTAGCGAGCATGACGGCGACCGGCCGCTGATATCTGAATTTCTGGGCTTGGAGTGTTCATGTGTCCACCTGAGTTGATATGGACACGATGGCCTTAAGAATTTCAGGCTGCCGCTAGATGACTTCGCCACTCGCTTACGATCAAGCCACATTCATCGCCATTGATTCGGCGGGCTGCCCGCCATCGATGAATCTCAGACCGTCCCGTCAACAAAACCCGCAACCAGTTGCATGAGTAGTCCCGTTCCGTCATTCAGAACGTCGTGAAGCAATCCACGACTTGCGGACTGCATGGACTGCCGCGCTTCGCTTGCAGTGACGAGTCCCTGTTCAAAATCAGGTGCGGTATCGGGCCAGATTCGGGAGGCTCGCAATGACGTTACAGGCAGACGAGGTTTTCCCGCCGCTGTGCCCGAAGTGCGGCGGGCAGATGTGCCTGATCCCCTTTAATTCCGAAAGATATCCGTCAACGGCTGCAGGCCGATTTCAGAGTTTCAGGCTGTCAATCTCGCGTGACACCGGAATCCTGCCCTGGGCCAACTGGGCGCGGTGTTTGTCGAGGCGTTTGAGGTCGTAGAGGTAGTTGACCATCATGCCGCAGGACTGTTTCATGCCCTTGATGGACGGGTCAGCACCCCAGTTCAGGCGCTCAATGCGGGCACCGTTGCCCAGGTGAAAGCGCGCCACCGGGTCAGTTGGCTTGCCATCCACCAGTTCACGGCTCAGGTAGTGCGCAGCGCATTGCAGCAAAAACCGGCCCACCGGCGACTTGGCATCGAGGCTTTGCGACTTTTGGCTATCGGCCAGCAACTGCGCGGTCAATTCGGCATTTGATTGCAGCGCCTGCTTGAGCTCTGCGCGCGTTTTATCATCGAGCCGGGTCATCATGGTGGCGACGTTTTTGCCGAGCCAGGCGCGAAACCCGGGAATCGGCGACAAGGTGGCAAAAGTCTTGAGGTGGGGAAACTCGGCCTTCAGCACATCGACCACATGTTTGATCAGCGAATCGCCAAAACTGACCCCGCGCAGGCCAACCTGGGTATTGCTGATGGAATAAAAGATTGCCGTGGTGGCCTTGTTGAGGTTGACTGCGTCGGCCGACTCGTCGAGCAGCGGTGTGATGCTGCTGGCGATGGCATCAACCAAGGCCACTTCGACAAAGATCAAGGGTTCATTGGGCAGGCTGGGATGAAAAAAGCCATAACAACGGCGGTCTGAGTCGAGCCGGTTTTTCATGTCGGCCCAGCTTTTGATGTCGTGCACCGACTCGTACTTGATCAGCTTTTCGATCAATGAAGCCGGCGAATGCCAGGAGATGCGGCGCAAGTCCAGAAAGCCGACATCAAACCAGGTCGAAAACATGTATTCCATCTCGACATCCAGCGCCTGCAGGCGCTTGTCGGACTTGAGCAAGGGCAGCATCTCGGCGCGCAGATCAACCAGAAAACGGATGCCTTCGGCAAAAGCGCTGAAGCGTTGCAGCAGACGCCGGCGCCGCGACACCGTGGCACGGCGGAAATTGACCTCGGCGACCGCCTGGTCGGGCGTGCCCAGGGCGGCATCAAACTCGGCCTGCGCCTGTTTGATGACTTGCGGGTCAGCGACAAATTGCTCGCTCATCAGCAGCCACAGGTCGCGCCGCTGTCCGGGCGTGGCGGCGGTGTACCACAGCGCCAGCAAGCGCGCGCGCCGGCCGCCCTCGACTTCACTGACCTGGCTGTCAACCACCGCCTGCAATTCGGCCAGCTTGTGGCGCATTTCACGGGGCGACAGGGCCTCGTCGTCCTGCCGAAAGGTGGCCTTCAGTCGTTCGGTGGTCGAGCGCGGGCTGCGGCGCGAACTCGTCACCGTCGGTGCAGCGGCTGGGCCAGGTGCGGCTGTCAGTGTGTCGGCTTGTCCGGGGTCTGCCAGGGCAGCCGATGATGCGGGTTCAATCGCATCCGGTGCTGTCTGGGGCGCGTCCTGACCGACATTCTTGCCGGGCATCAGTTTGCCGACCTTGCGGCTGATCCAATTGGAGCTGGTCATATCGGTTGTCTGCCTGAAAATGTGTTGTCAAATCATTGTTTCATGAATTTGATGTACCGTTGGCTTGAAATAGCGTCATTTGTTGTGAGTAGGCCCAAACCATCTGTTCAACAACTACGCATAAGGTGCACTGTTCATCGGCGCGTCGCCCTTGTCGAAAAGTCCATTCGTCATGGTGCCAGGCCAGCACATAAAAGCCGTCCTTGGCCAGGCCTTCGGGTTCGATGATGATTGTCTTGCCCTCTTGAAATTGAGCTGCCATGCTGAAACCCAGCACCATCAGCGCAAAAGATTCGCCACCCAAGCAGTCGGGCACATGGGCCTCCAGTGTCGGGTTGCAGCGCGCCATCACATGACCTGGCTGAACAATTGGGCGCTTGGCACACCGGCCGCCCGCAAGTCTTCAGTCAGCGTGTTGACAAACTCTGCCGGCCCCGACAGGTAAAAGTCACAGTTGATGTCAAACAGGTCAGCCCGCATCGCCAAAGCGATCTGTTTGGCGCCAGCGATCACATCGGTGCTGGTGACCAGCTCGTATTCAAAGTTGTCCAGCGCCTCGGACCAGGCGCGGCACTGGTTGCTTTGAAAATGCCCGTCGGCACGCATGGCCAGCCAGAATAGCGACAGCGACGGCACCGCATCAAGCGCCAGCGCGTGTTCAATCAGGCTCTTGACCGGGGCAAACCCGAGGTCGCAGGCGGCAAACACCAGTGGCCGATGCCCCTCGGACAGCACAAAGACACCACCGGGTCCGCGCACCGTGACCGGACTGCCGGTGACCAGATTTCCGGAAAACACCTGGCAAGCCAGCGGGTCAGCGTCGTCGCGTGCCACGAAAAACAGCAGGTTGCGGTCGTCACAGGGACAACTGGCGATCGAATAAGTGGTATGAGCGTCGGCCTGACCCGGTACAGCGCAGCCCAGGGACACCGCCTGTCCGGCCAAAAAACGCAAGCGGTGGGTGCGCGGGGTTTGCAATTGCAACAGACATGTATCGGGTGCCAGCACGGTCACGGCTCGCACTTTGGCGACAATTTCCTGTTCGGGAATGTCTTGCGGGCCAACGGCTTCCAACATCTCCAGAATCAGCTCACTGCTGGCGGCAGTGTGGCAGCACATCAGCGTGTAGCCCTGCGACTTTTCGGTCTCTGACAGCGCGTAGTCAAAGTGCTGGGTTTTCACCACGTCGCCCGAAATCACCCGCACCTTGCACATGCCGCAACTGCCGTTGCCACAACCGTAGTTGAATTTGAGACCGGCATGCAGGCCCGATTGCAACAGGTTGGAATGCCCCTCGACCACAAACTGGTGGCCGCTGGGGTGCACGGTGACCTGTGCCGTCATGATTTTCAGCATATCGTCCATCACTTCGAGTAAATCGACCGCATCCGTGGCCAGCACGGTGGCCAGACCGCGGGTGACCTGCCGCTCAAGCGCCTGCCATGCCACGTCCAGGGGACGACCGGCCTGCTGCTCGCGAATGGCTTTTTGCAAGGCAATCACCAGCTCGTGGTAACGCTGCAAATGACGGCGCACGTCGCCAAGTTCCTGGCTTTGCGCAAACAGGCGTTGCGCCAGCACCTCCTGGCTGGGCAGCAGGCGTTCGCGCACCCGTTTGCCAAAAGCCTCGTCGCGAATCTGCGCCACCCGCTCCAGCAAACCCGACTCTTCAAACTTGGCACTGGGGTACAAGGCGAGCAGGGTTTCGGTGGACACCATGCCATCGTTGATCAGCAAGCTGCCGTCGCGCACCTGTTGCTGCAGCACACCCCGCGCGACCCCCACCAACTGGGCCGCGCGCCAAACGCTAACTTGATGCGACATGTGATACTTTTACTCTTCTATTAATAGCTGCCAGCGCAATGAACATAAGGTCTAGAGGCCAATTTGACTACTAAACCATGGCCCCAGCCGAGGCGCTGGGCAGGGTGGGCTCACTGACGCGGTCCAGGTAGCGTGCGCGGTACAACAGCCGGGGGTGCTGCGGATCATCAGCGAAGCCGGAGCGATCATGCAGCACGTTGTTGCACAGCAAACCCATGCCCGGCTGCAACTGCAGACGAAACACCGGGGCGCAGTCGCTGGCCAATAGTCGCTCCAAAAAGGCCACGGCAGCGCGTGTCACCGCATCGTCACGCCACAGCACACTGCGGGTGCGCGCGGTGTAGCGCATGTGCAGCGCGCCGCTGGCGGCATCGACCGAAAACACCGGCCCGCTTTGCGCTGCGCGGGCCATACCGTCATCGTCGAGCCGCTCAGGAATCGTCATGGCATCAGGCTGCATCAGCGCACGCACCCAGGCGGGGTTGGCATCGCGCAGGGCGATGTAGGCCATGTCGTGGTCCATCAGGGCACTGATGCCACCCTGCACGGCAGCGCGCACGCAGTGCAGCACCATGCCCCGGATGTTGCGCTCGGGCGGCTGGTAATAGCCGTCGGTATGCCATTTGATGGGCCGGTTGGTGTAGGGGATGAAGGCCGGGCGCTCGCCAGGCACCAGTGACACGGCGATGGGTGAGATGCCATCTTCGTCGGCCAGCCAGTTGCCATCGAGCTGGTGCAAGCCCAACTGACGGCCCAGCGCACGCGGAATATTTTTGTCCTCGCCCAGTACCGTGCTGCGGTAGATCACCATGTTGGCCGTGGCACAACGCGCCAGCAGCGCCTGCTTTTCGGCTGGACTCAAGCTGCGTGGGTCGGCAACATCGACCACCAGATCTTGCGCAGTGGCCGGCTGGCTGGCCAGCTTGGCAGCGCGCCAAGCCCGGTAACAGGCATCGGCTTGCAAGTTAAAGGGCGACAAGTTCATGCTTGTCCTTAGTCACCCAACGGGGCAACGCGCGCTGCACGCGATGGGCGCACGGCACGCGGCTCGGTGGACAACACACCCTCCATGGCTTTTTGCAGGTAAGCCACCGCGTCGGGCACTTCGCTGGCCATCACCTGGTCGAGCACCCAGCGCTGGTCCTTTTGCGGCATCAAGCCTTCGATGCGATGCCCGAGGTAGCGCACAAACCCAAAATCTGGCCCGCTGTTTTCAAAGCCAAACTCGCCGTAGTGATCAGCCAGTTCATTGAACAGGTCAATAAATCGCTCGAAATGGCTGGGCTGACCCGCCTGCGGCAAACCCAGCAGGCCGTCCTCGTTGTCTTGCAGGATCTCAGCCACCCGCTTGACCAGGGCGGTGATGAAGGCACTGCGGTCATCCGTCCCCATGCGCTCATAAGCCATGCGGTCGAGCACCTGGGTCAGGAACACCAGCACTTCGCGGGTGAAGGCAAAGTAGCTCTCGCCAATGTCGATGTCAAAGTGCGCCACCCGCATCTGCTTGAGCATGTTTTGCGCCACGCGCCAGGCAATAAAAGCCATGGCGCTGGCTGGCCACGTTCAGTCCAGCATTTCAGTAGCCACCCTTGCCCAGCGGCTGGGTCAGGCCGGCCACCTTGGGGCCTTGCTTGGCGGGGCCAATCGGGAACAGGTCATAAAGGTATTTGCTATCGACTTCAGGGCGGATTTCTGCCATGCCCTTGAGCATGGCGCGAAAGTTGGGGGTGTGGCCGTTTTCACGATATTGGTCGCGCAGGTAGTTCACAACTTCCCAATGCGCATCGGTCAATTCGATATTTTCGGCCGCAGCGATGACCCGCACCGCCTCGTCCTCAAAAACCGGCTCAATCAGATAGCCCTGGTCATCCGCTTCGTGCTCCACACCGCCAATGTTGTAGCTCATGCTTGCATCTCCATTTCAATTGACAAAAAAATCACACCGCTGCCGCTGACTTATGGGGCACGAACACCCCACAACCCAACAACCGGTGCGGACCCAATCCCACTTGCTGCAATCGCAAGGACTGCTCTGGCGATAAGCCGTGCAGCATCAGGCTGAAGGTGATCTGCACCTGACCCGATACCACCATGTGCCCACGCTTGCCACACACCCGCTCGCCACCAATGGCCAACTCGGCCAGTTCTTTTTCGATCACTTGCATGAAAGAAATTTCGTCCTGGCTGGCTGCCGCCACTTTGTACGCATACAAAGTGGCAATCGGTCGCAATTCACGGGGGTGCGGGTCATCAAGCTTCAGGCGACAGCCGGCCACCGCCAACTCGGTGCCCGCCAGGGCCATCAGCGCGTCCATCCGGCTCGCAGCCACCCGCAAAATCAGCCG
>JFJP01039021.1_pt1 | contig 20316 bp, 20 predicted proteins | sample 431651 | NCBI WGS metagenome assembly JFJP01 (sample SAMN02602958, study PRJNA72255) | Microbial mat metagenome, whole genome shotgun sequencing project. | biome: fresh water; feature: sink hole; material: water; isolation source: purple microbial (photo- and chemosynthetic) mats found in...
CATTCTTACATGAATTGATAAGCAAAAATGCAGTAACAACCATCCACACAAGAAAAACTCTTTTCATTTTAAAAATAATATTTGAATGTTTTTATTTGCATTTATAACGCAGAAAAATCAGTTTCAGTATACACAAAACATTTAATGGCAAATTAACCTTAAATATTCCATAAATAAAAGAAAAGATAGAAAGGAATACTGTATTGAGAATAATATCAATTTCCTGCAAGCTCTTTTATTAAGCGAATCTGCTTACTGGTAGATTTTATGTTAGCCGGAACTATCAGGGCTTCTGCTACAATCTCAGAAATATCAGCCACACGGGTATCTGTTGACGACGAAAATGTTTTTTTACATAAAGGGCATGCAGTGGCAAGAATATCGGGATTATTTTTTGTCAATTCGCCCGCAGCATTGCGTGCTATCATTTTTCTCTTTTGAGAACTTATTTTCATATTTGCCAGGCTACCTCCGCAGCAGAGTGAATTTTCATCTTCAAATCCGCTTTTTTCCAGACGTGAAACATGTTTCAGAACCTCTTTAGGCGCATTATAGACTCCTGATCCCCTGCCCAGATCACATGGCGTATGATATACGACTTTCTTACGCAAAAAACGCATCTTCACAGTACCCTCTTCAATCAGATTTTTAATAAATTGTGTATGATGAAGCACCTCAACATCAAGATAATAGCTCTCCTTAAACACTTTATAACAAATGGGACATGAAGTTACAAGAGTATGAGCTCCTGACTTCCAGATAAGTTGCGAATTGTAATTAATAAGTTCTCTAGCCTCTTTATCCTGACCTGCCAGCATAAGCGGCCTGCCGCAACATACGCCACCCTGTTCATCGATGAAACTGTACTTTACTCCTGAGGCATCAAGTATTTTTATCATTGAGTTTTTAATTGCCGGGGTCAGGTGTGTCATGCATCCCGCGAAAAAAAGAACATCAACTTTTTCAGGGTCTGTTTCAGGGAGAAAGTTAAAAGACGGGGCAATATCTGGCTTTTCGATTACATTAATATGTTTGGTTCTCAAATAACCTTTATATATATTCTTCATATCACTTTTGCCCTCCAGGGACCTTCTCTGGATCATTCTGATAGGAGACAATTCTATTCCAACAGGACAGATCTGATCGCATCTTCCGCACATCAGGCAGTTATGGGCTATATCATACACATCGTCATTATTACGTATAGCTTTCATCAGGTAGGCAGACTGAATATTTGTTATCCCGGCCGAAAAATTGAGCTGACACACATCTATACATATTCCGCAGGAGGAACATGAGTACATTTCAACCTCCGAATAGGTGCCAGCCTTGTCGCCTGTCCGTATACCTGAGTTTCTCATAAAAATAAGAAACAATTCTGTTGGAATGTGCATATACCTTGTTACTGGAAGAAGCACAAAAAATGTTCCGAGAGACAAGGAATAAAGCCACCAGAAAGGATATGCCATTTGCTGTGCTGGTAAAAAAGATGCCAGCCATGATCCAAGTGATCCCGTAAGAAAACTTCCCGTTCCATATGCGCCGCTTGTAAAACTCTCAGCTAGCAGACGGCTTGGAAATATCAGCCAAAGTGAAGTCAGAGCAATCTTATCAATGAGCTTCAACCGGGTGGTTTTCTTCAATCCTACTACCCGCGAATAAAATCTTTTTAACACAGCAAGAAGAAGACCTGAAAGAATAAATGCAAGGATGAGATCCATAAAAAACCCATAAGCGGCCTCGAATCCCATCCGTCCGTGTTCAGGATTAAAAAACTTGAAAAAAATTGCTTTATATGGAGCATTAAGGTGCTTCTCTCCAAATATATCAGCCTCTATTGTGCCAAAAAGAATAAGCAGGAACCAACCAAAAGCGAGGCTCATGTGCATATAGCCAAGGCGAAAATTTGTTTTGAGTATTTTCCTGTGAATCAGGCTCTCCATAAATATTTCCCTGAGGCTCTGGGCAAATGCTTTTCCAAAGAATCCTCTTTGCAGTCTCAGCTTATCAGGGCGTGACAGTTCGCGAAACCATATAATACTTCTCCCAACAACATAAAAAAGTATGAAGTACAATCCAATATTGAATGGTATTACAAAAGGATCAAACTGCATAATCATCCGATTTTTGAAATGCCTGCTTAGCCAGGGTTACAACATTTCTGGTATTTACGCCCCGGGGACAAACGAGTGTGCATTTTCCACAGAGCATGCACTTATAAATATTTTGCCGCACCATTGCATTTTCACCTCTCTTTATCAGTATGTTAAGTTCCCTGAGGCTGAATTTTGTAAAATTACCAGTTGTGCATGTTGCAGCACATCCTCCACATTCAATACATAACCTGAAACTCGGTTCTCTTTCGTAAATATAGTCAGCTATCCATTTGTCATTTGACTCATAGTCGATCTGTCTGCCCTTCGATATATTAAACCCGAATTGTTTCATGCTATTTACCGGCATATTTCAGATAATCAACAACTTCTGCAACAGCAGAGCGGGCATGTGAAATAGTTTCGGTTATGTTCAGTGGTGCTGTGCAAGTTCCTGCATAGAAAACCCCGTCAACATTGCTTAAATTACTTCCGAAATGATTATCCTCTCCCTGAAAAAATCTGTTCTCACCTGTCTTAAGTCCCAATCCTTTCTCTATACCCCTGCTTCCTTCTGCCATTACCATACCAGCCATTAAAACGAGCAAATCAAGTTCCATTTTCAGGGGACGACCGGCAAGAGTGTCTTCAACTTTAGCAATTAGTTTATTGTTAATCGATTCAGCTACTTCAGAGACTTTCCCCCGAATATAATTAACCCCATACTTCTCCTGCGATTCCATATACAACTCTTCATACATGGCCCCTCCCATCCTCATATCCATATAAAAGCAGAAGACTTTGGAATCAGGCAAATGCTCCCTGAGCTCAATAGCCTGTTTTACAGCAGTCACACAGCATAACTTTGAACAATACAGATTACCGGCTTTCTCATCGCGCGAACCTACACAATGCACAAGACCAATCCGTCTGGGCACATCTCCATTTTTAAGCTTCAAATCGTTGCTCCTGAATTTATTTTCAAGATCAGCCGAAGTAATTACATTGTCATATATTCCATAACCATACTCTTCTTTCTTTTCACTTTTAAAAAGATCGAAACCAGTTGCAACAATCAGTGCTTCAGATGATAACTCTTTTCCGTGGTTAGTCTTTATTTTAAATCTGTTCCTGTTTTTTTCTACGCTGTCGATCCATGTCCCCTTCAATAAAGTGATGTTATCATGGGTAATCTGGCCATTAAGGTAGCTGACTACCTCAGCACCAGATCTTCTGTCGGGAAACAGATGGAACCAGTTATTGAGATGGCCACCGGCCAACTCCTCTTTCTCAAGCAGTGTAACCTTGTAACCAGCTTTTGCCAACTGCCCGGCTGCCTCCATACCGGCAGTCCCCCCTCCGACAACAATTACATCACTACTCATTGTCAGGAATTTATAAGATTTCCGGGAATTGGCATCTGCCTGCCATCCCTGGTTTTAAATTTATCATTCGCATCAAATGCAATTCCCAGTTTTCTAAGAAGTGGCTCAGACTGAACCATATGATATTGCAGCCCAAGGTCCCAGGGGTTATAACCAAGAACCAGCCCAGCCAGTTCTTCGTAAGTAAGAACGGGTATTGATTCATCATTCTGCCCGAAAGAAGTGCCATCCATTTCTTTAATTGTATATTGCCATTTATCCATGAACATGGTACAACCCGGGCAATTTGTCAGAACCATATCCGGTTTAAAAGGTTTCATCGAAGAAAATTTCTTTGCAGTATTAGACACTGAATACCCCCTGTTGGCCTGAACAAGATACTGCCTGAAACCAAACCCGCAGCAATGTCTTCTTTCGGGATAATCAACGACTTGTCCTCCCCAGGCTTCAGCCATACCACTGAGCACCCGGGGAAACTCTGCTCCTCCCACCCCTGACTTAGGAAACATTTTGGAATAGTGACAACCAATATGTTCAACAATCCTTAAAGGCTCTCCTGTTAATTTATTAACAAGAGCGTGCTTTGCCTTCCCGGCTATTTCATCACGGAACTTATAAATAATATCGCTGGTATGAGCCACATTCTCTGGAATATCAAATTCCCTTCCAGTTGCTTTATAAAGATACTCCCGGGTTTTTTCCAGCTCTTTCGGAAAATGTTTCCATGTCTCAAGAATTTCAGTATAGAGTCCGAATGAAGTTACACACGAGATAGCAATATTCTTATAGCCAGACTCTTTCATTAGAGCAAAGTGGCGGGCGATAACTGTCATTATTGTTGCAGATGGCACTATGTCGCTATGATATGCTATTCCGGTGCAAGTTGTATGAGCAGGATTCTCATAAACATCTTTCCCCAGAACATTTCGCATGAATTTCAAAAAAAACTGTTCCGATCCCGGGAAAAAACTCTGCCGGATGCATGATCTCACATAAAAGAAATGATCATCAGCTATATCCTTCTGATAATCAGACCATATTCTCCTTTTTCCTTCATTATCCATAGTCCGCCGGTAAAATTAGCTGTTATGAGAAGTATGAGTGCCATTGTTTGTTGTGAATACTTCAACAAAATAGTCATTATCTGTTCCTTCATCATTAAACTGAATTCCCATTTCAGATGCTTTCTGCTTTGAAAACTCTTCTATTGTATTGAAAAAGTCAGTTCCTCCTGTCACATCAAAAATTTTTTTCAGTTCATCAAGGGCTTCAGGCGGGATTTTTCTAAGTGGTCCTGTTCCTATTCCGTTAATCTGGCCTCCCAGCCTCTCGAAAACATCAACGGTATTATCGAGAATGTATTCCCATATCGGTCCCTGCTCAGGATGCATTTCAGGACTAACGGCATAAGTTGCAGCACAGTAACCATATTTGAAGATATTTTCACCAACTGTGCGTTTGATAGCCAACTGTTGTCTTCCCTTTTCAGATTCGGTGAAATAGCCCAGTTTCTGTGACAGGGTACGAAGAGCCATTATTATAAAGCCCGGAGTGTTGCCACGAGGACATCGGGTTTTGCATGACATACATTCACCGCAATACCATATTGTTTCGGATTTGAGGAGGCTTGTTATTGCATCATCATCCCTCGACTGTACCGTATCTACAATTTTCCTCGGATCGTAGTCATAGAATTCAGCTGCCGGGCAGATGGCTGTACATACACCACAGTTCATACATGCTTTGAGTCCTTCCTCAAAACGAACATCTTTCATCAACTCCTCAAATAGATTTTCCATCAGACAGCAGAATAATTACCTGTTAAGATATTAACACAAAAATAGTTAATATGAAAAACGGGAGAAAGAGGCTTAAAACCTATTTATATGGAGGTATTTATACTTATAATAGTCTGGAAGATGAACTCTCTGTAAAACTATCGTTTAGTAACATATGAATATCTTTTGCAAGAGCATATGGCTTCATCTGTGGTGTAAAGACATCAGTTCAATTACAGTCCCGTAGCGCCAGCTCTTGAGAAGAATCTTTATAAAAACCAGCAGCTGTGAGAACAGGAAGAGCAGAAAGAGGCCCATACCGGTGGAAGGAGCAATTCCTTTCAATATGCTCAGGACTGCCCATCCGTATAGAAACTGAACTGCAAGTAAAAAAATCATTGATGGGTATGATGAGAGAAATGTTCTCTGGCATAATCGGCAACGAGAATGAATATTGGAAGAATCAGAACAAACAAAACAGAAAAAACACGTCCTATTTTAGATGCAGCGTCTTCTGAGAGAGAATCACCGCCAGCAGACATAATTGCAGGGATTCCCATAACAATAAAGCCAACTACTAAAATCATGAGGGTAACAATGACTGTTATAATCAAAAATGACCAGAAATTGGAAGCTGCTCCGCTAAAAAACAGTGCAGCTGTAGGCTTTTTATCCTGCTGCTGCAGGAAAGTGAATAAGCCCCCGGTAAGGAATATATTAATCATTAATCCCAAAACAATCAGCAGCACAAATCCTGAGAAAAATGAGGAAATAAATACAGGCAGGCTTGAACCAAAACTCACAAGTACATCAATATTTAGTCCATCGGTAAACAACTCTGTCACCATACTTTTTCCAAGAACACTTTTTAAACCTGCTTTCATTGGAAGTGCTACCATACTAACCAGAAAAAGAGTAAAAACCCAGATAATCAACAATCCCATCCAGGATCTTACTGTGCGGATGAATCCTGACTTAAAACAGGTTAAAAGTTTCATATTATATTGATTTACAGTGAAATAAAATTAATAAAAAATTGCATAAAAATGATATACTTATTTGAAAAGCGTCTGACTGGGACTCTGTCGGGTTTGCTTGTCATTGAGTTGTTAATAAAATTAACATCCATTCTGATCTTATAATCAGGGTCTACCTTAACCCAGTCAATTTTACGGGTTCCAGTATATGTAAAATCTTTAAACCTTGCTTTGCCGTCCCAGTTTTCGGTAATCTCATCTCCATTATCGAAATGAACCAGAACCTCAACAGGAAGTACAATTTCGCCAGGTCTCTCAAGCTGTACCATTGACTTAAAAATAGTATCATCTTTATAGCTATTAGAGATGAAATCCATTGAATCGGCGCTGGAAACAATTCCGGAGAAGCCTGAAATTTTCTTGTTGCTAAAATTGCTGACTTTATAATCGACTATACCAGTGCCATATAGAAACTGATCGAAAAACCAGTTCATGTCAGTCCCGAATTTATCGCCATGATTTTTTGCAACAACTTCATTTACAACAGCAATAAAGTCTTTTCCGGAAGGGTGTCTGAATGCCCAGCTTTTATAATATTCCTGAAATATCTCATCAGTGGTATCTTCGCCTATAATTCCCATTAGTGTGTACAGCCATGTTGCAGTTTTCTGGTACGACATCATCCCATATGTACCATGGGGGTAATTCCACGAAGATTCAGCATTGCTCACGATCTTATTATTACTTGCCATAACATATGGTGCTCTGCCCATTGCTTTATCAGATATTTTAAGAATAGGAAGGTTAAGTATCCCTGCATTGGGACCGTAATAGTTGTCCATTATTCTCTCTTCCCAGAAAGTATTCATCCCCTCATCTATCCATGGCTCTTCAAACTCATTACTGGCCAGGATACCCATGAAGTAGGCATGCCCAAATTCATGAATGGTTACCATCTCAGGAATATAGAGAAAGTCCGGTATATTGTCGCTCGACTGAGAAGTAAAGAGAGTAGTATATTCCATTCCTCCTGCTCCGGCTCCTTTTTTAGGAGGATCAACAAATGTGAGATGAGGCCAGGGGTAAGGACCAACCCGTTCAGAAAGGTATTCAAGTGCATTCTTTACTGCAGTAAACTGACGATCAACCTGATCAGCTCTCGCCTCAGGAAGCAGTAGGGTTAATTTTACATGTTTCCACTGATCGTAGAATACACTGTAACCCGGCCAGGCTGTCCATGCAAAATCAACGATATCTTCAGCCCTGTAAATGAGAGTCCTGGTTATATCTGCACTATCAGCCCTGTTTTCACTTTCAGACAGAAGCAATCCTCCCGACCCTACAATATAATCCTTTGGTACTGTAATCTCAACGTCATAAACACTATGATTGGAATAGAACTCAGAATTTTTGTGAAACTGGTGACAGTTCCAACCCCCTGTTGCAGCGAAGCGCATTCCCTGAGGTTCATAGACTCCGAATTTCGGAAACCATTGGGCCACAAAAAAGAAATCGTCTTTAAAGCCTGTGCGAGTAATAATGGAAGGAAGCTTTGTTTCAAAATTGATTTTAATAAAAACCGTATCATTCGGTTTTACCGCTTGCGGAAGAATAACTTTCAGCACAGTCTGATCATCAGCATTACCATCGTCAGGAGAAATATACTGCATACTTCCCAGAAGATCAGTATCTGTACGATCAGTAAACGATTTAAGTTCAATCCAGCCAAAATCAGACTTTTTAGATCCCGGAGAACCTCCGCCTTCAGTGTAAAAAGTTGTTTTATTGCTTCTGAAAGCATTCATGTACATATGTAACTGTATATCAGGCACTAGATCACTCGATTTATTTACCCAATATGCTTCCATATAACCTGTTACAATTTTAGTAGCAGGATCAAGTTTTGCATCAATCTTATAACAGGTCTGACGAAGGCTGAGTGGTTCTTTGTTAATTATCTGAGAAATTGCTGATGTCACAGAGATCAGTAATACAAGACAAAAGGCCAGAGGTTTCTTCATAGTATTTATAATAATATTATCAATTGATTTATCTGGTGTTTCAGAGATAACAAGAGACGATCAAATATAAATAAAATAATAACAAACAAGACCTGGAAACCCTGTGCGCAGGTAAAGTTAATAACATGCAGAGGAGATTCCCCTGCTGTTTAGATAAAGGTATTTGAGTAACTCAACCAGATCAACAACCTCCGGCTGCTTTCTTTTTCTTCGCAACCGGTTTTACAGCAGGTTTTTGAGAGCCGGTATTCTGGGTCTGAGCAGGCTGTACTGTTGCAGCGCCGCCAAGTGCCTGTCCAACACTCCTGCGAAAATCATATTTTGCAAATTCTTCATCAGAACTTGTCGATGCAGGCTTCTGTGGATTAAGAATGGCATCGAACCAGTAGTTTAGTCCGCCTTCCAGAACATAATTATTCAGGTATCCCAGTTGCCGGGTTACTATCCACACTTCATTTGCAGTAATTGTTCCATTCGAATAAAATATATTCATCTTGATATCCTGGTTCAGGATATCAGAGTACTGATCGGAAAGAAGATCATTTGCCGGTATATTTATTGCTCCCGGAAGACTGAATTTTTCAAATTCATCCTGGCTTCTTACATCAATAAGACGAAGGGAAGGATCTTTATTAACGATCATGTCTGCTACCACATCAGGAGTAATGTACTGGGTGCGGGAGTTAACCTCTACAAGTAGTTCTTCAGCGGTAAGCTTAAAAGGCTTTGTTGTATTTTGTGGTACGGCAGCAATAATAAGCCCCAAAGGTATAATGAACAATGCGAGTAATGTACGTGGTTTCATAGAGAAGTTTGTAAAGTTTGTAAAGTTCGTAAAGTTTGTAAAGTTTGTAAAGTTTGTAAAGTTTGTAAAGTTTTAAATTTTCCAAAGGTACCTGTTTTTCGTTAAAAGGCTCTTTAGAAGATTGTTTCTAATATTCTGACCTGGGAAATTTCTTCTCGGCCCATTCTGCTACCCAGAACATTGCCAGAGCTATAACGATCAGAAGAAAAGCAAAGACTCCGTCAGTCAGGCCAAGTGTTTCACTTATCTTAGGCGACCCCATGAATTTTGCAAGATACATCCCATCCCACAGATCGTATCCTAAGCCAAAAATAAATACTCCGATAAACAGACCGCCAATAAATACAAAGGCATCAATTTTTCCTATTGAAGCACCACAGAAACTTGTTCCGGGGCAATATCCGCCCATAATAAAGCCTGCTCCCATTATCACTCCTCCTACTATTGCGGAAGTCAGGAATGTAGGATTAATATAAACCAGGTCGAGATCGACCCATCCGAACAAACTGAAAAACAATAGTCCAAGCATAGCTGTTATTGCTGCAGTAAAAAATACTTTCAGAACAACTGTATCATAGCCGTAAAATACACCGGCAAGCTTTCTGCTAGAAGAAAAACCGCTTTGTTCGAGAACAAAGCCAAAACCTATACCGATTATAAAGGCAAGAAACAGATTCGTGTTTTCTGATATTATTTCGTTGATTGCTAGTGGTCCCATGTTATTTTGTATAAATGTCTATATTATAATATGTTACTGGGTGCTGGTTTTGCCCCGTGCCCCGTGCCTTGTGCCCTGTGCCCTGGGCCTCATCATATCCAGTTTTTCCTGAAGAAATATGCCATTGCAAATGCTGTCCCGAATATTGCCATCATAGTAACAAATCCGCCAAGAGATAAGACGGCCATGCCACTGAGTGCGGAACCGCTTGTGCAACCCCTTCCAAGCTGTGATCCAAAGCCGAAAAGCACACCTCCGCCCAGGGCCAGTAATAACCTTTTGCGCGATGTGATCTTTGGAGAATGTTCAACTTTAAATTTGAGACGACCAGCCAATGCCCCACTCAAAAAGCCACCAACAATAACTCCAAGCATCTGAAAAACCAGCCATGTTTTCATTGGATTGCCAGTATGCGATTCCTGAAACTCTTTCACAAATTCTGAACTTTCAACCGATGATGGAGCAATTGTAGTCACCGCTGTAACCACAGTGCTTTTTATTGCCCCACTTGCTCCAAGTCCCCGACCCGAAACAAAATTGGCTGCCAAAAGTACAAGACCAAGCAATACACCACCCAGGTAGGGATTGATGTATTTTCTCACTTTAGGTTCTTTCGATTTTGCCATAATATTTATCTTAATTGTATTACTTAATCAATAATTCCGGGTGCTTGGTACTTGGTGCTTGGTACTAGTTTTAACCATCACCCAGTAACCAGTAACCAGTACCTAGTAAAGCCATCTGCTCACCTGTCCCGCATAAACAATGATGAATCGTAACATTAGACTTCCAAAAATAACCAGGACAGCCGGGAGAAGTACAGGGATATGAAATTTCCGAAGCTCCATAACCTCAAGTAAGGCAGGTATAAGCATTCCCATTATCACAACGAAGATCCAGAACGATGTAGTATATTCTCCTCCGAGGAACAGGTTTGCAGCTTCAATCTGTACCTGAGTGCTGGCCAGAAAACCCATAAACATATGAATGATAAGGAATAGTTCTATACCTATGAGAACAAGGTCAATCCTTGCGAATTGCCTGCGTTCAGCTTTATCTTTTGACATAATGAGAGTTGCAGCAGCACCGGCTGAAAGACCGGAAGCAAGGAAAAGCGGACCAAGTATTGAAGTATTCCATAATGGGCGGGCATTAAAAGCTGAAAGCAAGATCCCAGTATAGATTCCAAGAATAATAGCATAAATAAGCATCACCCAAGCCAGGGCCATTTTATATTTATTAAAGAATGATTCCAATTTGTACAGAAACTCGAATTTCCAGTCCCATCGTGGAAACAGATCTTTAATATGCAGGGCGCACCAGATGAATGATACAGGGGTTATGACCATAAGGGTCCAGGCTCCCCACGACATTGGAGACTGCAGTTTGATATTTGTATAAAGCTGCCAGAAAAATAGTTTATGACGCAGGTCAATAAATAGTGCTATCAGACCCAGCACCAGGAGAAAAGGTGCCAGAAATGGGGTAATTCTTACAGCAGTTCTGTAATCCTTCTCCCTTCCTCTTATGAAATATAGCGCTGCTATCGCCAGAATACCTGCAGCCATTCCGCCAAGAAAAAGATACAGAGAAATCTGCCAGTGCCATATCTGCAGATGCGGATCAATCATATGATTCATCCTTCCGCTGATAATTAATTCTTCCTTCATATCCTATTGATAATTAATATTCTATATTAAAAAATATAATTGTGGTCCAGTGCCTGCCTCAGGTATAAGAGTCTTATATTTTCTCATCTTCAACACAACTGAAACATCACTGTTAGGATCATCCATGTCGCCAAAATAGAGACATTTGGTGGGACAGACATCGACACAGGCCGGAGACATTCCATTGTTGACCCTGTGAACACAGAAGGTGCATTTATCGACATAGCCTGATGGATGAGGATAACGTGCATCATATGGGCATGAAGCTATGCAGGCACCGCAACCAATGCATTCGTTTGGAGTAACAAGAACGATTCCTCCTTCAACAATATGGCTCGCACCAGTGGGGCAGCACCTGACGCATGGAGCATTCTCGCAATGATTACATCGTTCAGATCTTATCTCCATTTCAAGTTGAGGATAGGTGCCGTCAGTTACTTCCACTATCCAGTCGCGGCAATATCCTATTGGCACATTGTTTTCAGTCTGGCATGCAACCACACAGTCGCTGCAACCAACGCATTTCCGGGTATCGACCGCCATTGCATACCTCATAGTGCCACCTCCATTTCGTCAGGGTTAGTAATGAATGTAACAAAATTGCCACGCATGCCAGTTCCCCCCATAATAGGATCGAGCATCACATTGGTAATCAATTTTGTATCGCTGGCTCCTCGTCCATAGGTACGACTAAGCTGCTTATCTGCATGTCCGAAACCATGAACCATATAAACAGAATCCCATCTTATTCTTTCGGTAATTCTTACTTTAATAGGAAACTGGCTCTTTACTCCATCCTGGTTCATAAGAAAGACCTTCTGCTCATTTTTCAGGTACCATTCTTTTGCTACCCGTGGATTAACCCATAGTGTATTCTCGTCCATTAGGTCGAACAAATTTGGATTATTAGATGTCCTTGAAAAAGTATGCATAGGAGCCCTTCCATAGTTTAACCTGTAAAACCCTTCAGGAGGCTCAGGATGAGCAGTATATTTTGGTATTGCATCAAATCCCTCATTTGCAAAAGAGGTGGAATACAGTTCAATTTTACCAGTATTGGTAAAGAATTCAATTTCTTCATTTTCTGCAAAATAAAGATTATCAAGCTCTTTAGGAAAGGTTTTAACTCCGATCCTTTTCATCTCCTCGAGCGAAGAACCTACCTCTTTCAGTTGCCAGTCAAGAAGGTCCTCAATATTTTCATGTGGAAAATATGCCTCTAGTCCAAGCTTTTTTGACAGTTCACGAGCCATCCAGTAAGCAGGTTTTGAGTTATATTTTGGTTCTGCAGCAGGCATCCTTAGTGCGATCTGAGGCTTACGGTGTGGCCCTGTTCTTAAAGAATCGTATCTCTCAAGATAGGTACACTCCGGTAATATAACATCCGCCCAACCTGTTATCTCCATAGGCATTGTATCGATAACTACCATAAGGTCAAGATTCCTGATAGCTTCCAGCGTCTGCTTCTGATTGGGAAGAGTCTCAATCAGATTAGTACCGTTAATTATCCATGCCTTAAAGGAACAGTCGCGGGTTGTTACCGGGATCGTTGCATCGCAAACCCCGTTAGCAAGAGCAAGATCAGCTAAAACGTATTTACCCGGAAAAGCATCCCTCCACGACCTGGTTGTCTCCGGAAAAGCAGGATGGGGAAAGGTTGGTAATTCAAATGTTTCGGGTTTGTAAAATCCACCACGTCTGCCCCAGCTGCCTAAAAGCGCATTAAGTATAGCTACAGCACGAAGACGCTGTGTATCATCACCATACCATGTAACATGCCGGCCTGGATGAACGATAACAGCAGGAGCAGCATCGGCCATCTCTTTGGCTGTTTTCCTTATAATATCAGGTTTAATGGTTGTTATGCTGTAAGCCCATTCGGGAGTATAATCTTTTACTGCATCAGCAAGCTCAGCAAAACCGTAAGTGTACTTTTCAACATATTTTTTATCGTACATTTCCTCCCCGATAATGACATGGATCCATGAGAGGAGTAGCGCCAGGTCGGTGGCAGGCTTTATTGGAAGCCAGTACTTTGACTTGCCTGCGGCTGTAGAGAAGCGTGGATCAACTGTAATTATCGAAGCACCTTTGTCAATTGCATCCGACATCTCCTGCACCTGCCCGTTATGCATGTTTTCGCCAATATGCGAACCAATAAGTACAAGGCATTTTGTGTCACGTATATCCGTTGGCTCAGGAGAATCCAACCCTTCCCCAAAAGTAGCAATAAATGCAACCTCGCGCGGTCCACGGCATTGAGCATAAGAAGGAGCGGCAATATTTGTGGAACCAAAAGCCTTCAGAAGATCACCAAAGTATTTACCTCCCGAACCGTGAGTAAAGAGTGCTATACATTCAGTGCCGTGCTCCTTCGCTATTATCTTCATCTTCTCGGCAATGAAGGTAAATGCTTCATCCCAGGTAGCTTCACGAAAAACCTGTTTCCCACGCTCTTCAACACGGATAAGAGGAGTTTTCAAACGATCCTCATCATAATACATCCCTACCCCACCGGTACCCCTGGGACAAAATCTCCCGTTACAGTTCTGATCTTCATCATTACCAATTATCTTCCAGATCTTCCCTTCAGATGTCTTGTAAACCCACCCGGCACATTTCCAGAAACATACCTCGCAGTATGTTGGTGTACGTTTAAGATCAACAACCAGCTTTTTCACCTCTTCGGGCGATGACAGAGCCTTAACAACTTTATATGCGCCTGCACCAGCTGCCAGGACACCGACGCCATATGCAGATATTTTAATGAAATTTCTCCTGCTTGTCATATATAGAATATAATAACCACGCAAAACTAAAAAAAAAATAATGAGCTTGTATTGATATATTTACATAAATAAATGTATGACTGAATCCGGGATACTTTACCAGCTGTTAACAAATTAACAATCTGATAAATGTCTATAATTTAGAATTTGTATAAATTACTGGTACCAAAAGGATTGATTATAATTGAATGTCTCTATATTTTCATACTCCATAATATCAGATCATCAGCACCTTAAAGCCAAGAAGGTTTGTCAGATTCTGACCCGGACAAAAGATTTTGTGAGCAAGCGGCCATACCCTGGCAAGAAGCCTGTCCTGCTCATCCCTTATTATAACTGCCAGCTCATCGACAGCAGGGGGATTTGCAGTGTATTCATATTTATAGTCAAGCTCTTTCAGCAACTGTGCCAGGTCATTAAACTTTCCCAGATCCCTTGTAAAAGAATCGAGCTTCTTTTCCAGACTTTTAATAACTGATGTATTAAGAGGCCGGAAAAACCATAACTGATACAAAAAATCCTTTGAAATTTTCCTCAATTCATGCAGATTGGAGGTTTTCTTATAGTTACGGCTAATAAGATACATGTTTGCTGCACGGTTGTAAGTAGTTTCCAATTCTGCAAGAAGAAGCCGGGGATCAAGATTTGTCATTTGAACGAAGCGTATCCGGTAAACTGACTTCCTCAATATCACTTTAGCTTCATCCAGTGCTTTTTCTTCAATCACAGAATGTTGTTGCAAAGCATCTGGTTTCTTTAAAATAGCATTAAGCTTTTCGTTGTCGGCAAGCCTGATAAAAAGATCGGGGTAATTCTTCTTTAACTCCTTTAAAGTCTTACGCATAACAGATGTCTCCCTCCATGATCTGGCGATCCTTCCCACCTCGCGAAGAGCCTTATCTTCTCTCCTTGAAGACTCCGTGTCAATCTGTTTGTTAATAAGACGTAAAACTGATCTGGCTTTCTTCATTAAAACCCTGACATCGTGAATTGCCTTATCTCCGGGAAACTCAGTTGTTACATATAATAATTCTGCTTCCCTGACATATCCGATAATGGCAGGCTTAATATCTTTCAGTTTCACATAATCCGGCTTCATAAAAATTGTCTCTGACAAAAATTCTGTTTTTATAAAGTTACATAATAATTGCAAGCCGGCCAATATTCGTCGTTATTATGGTTTATAAGCAATTTGAACTTACAAGGGACAATATTCAGGGTACAGTTACCACTAAATTAACAATACGTTTAATATCAATAGTGTTCGGCAAAGATCGGGAGATTCTCATTTATTATGCGTTTAGTAATGATTTTTTAACAGATATAACGGGTTAGTAATTAAAGAAGAATATATATCTGGGTAAATCATACAGATGAGTTGAGAATGAAAAGAAAAAGTTAAATTTGTTGATTAGAAATATAAACAGAATATAATGGGTAAAATAACAAGGGGTCAGAGAATCGGAATTCTGACGGCTGGCGGCGACTGTCCAGGGATTAATGCTGCAATCCGTGGTGTCGGAAAGACTGCCATAGTTAAATATGGGATGAAGCTTATTGGCATCAGTGATGGTTTTTCAGGGATGATTACAAAAGAATACAGGGAGCTTTCTGAGCATGATCTTTCAGGAATTCTGACAGTCGGAGGAACCATCCTTGGTACTTCGCGTGAGAAACCTTTTAAAAGCGTGGGGAAAGGAAAAAATGAGATAAGCAAACCTGTTCTGATAAAAGAGCATTATGAACAGATGGGACTTGATTGCCTGGTCTGCATTGGAGGCAATGGTACGCTGAAGACTGCTCACCTTCTTGCCCAGGAAGGTCTTAATGTTATTGGTATCCCTAAAACCATTGATAATGATGTGTGGGGAACAGACATGACTTTCGGCTTCGACTCAGCGGTAAATATAGCAACCGAAGCAATAGACAGGCTGCACTCAACAGCCAACTCTCACAAGAGAATTATGATAATTGAAGTGATGGGACACAATGCAGGATGGATAGCGTTATATTCAGGAATTGCAGGTGGCGGGGATGTGATTTTAATACCTGAAATCCAGTATAGTGATGAAAAAGTGGCTGAATACCTGATTCACCGTGTTGAAGAAAACAAACCCTATTCAATTGTTGTTGTTGCTGAAGGGATAAAAATGGCAGTTAAAGATAGTTGCTCAGCAGCCCAATCATTAAGCAGGAAGATAAAAGAGCTCACAGGGTTTGAAACAAGAGAAACTGTGCTTGGTTATATTCAGAGAGGAGGAACACCTTCTCCAATGGACAGGGTGCTGGCAACACGTTACGGGACTGTTGCAGCTGATCTGATAGCCAACCGTGACTTCGGTAAGATGGTAGCACTTAAGAATAACGAAATAGTATCAGTGCCACTTGCAGAGGTCTCGGGAAAGTTAAAACTTATCGAACCTAATGACCCGCTTGTAATACAGGCCAGAAACATGGGTACCAGCTTCGGCAACTAACAGGAACATGACAGACTCCGAACTCTCTCAATCAAAATGAGAAAATGAAAAAGCTGATTTTTGTGCGGCACGGACGGGCAGAAGACCCTGCTCATGAGATTTCTGATTTCGAAAGATCTCTGACTCTGAAAGGTAAGTCTGTTTCAAGAATTATGGCAGGGAAACTGAAGGAAATCGAAATCAGCATCGGAGTAATAATTACCAGTCCTGCTTTCAGAGCACTGGAGACAGCTATAATCTTTGCAAAAGAGTTTGAAACAAATCCCGCAGAGGTAATCCTGAACAGCACCATTTATTACAATTTTCACATCCGGAATCTTACTGATATCATTTCAGTTGTGAATGAAAAATCTGACACAATAACGCTCTTTGGACACAATCCTTCATTCAGTGAAATATCCGGAAGTCTGTCAGGCAACAGCGGCAACTATATGCCAAAAAGCGGTATAATATGCATCACTTTCAATATAGACAAATGGAGTGATATCAAGCCACGGACAGGAAAAACAGAGTATTTTCTTAAACCTTAAAAGATCTTATGAACAAAACGTATATTCCAAAGGAGATCAGCTGGTTGTCATTCAACGAACGTGTATTGCAGGAGGCTGAGAATAAAGATGTTCCCCTGATTGAGCGTTTCAAATTTATGGGTATATATTCGAATAACCTTGATGAATACTTCAGGGTCAGGGTAGCTACTCTGAAAAGAATATCCATGTTCGGCATTAAATCAAAGAATATTCTCGGATATAGCCCCAAAACCACACTTAAAAAGATACAGGAGACTGTTCTTGCCCAGAATACTAAATTCGAAAAAAACTACACAAAGCTTCTTAAGGAACTTGAGAATCATAAGATTCACATTATTAATGAAAAACAGCTTAATGAGGACCAGGTCAGGTTTGTCCAGGACTATTTCCATAAAGAGGTTAGAACCAGGCTCATGCCTTATCTGATTGAAAAAAATTCTGAATTACCTAACCTTACTGACGATGCAATCTATCTTGCAGTACATCTCTCAAAAAAAGATACTTTAAAAAGGAGGTATGCACTTCTTGAAGTTCCCACAAATATTCTCCCCAGGTTTATTGTTCTTCCGGCTAAAGGAGAAGACAAGTTTATCATTTTCCTGGATGATATTATCAGATTAGGACTAAGGGACATATTTTTTATTTTTGATTTCGATGAGATCTCAGCCTATACAATTAAACTGACAAAAGATGCAGAACTGGAAATAGCTGATGACATATCCGAAAGTTATATTGATAAATTATCAAGAAGTCTGCAGCAACGAAAGAAAGGGACACCTGTGCGTTTTATTTACGACAGGTGCATGCCTGAAGACCTTCTGAAGATAATGAAAAAGAAGCTGAACTTCGGTCCTGACGATGTGGTTATTCCCAGTAACAGGTATCATAATTTCAAAGATTTTATGAAGTTCCCCAACCTGGGGTTGAAAGAATTATACAATGAAGAGATATCTCCTGTTTATCATAGGGATATACAGTTAGGAAAAAGCATTTTGTCGGCAGTAAAAAAGAAGGACATAATGCTTTTCTTCCCGTATAATCCATTTGATCACTTCATCGACATGCTCCGTGAGGCATCGATAGATCCTTATGTTAAGTCAATACAGATAACACTCTACAGGCTGGCAAGAAATTCAGGTGTAATAAATGCCTTGCTAAACGCAGTCAGAAACGGGAAGAAAGTAACTACAGTAGTTGAATTACAGGCCAGGTTCGATGAAGAGGCAAATATTCTCTGGGGCAACAAGCTCCTCGATGAAGGCGTTAATGTAATATACGGGGTACCTGGTCTTAAAGTTCATTCAAAACTCTGTCTGATAACCAGGGTAAAAAATGACATTACCGAACGTTATGCAGCCGTTGGTACAGGTAATTTTAATGAGGATACTGCGAAGATCTATACCGACCACCTGCTTTTAACTACCAATAAAAAAATTACAAATGAGGTCTTTAAAGCATTTAACTTTTTCAGCGTCAACTATAAAAAGGATAACTTTTATCACCTAGTGCTATCTCCGTTTTTTCTAAGGAACAAGATCATCTCACTAATAGAAAATGAGATCAAGAATGCCAAAGAGGGGAAAAAAGCATATATCCATCTTAAACTTAATAATCTCACCGATACTGAAATCATAAACTACCTTTACGAAGCCAATCGTGCAGGAGTAAAGATAAGACTGATAATCAGAGGAATGCTATCGCTTGTTCCCGGAATTAAAAATGTCAGCGATAACATCAAAGCAATTGGTATCGTTGACCGTTTCCTCGAACACTCGAGATTCCTGATCTTTTGCAATAACGGAGTTGAGCAGGTTTACATCTCCTCTGCCGATCTTATGCCCCGAAACCTTGATCACAGAATTGAAGTTACCTGCCCGATCTTTGATAAGAGTATTAAATCTGAAATAAGAAACATCTTTGACATTCAGTGGTCAGATAATGTAAAAGCAAGAATATTCAATGAAACACAGTCAAATTTATTTGTCAAACCGGGCAAGGAGAAGATCCAGTCGCAGATAGAGGTTTATAAATACATTAAAAAAGTAAACGAAAGAGATTCCGAAAAATAAAATCTCACACACAGGTTTTATGAACTACCATATTCTTTTATCCGGAACCATTTTAATAGTAATATTATCCTGGTTTACATCGATTAAATACAAAAGGTATCATGGGATAACCAGATTTTTTGCCTTTGAAAGTGTCTTTATTCTGACCTTATTAAATTACAATGTTTGGTTCAGGGATCCATTTTCTTTTTATCAGATTCTCTCCTGGGTATGCCTTACTCTTTCAGCCTACGCGGCTATTACAGGATTCATTTTACTTAGAAGAAAGGGTAAACCTGAAGGTAATTTTGAGAACACATCGGTACTGGTATCTTCTGGAATTTATCATTTTATAAGGCATCCAATGTACTGTTCGGTTTTCCTTCTTGGCACTGGCATTGCCCTGAAAAAACCGGAAGTTACACAGCAGCTACTGGCTTGCTCAAACCTTATAGCCATCTATTTTACAGCGAGGATAGAAGAGAATGAAATGTTAATAAAATTCGGTGATACCTACAGAAATTATATGAAGCAAACAAAGATGTTCATCCCCTATATTTTCTAGACATAAGTATCAGGAATAATAAAATTGAAAGTAAATTGAAATATCAAAATGGGAGATGGAGATCTTTCGTCCTGAATACTCGGGACTCTGGATAACATGGTACTTATATTTTTGACCCCAAAAACCCTGTAATCCCGAGTCTCCATACAATTTTTGCACATCAGGGAATATGACAACTTTAAAATTATTTGGGTACTTCTATACGAAAGGAGATCCCTCTCCCGCTAAAGCGGGAGAGGGATGACATATTCTTTTGGGTCATAGGAAGGAAATAGTTATGTATTCATTATGTGATAGTTACAAAATGTTGTCATTAGTAGTTTCAGCGAGAAACCTAGTCCCCCTTTTCGGGACGAACTCACCGAAGGTAATCTCCTGATTAATTCACAAAATATTTAAAATTATTCAGGCAGCCAACCACGAATCAGAGGTATAATATATCCCGACGTTATTATTTTAT
>JFJP01022111.1_pt1 | contig 20303 bp, 10 predicted proteins | sample 431651 | NCBI WGS metagenome assembly JFJP01 (sample SAMN02602958, study PRJNA72255) | Microbial mat metagenome, whole genome shotgun sequencing project. | biome: fresh water; feature: sink hole; material: water; isolation source: purple microbial (photo- and chemosynthetic) mats found in...
AGCCATACATACTGAAATTGTGAGACAGTTTCAGGAGAATCATATAGAGTTTGCGACAGTGCCGGTTCCGGTTTCCGGTATGAAACGGTAGTGCCTATAGTCAAAATGTCAAAATTTCATTTTGACACTCCGGAGTGTACAATCATGTACAATCATGTACAATCATGTACAATCATGTATAATCCTGTTATGAAAAAGATACTCATCATTGTATTGATACTGTCTGCCAATATTGCGGTTTTTTTTCTGCTGTTCCCGCAATACCGGCAGATGGGAAAGGAACCGGTTATCATTGCGGTCGCGGGTCCCATGGGCGACCCCCGGGGACAGCAGATGCTTCGGGGCGTCAGCTTATACACAGACCTCATCAACCGTCAGGGCGGCATTGACGGAAGAAAAATAAAATTAGCCGTTTATGACGACAAAGACGATCCGGAAACAGCCCAAGCGGTTGCCGACAGCATTGCACAACAGAATAACGCGGTCCTCGTACTGGGCCACTACCGCACCGGCGCCTCGGTCGCCGCGGGAAAAATTTACAGAAAAAATGAGATTCCCGCGATCACGGCTTCCGCTACAGCAGAAGCTGTTACTGCCGGAAATGAATGGTATTTCAGAGTCATTCCCACGGATACCGCAGAAGCGGAATTTGCAGCCAACTATATTTACAGAGGCATGAGAAAAAACGCTGCCGGCATTATCTTTTCCGATGATGATTACGGCATGACATTGGTAAAGAATTTTGAGAAGCACGCCGACGCGCTGGGAATGAAAATAAAACAGAAATGGGAATGGGACCGGGAAAAAGACGGGGATGAGCGGGCAAAACAGATTGTCGGCGAATTGTCATCTTGCAAAAACCGAGGCGTCAGCAGCGCGGGCGCAGATGATGCAGGCATTCTTTTTCTGGCAACCCACAGCAAAGAAGGCGCAAAAATCATTACCGCTCTCAAAGACGCCGGGGGCATGAACTGTCAGATTGTCGGCTCTTATGCTTTTGCCAGAAGTTTTTTCATCGAATTGGAAAAATATCCCCGTGAATCTGACGGACCTAATGGAAAACCCGGGTATTATTCGGAGGGGATTTATTTTATCACGCCCTTTATGGCAGATATCGGGGGAGCGGATGCCTATCGCTTCAAAAAAGAATTTTTAAAAAAATACGGTGAGATGCCCGAAGAGATCAGCGCGTCTTATTATGAGGCAGCGCATGTCGGCGTCTCGGCGGTGAAAAAAGCCGGTATTCCCGGCAGAAAAAAGATCAGGGAAGACCGCAGACGTATCCGGGATACGCTGACCGGTTTTTACAGCGAAGCGCGGTCGGTCAGAGGCATCACGGGGCCTGTTTTTTTTGATGAAAACCGGAATGTCACAAGACACTATTCCGTAGGGCTGTGGCAGAATCATAAAGCGGTTCCCGCATTTTTGCAGTATCAGCAGACCGATACCGGTAAACAAGATATTTTAAAGAAGGTTTTAGACGGCGAAATCCTGCTGGTGAACGGCGTAGCGATGAATGATATCCGTCTGGTCTATGCGGGCATTGACAATATCCGTTTAAACCGGACAGATATAAAGCATTCTGCCGCAGGGCTGGAGTTTGATCTGCGGCTGCGTTATTCAGGGTATTTTGACGATACGGGCATTGAGTTTGACAATGCGGTGAAGGCGATTCAGTTGGGAACGCCGGTAAAAGAAGAAAAACAGGGCAATATCACCCAAGCGACCTGGCATGTCGGAGGGGATTTCAGATGTGATTTTGATTTCCGCGCCTGGCCCTTTGGCCCGCTGTCTGCGGCCATACGTTTCCGTCACACCAGCCAGACATATAACCGGCTGATTTTTGTTCCGGATAGCGTAACGACGCCGGCATCCGGCGGCCTTTCTGCCGGGGGATGGCAGACGGGCGATACAGAATTTTATCAGGATGCCGTGTCAAAGTCTTCAACGCTGGGAAATTCTTCGGATCAGCGTCTGAGCTATTCCCGTTTCAATGCGGAAATTCAGATAAAACAGGTCTCACCTGCCCTGTTCGCCGCGACAGAATTTTTTCCTGTTATTGCAATGCTGCTGATGACGGCTGCTGCATATTTTTTTATCCGTCATGAGCGTCTCCGACTGCTGATATTCATGGCAGTGATGGCAGGCACGACTTTTTTTCATCTCAGACATTTTGCTGCCCTGCCGGCTGCCGATATGACGGTCCTCAATTATTCCTTTTTTGCGGTGTATGCGGCGGTCATTTTCGCTGTTTTCAGGGATGTCATGGGGGAGAGGTGAGAGGTCAGGGGTCGGAGGTCTCAGACACCCCTCACCTCTCACCCCGAACCTCTGACCTGATACCAATTCGCTTTCAAAAACTGTGTTATCCGTATCTATTTTTAGCTTGGGCGCTTTTCAAGCGGTTTCAGCGGTTTGAAAAACCGCTTTACGATCTGAAAGACCGATCTTTGAAAGCGAATTGGTATGAGATTGCGCCAGCTTTTCAGCTTTTTACTTCCAAGTAGGATTTTTCTACCCGCGAATACAGTTTTTACCCCATTGACCTTCCCGGCAGTTTTATGAAATAGAAATAAAAATTACTATAATAGGAGTTACGCAGGAGAATTTTTTCGCTGTCGCAGAAACACCCACCTCACCCCCTGCCCCGGCAAACCCCACCCCCGGCCGGAGGGGAGCAGTTCTCCCCCTCTCCTTCGGAGAGGGGGCCGGGGGGTGAGGTGGGGAGAGGTGCCGCAACAGGAGGAATGATGAAGCATCTGATTTCAGGCTTGGCTGTTCCGGGTCAGTATCCGGAAGAAAAAACCAAACCCAGAGTTCTGATAGTCGAAGATGAGCCGATAATAGGGAATCTGCTGGAGGCAGGACTGACCGAAGCCGGATTTGAAGCGTCCTATTTCAGCACCGGCGCGGAAGCTTTGGACAGTGTTCACCGGCTCAGACCGGATATTATCATATCGGATACCGTCATGTCCCCTATGGATGCTTATGAACTGAGGCGGCGGGTGCGCCTGTCTCCCCTGACAGCCCGTATCCCTTTTATTTTTTTATCGTCAAATCATTCTTCCGTATCTGATTTCAGCTCTGATCTGTCTGACAGGTCTGATTTCGGTCCGGGGCGGGGCGGTGAGCGGAGCCGAACCGAAACATCGGATCAGTCGGAAGGCTTGCGGAACGGTCCCGATGACTATATTTATAAGCCCTTTAAAATGGAGAACCTTATAGAGCGGGTGAAGGCGGTTATGGACCGTTGTTTGAAATCGGAAAATTTTTGGCATCCGGCAGAATTATCTCCGGCAGAATTCAGCGCGGACAAAAATCCGATGAACATAAATGACATCGTGAACACTGCGGCCGCGGACCGCAAAAGCGGCGCGCTCGTTTTTACCCGTGCAAAAGACGGGGAAAAAATAGGCACCGCATTTTTTTCTGAGGGAAAAATCATAAATGCCATAAGCGATACGCTTGAAGGGGAAGAAGCTTTTTACAGCCTCATGGACCAAGGAGAAGACAAAACATTCCGCTTTTATGAATCCGATCATAAATCCGATTCGGACAGTGCAGAGAACAGCATCCTGATAAACACGGAAGCACTCATGCAGCAATGCGCCCGTCTGAGGGACGAAGCGGAAAAATTATATGCCCGCCTGCCGGATCTGAATGTTGTACCCCGAATCATATCTGATCCCGGTGCCGGGGCGCAGATTCCGCCTTCGGTCTCAAAAGTCGGCAGGGAAAAGCTGATGAGTATTCTTGCCCTGATCTCGGAAAAGAAAACGGTCAAAGAGATTATCGGCAGCCGGATAATGAGCCGTCTGTCCGCAACAGCCCTGCTGCACAGGCTGTTTGAAGCCGGGGTGGTGGCGGTGAGCGCGGTGAGCGGGGAGGGGTGCGACCCTGCCCCCAGCTCCCTGCCCCCAGCTCCCTGCCCCCTGCCCCCTGCCCCCTGCCCCCTGCCCATTTCCGAGGATTTTTTAAAGATGCTCAGAAGTTTTGAACAGGGCAGACTGAGCGGGATGCTGACAGTGCGTGAACGTCCGGACCGGACGGCAATCTGGTTTGATGACGGCTCAATCGTTTCTGCGGTACACGGAAATACCGTCGGCAAAAAAGCCCTTTACCGCATTTTTTCTGACAGCATTTCAGAAGAAAACGCCAATCCCCGGTTTAAAGTACAGCCTTTTACAGATGAAAAGACAGTGGAAGGCAGTCTGAATGATCTGATTGAAGAAGGCAGCAGGGAAATCGCCAAATTCCGGGAACTGAAACCCGCCACTTTTGCGTCTTCGGTGACGATCAATCAGGAATCCTTGCGGAAAACCTCCAAACTCAACGGCAGACCCGGACTGAACCATATTTTGTCCCTGGCGCAGAAATACAGCCTTGTCGGAGATATTGTCGCCATGAGCCGCATGACTGATTTTCAGGCTTACCGGCATCTTTTTTATCTGGTGAAACAGGGGATTCTCACTGTGGGGCAGAAACACAGACCCGAAATTCAGATCATTACCGACAGCGCCGCAGACCTGCCTTCGGATATGCACAACACAGCGCCGATACTTGTGATACCGCTTTCCGTGACACAGGCGGTAGGTGTAAGCCCCCGTGCTTACCCTCCTCCCGGCGGTGTTTCAAATAGCGGCGCCGGGGTTTCAAATGGCGGTGCCGGGGTTTCAAATGACCGCGGGGTAAGCACGGGGGTTTACCCCTACGGCGGCGGCGGCACCGGGATTTCAATTGACGGCGCACCGACCCCGGAAGATTTCCATGATATGTTTTCACAGATGATTCCCCGAAAAGACATCCTTGCAATTTTTTCTTCCGGAAAAATCAGCGGATGTTTTGAAAACGCACTGGCAGCCAAAAAAAAATATGCACAAGAATATAGCCGTCTCCGTCAGCAGAGTCTGCCCTCCGACCCGGACCCTCATTTTGAAATAGAAATCATAGACAGCCGCCAACTGTCCGCGGCCTGCTGTCTGCTGGTTGCCGAAGCCGCTGACAGGATAGAGGAAGGATGGGAAATCGGCAGAATCGCACAGCACATCAGAAAAATCATACCGTTGATACGGATATTTTTATACCCCCGGGTACGCACCGGTTCTGTCTTTTCACGAATTATGGGAGTCGGTCCTGTCCTGAGTTTATGGAACGGAGAACTCACGGTCATAGATCAGGTCAGAGGGAGAAAAAATGCCGGTGCCCGCATATTGGAATGGATAGAGCAGGGATTGGACAATGCGGCAGTTCCTGTCAAAGTCGGGATCATGCACGCTGACGTTCCCGGCTGGGCAGTGTTTATGAGAGAACAGTTGAAACAAAGGTTTAACTGCCGGGAAGTTATCATTTCACGGGTGAGTCCTTCCGGGGGTTCCTGTTGCGGTGCCGGCACGGTCGCGGTCGCCTATTTTCCCGTTCCGGACCCGGAGCAGATCGTTTTCAAATCTTACGGACCCCCGCTGTGAACAGGATTATACAGGATTATACAGGATTTTCAGGATGATATAGGGTTTTTTAATTATGAATTAACAATCTTCAATTAACTATTCATAATTGCCGACTGAATTCGCAGCCGGTCTTCTGCAATCCAGTTCCATACCCATATTGCAGGTGTTCAATTTATAATCCTTTCGTTGACACAACGCACTCCGTTATGATAATTTTCAGAAAATCAGCCAACCCATAATAGGGACGGCATTATCAGATCGTAAAGCGCCCCCGGCTGAAAACACCCGGCTAAAAATAGATAAATCGTTCAGACCGACTGAAAAGCGCCGAAGCTTAAAACAGATACGGAGAACACTGTTTGTAAAGCGATTTTTCAAATCGCTCAAACTGCCTGTAAAGCGCCCCCGGCTGAAAACAGAACGACCAACACCGTTTTTGACAGCAAATCGGTATCAGTTATCTTGGGAGAGATTCTAATGAGATTGCGAGACATCATCCTTAAAAAGTTGGCAGGGGTGCGGAAGGCAGTGATGCGGCAGCGGACAGCCGGCAGCAACGATTTGACAACTTTTGACCATTTTATAAGAGCGGGGTTGTCAAATCTCAAATTGCGAACCCTCACCGCTCACGCATCAGAAATCTCCCCTCAGGGAACTCGCTCATCACTCCTCAATTCTCACTTCAATGATGATCTGACCTTGTGCGACAGCGAAATTGCGGACCTTGGGGAAAATGGGGAAAAACAATTCTCAATTCCCGATTCTCAGCTCTCTGCCGGTCTGCGGAAAAAAACACCGTCACAGCGGGCGGCACCGCCGTGCAATTTTCAATCCACAGCGGATATGCCAGATCGGTCATCGGATGTCACTTCTCACTTCTCACTTCTCACTTCTCAATTTGCCGATGATCTGACGCTCCTTGAGAGCGAGATCGGCGATTTTGCGGTTGTTGAGCCTGCCGAAACAGCGGGAAAAGAAATGATCTCAACAGCTCTGCCGGATCAGAATGCCGACTTCGTTTCTCACTCATCAGGAGGCAGGGGGGCCGTATCTGAGCGATCAACACTCGGCACCGGCACCTCTGCCCGCTTTCACCGCTCACCGCTTGCCGACGCCATGTCTGACACACGGGAGCGGCGTGTTGAAACTCCGTCTGATTTTGCCGATGAACTCAGCCTGCCTTATTCGGAAATCGGAGACCTCTTTGGAAAAGAAACCGGGCAGCCGGATTTCAGCGAAAGCAGAAAGCGCACATTGCCCAGCACTTCCGTTGTTTCGACAGGGGAGGCAACCTTTTCTCACTTAGGTTCAAATTGTTGGGGTTCGCAAGCTCACCCCAACCTACAATCGGATGAATTTGATGAGCTGACTGTCACAGATGCGGAGATTACGGACCTGAACCGGAACGGGTATGAAAAAAATACAGATGCGGACCCGGCAGAGATGAGGCAGGGTGCCCCGCACTTCTCACCGCTCGCTGACGCTCGCCGCTCTGATTCCTCCGGCAAAGATGAAATTGTCGAACTCACAAATGAAGACCGGTATGTTGCCGATGCGGATGGAGAGCCGCCGCCGGAACCGGAAAATCCGCCGCTCATTTCAGCCGTCATTTCAGCCGTCATTTCAGCCGGCAAAGACGCCGAAATTATCGAACTCACAGATGGGGACGCGCTGGTTGCCGATGAGGGTGAGAATACGGTCAATGATTTTGACGAAAAAGACAATATCCTCTCCGAGAGCCAAGATCAGATTGTCGAACTCCTTGACACGATTTCCGAATTTGAGGAATCCGGCGACAGAAGCCAGGAAGAGACCCTTCCGGAACACGGCGCAAAGCGGACAGAAAAAGAAACTTTTGTCCTCGGTGTTTATGAAGATGAAGACGGGGCAGGCGCAAAAACATCAGCCCTGTCTCAGGACATAGACGAGGGGATTGAAGAAGGGCAGATATGTTTCAAGCTGGGTTCGGATATAATGACTGATTCTTCCGATAATTATGAAGATACCTATCAGGAGGCTTTTCGGGAAACACAGGCTTCGCATATTGAAGAACTTCTTGACAATATGACTTTCGGAGACGAATCCGATCTCGGCATGATCTTAGATGATGAGCCGCCGGATTACCGGCTTCGTCCCCCTGAGAATGTGTCCGACTGCGCTCACACCGACTGCGCTCACACTGCAAAGCCGGGAGTTGCTGCGCCGTGTTCGACTGCGCTCACACTGCAAAGCCGGGAGTCGCCGTGTGAGCGAAGTCGCTCACAGCTAAGTCGCTCACAGGGGGATTCAGAGGAACAGGATTTGCTGGATTTATTGAAAATGGAACTGGAACAGCCGGACCCTATTGAACAGGAAGTGGAAGGACTTTTGAACGAAACATCAGACTCGGCAAAGCTGATGCTCGCTGACGCTCGCGGCTCGGCAGGCAGCAGCTCCGAGCTTCGAGCGTCAGCGAGCAGTGCCGGTATCGGGAAAAAACAGTTTGGAATAGACGTTGTGCTCAAGCGGACCGCGGATAAAATGCTTGAACACATCAGCCGCATTGTCATGAATGAACGCATCATCAGTAAAGCAATTGAAAGAGCAGTCAGAAACAGAAGCGGAAAAAAAATTGAGAATTGAAAATTGAGAATTGAGAATTGAGAAGTGTTCATTTCTCAATTCTCAATTCTCACTTCTCAATCCTTGGGGGCAGAATGAAAGGCAGAGTGAACATCATCACAGATGATCCCATCATGGGGAATTTACTGGAGGTGCAACTGGCTGATGCCGGATTCGAAGCCGAATATTTCAGCAGCGAAGGTCTGCCGGCTTTATACAGATCGCTTCGCTCACCCAATATCTTACCGGCAGAAAGGGAGCGGATGCTTGTCATATCCGAGGGCTCATTCCTGCGCTCGGAAAAAGGATTCCACTGTCAGTTGCGTCAGCATCCCGATACAGCAGGCATTCCTTTTGTTTTTTTAATGTCCGGATCAGACGCTGTTCTCAGCTTCGGCGGACATACCGAGGGACTGCAAAGCGGAGCCGACGGCTATGTCTGCAAGCCGTTTAAAACAGAAGACCTGCTCGCGCAGATCGAAAAAGTCATGCACGCGGCTGCCAAAGCCCGCACATTCCGGTCCCTGAACAATTTTGAAGCCGAACTTTCTCAGATGAGTCTCTATGATGCGGTGCGAATTGCCGAACTCAACTGCAAAAGCGGGGAACTGCATCTGAGTTTTCCTCCGGGAAAGATTAAAGGAAAGATTTTTTTTGACAGAGGAAAACTCATTGCCGCAGAAACGGCGCATCTTGCCGGCGAAGAAGCTGTTTTTTCCCTGATCGGCGAAGACGCGGGACATCTGGATTTTTACGGACATGAAAACAGCGATACGGTCAGGCAGATCAGAGAAAGCAACACTGCCCTTCTGCTGCGGGCAAGCAGCATGTCGCTGGAAAGCGCAAAACTGTATTATCGGATTGAGAATGCAGATGAGGTGCTGCATATCAGGTCCCGGCATATTCCCCCGGAAATAGAAAAAGACTGCGGGAAAAAAAATCTGCAAAGTCTTTCGGCACTGATCGCCGAAGGTCTGCCGGTGCGTAAACTTGTTACAGAAGCGGGTATGAGCAGCATCCGGGCAGGGGCGCTGCTGATGCGTCTGTTAGATGCCGGTATTGTGAGCGCGGCGTCGGAACCCCGGTCTCCGGGGACGGATTCCGCCCCGGCGGCACCGGCACCGGCGTTTCATCCCCCGAAATTTATCGCAGCCGTGCTGACAGAGGCACTGAGGAAAGCCGAACATGACAAAACGACCTGTATGCTGACATTCGTGAAAAACAGACAGACACCATGCGCTGTTTATTTTGAAAAAGGGAAGCTGGTCCATGCTTGGCACGGGAGGGTTTTCGGCAAAAAAGCGCTCTACAGGATATTTCAGGACCACTTTGTTGAGCAGGAACCGCAAAAGCAGGAACCACGAAAGCACGAAAGGAACGAAAGCCGCGAAAGGGATGAAAGCAGCGAAAGGAATGAAAAAAATCCTGTATTTCGACAGGCTCAACAAAATCCTGTAAATCCTGTAAATCCTGTAAATCCTGTTATCTTTCCTGTTCCGGTTACGGTCAGAGAGGATCTGAATGTTCTTTTTGCCGAAGGAGATAATGAAATCGCTGTTCTCAGCAGGCTCAGACCCGCGTCTTTTGAAAAAATGCTCGCCCTTAATCCGGAGGCTTCCGAACAGGCAGCAGGAATCCGGGACCGGCGCGGGCTTGTGTATATTGCGGCGCTGGTGCAGCAGTACGGCACGGTCAGAGAAATTTTGGACGCGAGCTGCATGACCGACCTTGAGACCTATAAACATCTTCTGTATCTGTTTCAGAAGGGAATGCTTATCCCCGGTTCGGAAAAAAAAGCCGGTATTCGGATTATCACGGACAGCGGCGCAGACCTGTCCCCGGATATGCAAGGTGTGGCAAATGTCACGGTGTTGCCGCTTTCAATCATGATGTATGATAAAACATGGAAGGAAGGTTCTGATATTACAAACGAAGAATTTTACCGTATCATGGCTGATGCGGATATGCCGCCGCAGATTTTGCCGCCCTCTGAAGCGGATTTTCACAGGCTGTTCGGAAAAATTCTTGCAGATGAGGACATATTGGGTGTATTTATATCCTCAGATGTATGCAAAGCCTTTCATCATGCTGCAACTGCTGCTGTCAGAATCCGGAAAAATCCCCGGCGCAATGCCCGCATTGAGATGATTGACAGCCGTCTGCTGTCGCTGGGGACCGGGCTTGTGGTCATGGAAGCCTGTCAGAAAGCAGGTGCCGGCTGGTCTGTCGAAAAGCTGCGGGCGCATATTCTCAGGATTATTCCGACTGTGAGGGTTTTTGTGGCCGCAGACACGCTCAAATATCTCCCTGAGGAAAAGGGCTTCAAAGGCTCAGGAAGCCTGGGCCGTATCAGGGATATTTTCGGCATAAAGCCGATACTGACGCTCAGGGACGGTCATCTGACGGCAATTGATTTTGTCAGAGGCGCGGGGAATACCCGCAAACTGCTCGGCGAACTGATACTCGGCAGTCTGTCTGATTTGCAGACGCCGATAACAGCCGGCATTATGCACTCGGGTGCCGAGGCAGAGGCCGCAGTGCTGCGGGGTTTTCTGGAACAGGAATTGAACTGTCAGCATATTTACATGTCGCATATCGGGGCTGCGCTCGGTGCCTGCTGCGGTCCGGGGGCTGTGGCTGCGGCTTTTTTTCCGGTGGTGAGGGATTAGGGTGAGAGGTCAGGGGTCAGACACTGACCCCTGACCCCTAACAGACAATGAAGACCGCATCATCCAGACCCAACATATTGATCGTTGACGATGTGCCGGCAAATATCCGGCTGCTTCAGATTGCCCTGACGCCCGATTATGAAATCAGCGCATGTACAAACGGACCCGAAGCCGTTGAAATCGCAAGATCAGTAATCCCGGATCTGATTCTGCTCGATATTATGATGCCCGAAATCAGCGGCTATGAAGTATGCAGACGCCTGAAAGCAGACAGCCTGACTTCTGACATTCCGGTGATTTTTATCACTGCCAGAAGTGAAGAACAGGAAGAGACGCACGGTTTTGAACTCGGCGCGGTGGATTATATTACAAAACCTTTCAGCCCCGCTATTGTCAGATCAAGGGTCGGGATACATCTGGAACTGAAACACCATCGGGACCGTCTTTCAAAGGCTAATGCTTTGCTGAAACAGGAAATTGCCAAGCAGAAAATCAGCATCAGCCTTGCCAAAAAGCTGCTTGAAATGATAAACGGAACGGTGCAGCGTCATACGGATATTTCACGGGGACTGACGCTTTTTGCACATCTTGTTTCTGTTCCCTGTTATGCGGAAGGCGGGGACCACTGTCTGGTTCGGAATATGATAGGAGGTGAGGGGTCAGGGGTAAGGGGTCAGGGGTCACCCCGGACCCCGGACCCCGAACCCCGAACCGGTCATGAAGTCAGTTGTATTTTACGCAGTATTATGACAGATCTGATTCATAATATTATTTTAAAGACACAGCATCGGCTTTCTCCCCAGGCGGTCTTTTCAAAACTGAATGACGAAATCTGTCATTCGCAGCTCTTTGACAGCGCAGATTTTTTTACCTCGCTGACCGCGGAGATAGATCACGAAACACTTGTTCTCCGATATGTCTCAGCCGGACATCCGCCCTTTCTCCTGATACGGGGAAACGAGATTCGGGAAATACCCGTCGTCGGAGCCGCGGGGACCAATCTTCCCGCTGCCGTAAAACCCGGAATTGTCTATTCTGCGGGAGAAATACAGTTGGAGGAAAAAGACAGACTGATTTTCTATACAGACGGTCTGACCGAGATGCCGGTCAGAAAAAAGAAGAAAATGATTACATCGGCGGAGTTGAAAACGATTGCCGGGGAAGCGGCGGCAGAAACACCGGTTTCAGAAATCATGGAAAGAATGCTGGCACACATTGCCGACATCAGCGATGAAATCGTCATACCGGGTGCCGCCGGCAGGGCAGCAAAAAACACCTCGGCTGATGACATTACCATGCTCGGTCTGGAAATTGAAAACGCTCAGAATGCGTCTGAGGCGGTTTGGCATCCGGCAGATGCCGAACAACTTTGCCGCAATGCCGCGGCGTTGTATGAAAAATTTGAACAGGAATGGCATCGCCGGGGCTATGAAAATCCCATGCTCCGCCTTCGCATCGTCATGGAAGAATCGCTGCTGAATGCGTGGATACACGGAAACCGCAAAAATCCGGACAAGGCGGTCAGGGTCCGGTGGCAGTGGGGAAATGACTTTTGCTTTGAAGTGGGCGATGAAGGAGACGGCTTTGATGCGGATGCGGTTCCGGATCCGACATTAAGGGAAAATCTGATTAAACCCTGCGGAAGAGGGATATTTTTTATCCGCTGTTTTGCGGATCAGGTTTTATGGAAAAAAGAGGGACGCCACATCATTACATATTTCAAAAAACATCCTGACGCCGACTCGGAAAAATCGGCAAAAACAGCGTCGGTGTTTTAGAATTGAGAATTGAGAATTGAGAATTGAGAAGCGGGAGAAAAAAAATGGATTTGACTATCACGCAGAACGACAATCAGGTTCGCTTTGAAATTCGGGGAGATATTGACGAACACGGCGCAGAAATCCTGAAACGCCGCTTTCGGGAAATCAACATCAGCGCTATTAACTGTGCCGTTTTTGATTTCAAAGCGGTCACGCATATCGGCAGCGCGGGCATCGGAAAACTGCTGCTTTTTTATAAAGATATGGCATTAAACGGCGGAAGTATCCGCATCGAAAATGTCTCGGAAACCGTGTGGGAACTTTTCAATGTTCTGAAATTGGACACGATTTTTATCTTGACAAAACGCTGACTTTAACAAAACGCCGGCCCCCCACCTCTCCCCCTCTCCTTCGGAGAGGGGTCCGGGGGGTGAGGTGGGGGCCGGGGGGTGAGGTTTCCTTCGGAGAGGGGTGAGGTTGGGGAGAGGTCTGAAAAGAGTTTTTGACACCGGAGATAGCTTATGAATGAAAAAATAAACAGGAAAAATATTCTGATCGTGGATGATGCACCCCCGAATATCCGCGTATTAGTGGAGATACTGACAAAAGCTTATGAAATAAGCGTTGCCACATCCGGTGCCGAAGCCCTTGAAATCGCATCGTCAAAAACAGATAGCAGCCGCCCGCCTGATCTGATTCTTTTGGATATTATGATGCCTGAAATGGACGGATATGAAGTTTGCAGAATTTTGAGGCAAAATCCGCAGACCCGCGATGTTCCGGTGGTTTTTGTGACAGCCAACACCGATGACGAGACCTTGCAGCAGGCCTTTGAATCCGGCGGAAGCGATTATGTACGCAAACCGGTCAACCGGATCGAACTTTTGGCAAGAATCAAGTCCGCGCTGAACCAGTTGGAACTGACCCGCAAACTTTTAGAAGAAGAAAAACTTGAAGGCGTGCTTGAAATGGCAGGCGCCATCTGCCATGAATTGAACCAGCCCATGCAGTCTGTCATGGGTTTTTCGCAACTGCTTTTGGATGATATATCCGAGGATAATCCCAAATATGAATATATCAAAATTATCAAGGAACAGATAGACAAGATGGGAAAAATCACAAAGAAACTCATGCGGATCACCCGCTATGAAACCCTGGATTATATAGAAGATACAAAGATTATTGATATTAACAGAGCAACAGGTGACAGGTGACAGGTTGCAGGTGACAGGGGACAGGTAACAGGGGACAGGTGACAGGTTGCAACCTGTTACCTGCAACCTGCAACCTGCAACCTGCAACCTGTTACCTGCAACCTGCAACCTGTAGGAGATATTGCATATATGGACAAGATAAAAACAAACGGACTTAAAATGCTGCTGGCATTGAAAGACCGCCCCATTTCACAGAGCGGCGGCTTTGTGGTCCCGATTGCTTATGAATCGGAAAACGGCAGTTTTATTCATGCAGACCGCATGGATTTTCCCAACAACGGCAGAATATGGGTATCCAGCGAATATGAATTTATAGACAGACGATTTGCAGATTATGAATTTTTCCGTGTCAACAGATACAGCGCAGATGAAAACGAGGCATATATTGAAAACGACTACCTTGAAAAATACTGGATGAGAGGTTCGGACGCGGAAGCCTTGAAGCGATTTGAAATGTGTCCGATTATTGAGGAAGAACTCCCCGATGTGGAAAAACCCTATCTCAAATCGCTTCCGCCCCTTCCCAACCGTTCCATTTTTATCGCAGACGGCAAGCATATTTTCGGTCCCTTTGAATGGACAAAAGATGAAGAAGGCATCCGGCTCAGTGCTGCGCAGTCTCCGCTGCTGGGCTTGAAACCGGATCATGTGTTCAAAGTCTCCATAGATGCGGTCATACACCTTGTCATACGCTTTGACACCTTCAAAGATTACCTGTCACAGCCGCCGGTGAGCTATCTTTTCAATACGAATATGCTCAAATCCGTTCCGTATAATCAGGAGGATTATATTTCCGATGACCGGCTGATCACCTGGGGAAACAAATATCTGCTGCGCTCCAGCAGCGCGAGGCTGAACCGCAAAACCGCCACCGAATGGTTGGAAGCGGTCAAAAATCTCAAGATTCTGATCGGAATGGACGGAGAACGCCGGGAACGTCTCATCAGGCTCATTCCTGAAATGCTCGAAGCAGGAAACCAGCAGGCTTCTTTTATCAACAATTTTCTGACCAATGAAGCCGAAGGACTCAATATTGTGGAACAGTATCTTGAAGACAACAAGGAAAAATTTTTCAAGGACCAGTTGAAGCATATTGAGGAAAAGGCGGAAAAAGAAGCCGCAAAAATCAAAAGAGAACTCTATTTCCTCCGGGCAAAAAAAGATCAGCTCAGTAAGGAAATTGAGGAACTGAGCAAGAAAAAGAAAGAAGAAAAAACCCGTTACGAACAGGAGCGCACCCTTGAACTTCAGACCATAGAGGAGCGGATCGGAAAATCGCTTCAGTATGAGGAATTGGTTAAAGAAATCGAATTTATGAAGCTGACCCGGCGGAAAATCGAAACGGAAATCAAAAAGCTCAAATCAGAGGATATTGAAGAAAGACTCACTGAAATCAAAACCTATCTTGACCTGCTCAACGGTAGCTATGCACGGAAAAATGAAATCATCATCAAACCGGCAGTCGCTTACAGCAAGCGCCGGTCTTTTATCGGGACCGGAAAAGAATTTGTTGACAAAATACATGATTATCTTCAGGAACAGTGCGGCAGGAATTACTCCTGCGATGAAATTGCCAATCTTCTTATCTGTATTCAGCAAAGTTTTCTGACCATTCTGGCAGGCCCGCCGGGCATCGGCAAAACTTCTGTGGTGCATTATCTGGCAGAGGGATTGGGAAATCATGAAAATCTTCTCAAGATTCCGGTGTCACGGGGCTGGACCTCCCAGCGGGATATTCTCGGCTATTTCAATCCCTTGAAAGGACAATATCAGAAGGCCAGAACCGGTCTGTATGATTTTCTTTATATGACACAGACCGACAGCAAAATTGCCGAATTTCCCCGGTGGGTGCTGCTCGATGAGGCAAATCTGTCGCCTATCGAACATTACTGGGCGGATTTTCTGGGCATGTGCGATCCCGAAGGCGAAAGGCGTTTGGATACCGGCGGCTCCGGCGATGAAAAATTTCTTTACACGCCCCCCTGCGTGCGCTTTATCGGAACCGTGAACAATGACAACACAACAGAGCGGCTTTCTCCCCGTCTGATTGACCGGGTGCCGGTGATACGGCTTGAACCGAGTTATGAATATTCCAATCCCGTCAACAACGGCAGGATGAAGCCCGACGGGGCTATGACATTTGATAATATGCAGGATTTTTTTGCCGGTTCCGAAGAAGACGATTTTGCAGGCAAAGAAACAGATATTCTCAAAGAGATTATTGAGATATTGCAGACAGAATCATCGGATTTCGAGGGTTCTCCTTTTGTGATTGTCAGTCCGAGAAAATATCATTCGATCAAGCGTTACTGTTCGGTTGCACGGGATATTCTCATGGAAGAACAGGCAATTGATTTTGCCATTGCCCAGTATATTTTGCCGCTGATAGAAGGCTACGGTACGGGTTTCGGGAAAAGACTTGAGAAACTTCATGAGGTTGCTGCGAGCAATTCGCTTTACCGTTCAAGCAAACTGCTGCGCCGCATTATCGAAGCCGGAAAACAGGCGCATAATTCCTATTCGTTCTGGGGATAAGGCTTTTTGCCACGAATAACACGAATAAACACGAATTTGTCAGGGGGATTCAACTGCGTAACTCCTAATATAAAAAAATTCGTGTTTATTCGTGTTATTCGTGGCAAAAAAAAACAGCGGCAGAAAAAAAGAAGCAATGATGAACATTCTACAGGAACTCAGATTTTATATTGAAGTATTGGCAGGAGAACGGCAGGGAGAGCGCATTGAAATTCCCCTGCTCGGCAGTGCGGAAGAAAACACATATCCCTGGATCCACGAAGATGAGGAAATATGTTTCAAATTAGTGGTGCCTTATACAAGCGAAAGCCCGATTCTGTGGATTTCCGACCTGCCCAAGCCCCCTTCGGTTTCCAAGCGCATCAATGACAGGGTACTGTATATATGGCATCCCGAATCACGAGGCTATAACCGCTATCAGGCTTTTTTTCTCAACTGTTTCGGCTCCTGCCGTCTTGACATAGAAATCCGGGACGCGGGGCAGGGCCAGACACAACTCATCGAACTGGCACCCTTTGAGGTGAAAGCAAGAAAAATCACGGCACAACGGCTCAGGGAAATGATACGCTATCTGGCATCCCGCACAGACGCCCTTGCCCGCGCCGCTTTCAGCGTGACCCGTGCGCCCCTGGGACAGGGAAAACGCAAAAACAGAGTCACCTATCTTTTGAAAGAAGCGGAAGAAGGCCTGCATCTGTTTGAACAGCAGTTGCCCACGCTCATTGCCCGTTACTGTACCCGCCTTGTTCCGAAACGGGTGATCTGTATGCCCGGACCCGCAGATTATTTTGACGCCAATACCGCAGAATGGCTGCTTTCACACCTGGATCTGCTGATTCCCGCACAGGATGAAAACGATGCCGTCGCACTGATTGAGGATCAGCCTTATACCGTCCGCAGATTGGAAGTCAGCGAACTGGTGGAAGACAGCAATGTCTATGAAAATCAGGTCCTTCACAGCTATCTCACCAGTATTAAAACCTTTCTGGCGGAAATCCGCAAAGAATGCGACCGCATTCAGGACCAGGCTTTTTCGGGACAGGTGAAAAGCCGTGAGCACGGGACAGAGGACAGCAGCCGTTATGTCAGTTTTTCTCTGGAGATCAAAACATCTCTGCGGGAACTTTTTGAGGGGAGAAAAACAAAATGCGGGCATCTGTTGGAAAAATGCAATTATCTGATGTCCATTCTTGACATAAAAATTCCGGTGACAAAGCTTCTGCCGGGAATGCCGTCTCTGACGCCCTGGATCAAGGCAAATCTTCATTACCGCATTCTGTTTGAAAAAATTATCGGCTGGTATCAGATGGGAGGCATTGACTGGTCTGACGAGGAGGCATTGGCAGGGGTGCGTTCCATAGACGAGCTTTACGAATATTTCTGTCTCTACAAGCTCATTGACGGTCTTGAAAAACTCGGTTTCCGACCGCGTCCGGATGAGACATCACTGACAGATTCGGAATTCGGACATCCGCAACGCCGCTATGAATTTGAAAAAGGCAGCATTCATATAACGCTGTATTATGAAAAAGAAATCTGGTCTCCGAGGCATCGCAGCGCCAACAAAGATGCAACTTATCTGAATGTGGAAGGCTGGGTCTGGGACACATCCCGGCGAAAAGGAAAACCCGCGGGTTTCAATTCCCGGCGGGTTCCGGATTATATTTTTGAAATTACGGCAAATCAGCATCAAAAAACAGCCCCGGGTGTGCTGGCGATTTTTGATGCGAAATATTCGCCTCCGGACACGGTTTTTTTTGAAAAGCTTCCGGTTTTGGTCATGCGGTATGTACACGGCATCAGCCGGCAGGAAGGGGGCATATCGCCGGTGATTTCGCTGTATCTGCTTCATCCCAAAGAAATGGAGGAGGGCGTAAACCAGACGCCGGTGCGTTCATTTTATACCGAAGACTATGATATTTTCGGGGACAAAGCGGTGATTCCCGCGCTGGGCGCGGCAGAGGTTGATCCCGCGTCGGACTGGGACCTGTCGGTTCTCATTGAGCGCATTGTGGAGATTGCGGACAGGGTTGTACAGGATTATACATGATTGTACAGGATTTACAGGATTTACAGGATTTACAGGATTATGCAGGATTATGAAGGATTTACAGGATTATGCAGGATTGTACAGGATTATGCAGGATTTGTTTTCGGCTTTTTTCTTTGTCGGTCATCGTTTCTCTCCTGTTAAGATTTGACAACTTTCATAATCCTGATAATCCTGTACAATCCTGCATAATCCTGTAAATCCTGCATAATCCTGTAAATCCTGTACTTAACCCGGCAGCAGATCATAAAAATAGGTCATGGCGTCGGAGCGGGTGATAATCCCGATAATATTCCCGTTTTCCACCACCGGCAGACGTCCGATGTCGTATTTCACCATAAGGCGCGCAGCCTGCATGGGACTTTTGCCCGGCGCAATGGTCATAACATCGGTACTCATAAACGCTTTGACCGGCGCATTCAGCGCGGACTCTTTTCTGACTTTTCGGAAATCCCGGCGTGAAATCATGCCCACCAATTTGCCCTCATCCACCACCGGCAGACCCGTACAGCCTTTTTCTCTCAGCATCATAGCCACTTCCTTCATTTTGGTGCCCGAGGTGACGCTCATCACCGGAAAAGACATCAGATCGCTGATCTGTACCGATGCCTGCTGATTACCCTCAATCAGCTCCGTTATCATTTTTTCCACCGCATCGGGATTGGCTGATTTGAGCATGGCAGACCCCGCACCCGGATGACCGCCCCCGCCCAGACTCCGCATGATAGTTGCGATATTCAGGCTCTCCACGCTGCTGCGCCCGATCACCATACATCTGCTCTGATCTTTATTGGTAAAAATACCGAAGGCAGCATCTAAATTATTAATTTCTTTGTACATCTGCACAACAACGGACAGATTGCCCACATGCCCGTCAATATCCACCCTGTTAAAACCCACGACATATCCGTTAATAGCAACTTTTGTCGCATTTTTCAGCATTTCAAACAGAACATCTTTCTGCTTTTCGCCGTAGGGCTGGCGCAGAAAGGAGTTGAGAATACTCAGGTCCGCGTTCCGTTCCAGCAGAAATGCGGCAGCGTAGGCATCTTCGGATTTAGTGGATGGAAATCTCAGGTTTCCCGTGTCTTCATACAGACCGATGAGAAAAAGTGTTGCCTGCATGGGCGTCAAAGGCGTTTTCTGTTTTCTTAACTGGCGCACCATGAGCGTGATATTGGCACCCATTTCTTCATGACAGATGCGATTTGCCTGTATATCGCCTTTGAGCAGGTGATGATCCCACAATATCACTTCCACTCCTTTTTTCTGCTTCAGGGCATCCATTCCGTCCAAGCGGTCCCATCGGTTGACATCCACCACGATCAGGCGTTCCACCTCATTCATATCAATTTCATCGGAGGTGTATATGTTGAAAATATCCTTGTGAATGGATAAGAATGCTTTGATATTCGGGTTAAGCGTGCGCGGCAGCACCGGAATGGTTCCGGGATACAGCACGGTTGCGGCGACCGTGGAAGCCAGCGCGTCAAAGTCGGTGTTTTTGTGTGTTGTGGCAATTTGCATGTTTAAAACATTTTTAATTTGAAATTGATATTTCTGATTCTCACTTCCCGCTTTTCGCCTTTTTTTAACCACGAAAGCACGAAAGATATGAAAGGCACGAAAAAGAAAAGGAATCATTAGACCTCTTTCAAAAGTCAATTTTTATCCAATAAAATCAAGGGAGCAAATCCGAGTTTTGAAAGAGGTCTATTATTTTCGTGTTTTTCTCTTTCTTTCGTGATTTCGTGGTTCACTTCTCACTTCTCACTTCTTTTCATCCCTTGCTTTTTTTTCAGAAGCTTTCTTTGCATCCCATCCGATGAGCATACCGGGTTTTTGGGACTGATCTTTCTGATTGTATTCCAACTGAAGCGGCATATCGCCCCCGTATTGCTTATATTCCAACTGAAGACGGAATTTGTCAATTTCCGTCTGGCTGTCAATGGTCTTTTTGGCAAGAAGATAGCGAAGATAAACCACCCATATCAGAAAGCCGAGTGCTGAGAAAATAATTGCCAGAA
>JFJP01027235.1_pt1 | contig 20302 bp, 13 predicted proteins | sample 431651 | NCBI WGS metagenome assembly JFJP01 (sample SAMN02602958, study PRJNA72255) | Microbial mat metagenome, whole genome shotgun sequencing project. | biome: fresh water; feature: sink hole; material: water; isolation source: purple microbial (photo- and chemosynthetic) mats found in...
TTGGTTTTTAAAACAAAAATTTTTTTTATTTTATCATTTCAATAAAAACCACTTTTTTTAAAATTAAATTAATTTTTTTTTAATATTTTTTTAAACCCTTTCTCGTCGTTAAAAATTTTTTTAAAAAAATTTCATTTTGTAAAGTCTTTGTTAGTTTTTTTATTTTCTCCAAAAATAGAGAGAAATTGTTAAATAGCAACAGATAAAATTTTTTTTTCTTTAAATGTTTTTCTCTAATTTAATTCTTTCTTCAATTAAATTATAAAACATTGCATATATTTCATTTACATTTATATTTTCAGAATCTAAAATTTTCTCTTCAAATCTCTCCATCAATCCTTCGTCTTTTTCAAAATCACCAACTCTTGTTCTCGGCTGCAAAAACTCGTTCAATTCTTGAGGTGAAAGCTTCAAAATATTTAAGGATTCTGATAAAGTTCTTTCATCAAACCCCTTTGTAATATTTGTCTTTGTGTTTCCTATTAACCTATTTTTTAGTTTTTTTACATTTGTAAAGGTTTCTCTAAAAAGTCTTTTTAAAATAAAAACAAGCATTTGACTTTGATTTTCACTTTTTTTCAATGAACTTTTGGTGAATTCGATTTTTTTATTTTCTTTTTCTTGATCAATATTGAAAGTTTTAGCAATTTTAGTGATTTTTAATTGATTATTTTCATTTAAACATTCATCTATTTTTCCTTTTAAAAGTCCTAAACTTGTTTCCTTTCTTTCAATATCTCCTTTATATTTCCTCAGATTTTCTTTTAATTTCTCATTTTCGTCCTGTAATACTTTAAGACTCTCCAATTTTCCCAAAGCTTGATCTAATTTTTCTTTTAATTCCTTATTAAAAAGCTCCTTGCGAGCAAGATCAGTTTTTAAAAGCTTTAATTTTTCATTTAATATATTTCGCTCTTCATTCCAGAGTTTCTCTGAGTTTTTGCTTTGATCAAGTTTATCTTTAAAATCTTTATATGTGAAATTTTTTCTTGTGTTTTCCTTTAGGCTCTTTTTTAATTTTTCTAGCTCTTCATTCAGTTTTTCATTATTTTCTTGCATTTGCTGGAAATTCAACTGAGATTCTTCTTTATCAATTTTCAAAGCTTGAATCATGATGTTTTTCCTTAATATTTCTTCTTTGGATTGAGCTAATGCTCTAGTTATATATATAAATAAATAATATATTTATAATAAATTTAAAATAACTGATCTGCTTCTTTTAATTGAGAAAGAAGATCTTCATATTGTTCACAGTAATTATTATTTTCTTGTTGTTCTTGATGCAAATTGTCATTCTTTCTCAAAAGGTCGTTTATCTCAGTTTTATGCATTTTATGTTTTTCATTGAGCTCTTTTTCTAAAGTTATCTCTCTTTCTTTAAAGACATCAATGTCTTTTTCTTTATTTTTCAATTGTTCCTCTAAAGCTTCATTCATGTCCTTACGGAAATTAATCTCTTCTTGCATTTTCTTCAACTCAATTTTCATTGAAAATATTTGTGATTCTAATCTATTAATGTGAACAAAAGTGCTTGTGTTCTCCATTGTATTTGAATTCATTTGAATTGTTTCAAAATTATTGGAAATTTTTGAGGATTTCAAATTGTTTTGTGAAAATTTAGGGGCTTTAATCATAGTTTCTTGTAGATTTTTCTGGTTTAATTTCATTGTTTTTATCTCTCCTTGCAAAGATTTTATTTTGTCTTTCAATTGTTTGATAACTGCTTCTTTATGAGTGATGGCAAATGAGCTTTCTTTATATCCATCCAAAACTTTACTGATTTCTATCATTGAAGATTTATTTAATTTGCATATTAGATCCTTCATATCATTAACATATCTTTCCTTTAAAAACCTTAAATGGCTTTCCTGAAGCATAAAAATTTCATTAAATCGCTCGTTTTCACTTAACATTTCAGCTTTTAACCCTTTAATATGGTCTAAAATTTGTGTTTTTTCTTCATAAAGAGCTTTTTCATTGATTATTCTTTGTTTTTTTTGATCATCTAATTCTCTGATAATTATTTCTTGCTCTGATTTCTTCATTTCAATCGTCTCAATTCTGAGTAAATAACTCTGTATTTCTTCAGCATAAAATTCAACTTTTTCATTTTTCTGAACAATTTCTCTCTTCATCTCAAAAATTTCAGCATTAATTATTTCATTTTCTGATTGCATTCTTCTGTAATTTATTTCTAAATCAGCATTTTTCGAATGAAGATTCTGAATAAAATCAGAAAGTTCATTGGTTTCTCTGATTTTTTGATCTAATTGTTGTTTTGATTCTGAAGATATTCTTATTTTCTCTGATTTAAGAGTTTGAATTTTTTGTCTCAAATCATTTAGTTCTCCAAGGATTTCTTCTTTTTCAGGAACCGAATTTTCTCGAAGTTCTTTGTTTTGTTCTTCAAGGATAGCTTTTTCACTTGAAATCTGATTAATTTTTCTCTTTAATTCTTCATTTAGTTTTGCAATCCCCTGTTTATCTATCAAAATTTCTTCAATTTTTTCTTTTATTTCATAATTTTTTTTTCTTAACGTGTCATTTTCTTGATTTAAATTTTCCTTTGTGACCTTCAAAGCTTCATATTCTTGGCTCAAAGCCTCCTTTAAAGCTTTAACCTCAATTAAAATATTTTCACTTTGTTTTCTTGAAGCTTTCAATTCCGCATTCTCATCAGATAAGCCAAAAATATGAGCTTCTAATTCCAGAATTTTTCTCTTTAACCCTTTTAAATATTCAGGATCAGATTCTTCTAAAAGCTGCTGCCTTTCAAAAAGAAGTGATTCGAGCTGATGATTCAATAAATTTTCATTATTAATTAAAGCTACAACTCTATTTTCAAGATCTTGATTCATAGATTTCACGATTTCAAATTCTCTTCTTGATCTATTTCCTGAAGAACTTATCGATGAATGAGCTCCTTCAAATGGGCCACCTGAATTATTGAATCTATTTTCAAACAATTCTTGATTTGCTTGGATCAATCGATCAATTTCATGAGTATTTTGCTCTTCCTTAAACTTCATTTGACTTATAAAAGCTCTCAATCTCGAGATTTCTGCAATGTCATTATTTTCTTCATCATTCTCATTATCTAAAGGTTTTTCTAATCTCCTGCTCAAGATTGATAGTTCTTGATTGAGTTTTTGTATTTTAACCTTGAGCATATTGTTTTCTTGCTTTAAATTATTGTCCACAAAATCCTCGCTTATACCTTTATATTCCTTCACATCACTTAGTTCTTTTTCTAAAGACTTCACTCTCTCCTCCAATTGAGTCTTTAAATTTTCTAAATCTAACAGTCTTTTATAATTGATTTCTTTGGGGCTCATCATGTCAGGACTCAGGGATTTCGGACTCAAAATTCTTGGGATTTGTTGATTTTGAGAAAGTCGTTGGTTTTCAAAAAATAAATCTTGAATTAATGCTTCTTTTTCCTCAAGCAAACGATTAAATGTTTTGCTATAATCCTCAGCAATTGTAGGTCTAGTGTCTGAAGAGCTTTGAGGGAAGTTTTGCTGTTGTTGAATTTCGAGATTTTGTGATTCTGGGGATTGCCTTTCAGAAGTTTGGAAGTCTTCAGAATTTTCGAAAGTTGGTGGATTTGAATTCATAGTAGTTTTTTTTTGAATTTTTTTTAAATTTGGCAATTAATTATTTTTAATTAATTTGGTTTATTCGAGTCAAATGCAGAGATTTTTGTCCAAACTAGGGAAAATCAGCAAGATTTGCTCAATTATTTGCGGAACACTTTTAATAGTTCATAGTTTACATATGCTTTATATTTCGGAATCCATTCACCCAAAGAATTTCATGCTTTCATTCAATTATATGTATTTTATTTGAGGAAATGGAATAAATAAGTTCATTTTATAATTTAATTGAATAATAGAATGCTCGCTTGCTTTTTGGTTATTTCCGAATTTCATGTAGGTTGTATAAGCGTGTATTTAAATTTAATTGATGGGATAATTGGACGAGGAATTTATACAATTTTTTTAGGGACTTTACTAGTCGATGATCCATCAAATACGTAAAATTTTGGTTTTCCTTCGATATTTTTTGCAATTATTAAATTAGAATGTCTTTCGTACTTTCAATTATCTTTTTGTTGGTTGGATTGTCATACATAATAATGGGAATTCTTGTAAATTTTTTTTTTTTTTTTTTTTTTGCAAAAAGATGACAATGAGGCTGGAGATATCCAAAATGTTTCAGTTCCTGTTATAAAAATCTAAAAACGTTCCAGAAAACAAAATTTTTTTAACATTAATCACAAAAAAATTAAAAATCGATAATTTAAAAAAAAAATAGCAAAAAAAACATTAAATGCTAAATTCACCCCTTAAATCCATTGACGAAGAAATTCAATCGAATAATTATCATTTTATCCTATTTCACATTCCTCAGAACCCTCCATTATCTTTAACGAAACATTCTTTTTGCCACATGAATTCTGCAATACTTAATCCAAAAACTTCACTTTCTGATATTTATTGTATCAGCCTAATTTATCTCATTTATCTCAATCAGCCTCAAATTCAACTGCCCATCACTTTGGCAGAAATGGCATCAAATATCTATCTTTTGCTCGAAAAAACACAAGGAAGTTTATTGAATTCTCAGCTTTTAAGCCAATTAATCATTTGTTTAAGACAAACTCTGATTGATCTTCCATCTCTTGAATCTCAAGAATTATTGAATAATTTAGATGATGAGATATTAGGCGCATCAAAAAGCTTGATTTTTCCTATAGAATGTGTGAGCGAAGCTGATCATATTGTTGAGCGTCTGAATGTTTTGGCTCATAAGGATAAGCCTTTGGCAATAATGGAATATCTTGATTTTCTCTGCACAGGTCATTCTTTAAAAGAACAATTGATGTTTATTTCCAAATATTCATCTAAATTCTTTGAAAATTTATTGAAAGCGAAATCGGTAAATCCATATTTTCACGATACTTCTCTCACCTCAATCACCCAAAATCCCAAAGATTTATTTTTGAGCCTACATAAATTCCTGGATACTGTGATTTTGCAATATAGATATTCAATCATTATGCAAAAGGAAAATGCTTATGAAGATCTAACAGTAATAACAATACTCCAACAATCAAATAATCAAACTAAAACTGAAGATTTTTCAAAGATTCCCACAAATCTAGCTGAAACTCAAAGGATTATTACTTATGAAGATCTTCAAACAAAATCTTTGTTAAAAAGATTCCCTGTTTATGAGAGTTTTGAGCCTATATTAGATTTCTTATTGAAGAATTTGGTGTTTTCAAGAGAAAGCATTTCTCAAGAAATGAAGCTTGAGTTCATTAAATTCTTGATATCTATTATTTTAGATAGATTGTGGGATATTTATCCCCAATACCAACCAAATATGAAGGATCGTCTTCTGGCTATTTTTAAAGAATTAGATCGTGAAAATCTTCATATTTGCCAATTACAAGCCGGGTTTTTGCTTTATGAAAAGCTTAAAGGCAAAAAACCTCGATCTAATGAATTTATTTTAGAATTATTGAATGAAAATCCGCAAATAAAAAATTCAGTGGAATCTTTCCAAAAAGAAGGTCATAAATATTATAAAGGTCCAGGAATGTTAAAAGAGCTCATTCTTAAAGAAAATTGTCCAATAAATCAGCTTATTATTTCAGGTGGATTTTTTACCAGAAATATTGAAGTTATGATTCCTGGGACAATATTATATTGGGTTTTTGCAACCAGAACTTTAGATATTGAATTTGAAGTGGAATTTATAGGGACTTTTGAAGGAAATTCTGTGAAAAACGCCAAATTTCCTCAAATTCTCGTTGAGAAAAAGAGGTTAGATACCGGTAAAAAGGTTCAAAGAGGGTTGATTTTAGCGAAAATACCTGGATTATATAGATTTTGTTGGGATAATAGATATTCTTGGTTCACAGAAAAATTCTTGAGATATCGTCTTTTTCTTTTAGAGCCGGTTGAAAATGATCAAAATGAATCATTCGGGAGATCTCCTTATGCAATTTTTAACTCTTGCAGAGATATTTTGGGATTTGATGAAGCGAATTCCTCCAGAAAAAATTCTCAAGAGCAAAATTCATCAGACAAAACCAATAATAAACCAAAAATAAAAGAAACTTTGGAAAGTGTTTATAAATGGCAAGGGAATTTAAGAGTTATTGTTCTTTTAAAGGAAAAAAACTTAGAAATAAGGGCTTTGAATCATCAGAAATCATTTGAATTATTAAATGAATTTGAGATGTGCAGTCCAAAAATATTAAAGGATTCTTTTATGGAGGTTTTATATAAGGTTTCTTTAGAAGAATCAAATGAAATTCCAGAAATTTTGTTTTTAAAAACCTTTAATACAAATCTGGAAATTGATGGTTTCCCACAAACTTTTATGAGCTTTTCCAAGGCTTATTTGTATGGTTTGTTGACAAAATTTGTTGAAATCGGAGGAGATATTTCTGGAATTTCAAGAAAGCCTATTCCTTTTTCAAGAATAATGATTATGAGCCTAATAGAGGGTGAACTTACAGTCATCACCTTTAATGAATTAACAAGAAATCTTGCTGAATGTTTGATAAAACCAGAAAAAACTTATTTACAAGCATTTAAAGAAGGAAAATCTCAAGAAATAAGCTTAAAATGCCTAATTAATTCTATGATTTTACTGAAATTCCGACCTCAGAAAGTAATTATTAATAGATTTGGACTTTTTCCTGAAAATTTCACTCTCGAAAACCTAAGAAAAGAGGTTGTTATTCCAATGAAGGAATCATTTGATATGAATGAAAAAGATATTGAAGACTTTTTCTTGAAGAATAACGTAGATTTTGAGCTTTTTAATTATGAATTTAGACTTGAAAGTCTTTTAAAATGATTTTGAATTTTTATTAAGAAAAATAAAAGCAAGATTTGTTTTTAAAAAAAACTTTTTCGACAAATTTTTTATTAATTTAATCTATTAGCATTTTTTGAATGAATTTACTAAAAAAATTTGATTTCTTAAGTTATTCACATGCAAAATCATTTTTTAATAAAAAAAATCGATAAAATTCATAAAAAAAATCATTTAAAAATATAATATTAACAGTTCATTAAAGTTTTTTTATAATGAAGTATTCTTTTTTGCATTGAGGGAATAATTAACACTACTTTCTCCTTTGCTTTCTTCACAACTATCATTCCTATCTCTGGAACCTACTCTAACCATTTTATTTTTTCCCACAGAAGAACGCCCAGTAAAACTTCTTTCACTCAAATTCAAATTCATAATTTCCTCCTTATATTTTTTCTTAACTTCCTTATATTTTATCATCAAATATAATAATCCTACCACAAAAATAAGAAGAATGACGCCTAAAGACACTGCTACACCAATAGTGCGAAAGAAATATGCCATTGAAGATTCAACTTCTATATTATAAATAGAATTTATAAGAAGATCTTGTCCAGCAAAGGCTCCATTCTTCGGAAATTGTGTATTATCAATAAAATATGTGTATTTAAATGTATCAAGACCCTGAAGATCTGATTGAAGTGCAAAGAAATCAACAGTATAATTTTTCCTAAAGAGATAAGAAATTGAATTCTTATCTTTGAGAAACGCACAATCCTCGGCGAAGTTTCCATCGATGATCGCTTTTTTGTAACAGAGAATTCCTTCAACATCTTTTGGCTCTTTATTAGAAAATACGAAAACATCAAAGGAATTATTAGTGGACAAAGGATCATTTTGATCTGAAAGCAAATTGATATTGAAATAACCATAAATTGACCCTGAGCTGAAATTGATCTCTACATCTTTAATGAAACCGTTATGTAGTTCCAAATAAGAGTTTGTTTGGAGAGTAAATTGTTTCTGAAATTCAATTCCAAATGAAATATCAATAAGAACAAAAAAAAGCCAAAACATTATGTTTTTATAAGAAAATAAATTAAAAATTTAACATTTAAAACAAACAAAAACAAATCCAAAATATTAAAAAATGCTCAAAAAGCTCTTTTTTCCATTTATTTCATCATTCCGATTCAATAAAACCCTGACTTTCAATAAATGTTTCAATACCTCTTCAAATATAGCCATTTCAACTGATCTCCTAAAGAAGCCACAAGTTCAAGATCTTCAACCATTACTTCAGAATATTTCCAATCCTGAAACTTTTTCAGACATATTCATGGGCATAAAAACGGAAGGATATCTCAAAGAAGATTCTCATTTTTTGTCTCAAATTATTGATTGTTTACCCAAGTTTTCAATAGATAGTCTTGAAAAACTTTCTTTGAATTTCCTATTTCATCTCATGGCTGAAATCACTAAAATCTCTCAAGATAAAGAAAGAGAACTCGCATTTGAAAAAATTCAGCCTTTATTAGTTCTTCATTTGCAAAAACAAGACTTTGATGGGTTTTTGCGTTTTTTGGAGTTTTTAGGTACGAACCCGCAGAATTTTAATAAATTCTTTGAAAAACCAACAGGATTTTTGCATTCGTGCATTAGAGAGAATTTCAATTATTTTTCAATGGCATGTTCTTTGGATTTAGTTCATTTTTTCCCTATAATCAATTTATTATCGCAAGAACCTTTTAACTTCCAAAGGGATTTCGTGAAAACTGGACTTGTTTTAAAATTAGGCAATAGAACTTATTTAAATAACACTTTAAGTCTTGAGGAAATGCAGGGTTTTTTAGCTTTAGATGAGGAGTTTATTAGTCAAAAGCCTGTTCTTCAAAAAATTCTTGATTTCGCCGAGAAAAAACCTGAAGAATTTGAAGCTTTTGACCTTCAAAACTTAATTAACATTTTAATAGGATTATACACAACCCGCTTTGAATACAATTTGGAGATTATTGAACGTTTAGAATTTTTGATCAATAAAAAAACAAATGACAATTTGCTTCTGAAAAACAGGAATCTTGATCAATGGTTAAAATTGATGAATTATTATTTCTTGACAAATCAAACTGATAAAATCGTTTTAATTTCTGATGGAAATATGATTAAAGACCTGGAAATTGCTCTGATTGAAAAAAAAAAATCATTTTTGGATAAAGAAATTCTTTTTGCGATAGAAGCTTCATTAAGTTTTCTGAATATTTCGAACAAAGAAATATTAAATGAACAAATTCAAAGAATCATTTCACAGAAAAATATTAAATCGAACCATAATTTTATGATTTTATTTGTTTCTCTGCTGCTTTCGAAAAGCATTTCTTCAAATCAAATCGAATTTTTCAAAATGAGTTTGCCTGCAGTTAATAATTTAGGAAGTTCTATTAATAATTCTGAACTAATCTATGCTTATAAAAGCCTAAAAAAATTGCGAGTATTCAAAGAAAATAAAGAAATCATTAATGAACAACTTCAGGAATGCCAATATAAATTAGAAATCTGTCTAAATAAAATATTGAAGAAACCTTGGGAATCTCTTTTGAAAAATCCCTTTGAATTCGTTGAGCTGATTTCAATCAAATACGAATTATTTCAAAATAAAAAAGATCTCATTGAAAAAATTCTCGTGAATCCTTCTTTAGAATCATTAAGCTTTAACGATATAATGAATTTGAACCTCGCTTTAAGAAAAATTCCAGTAGTTCATTATATTTTTATTGATTTTTTCAAGAAAAAACTCACTGAATTCTCATCAGGTCTTGGACTGGATCTAAGAAAAATTCGTTTTGTTAGCAGAAGTTTATTGGGATTTAAAGATATTATCAAAGATGCAAAGCTTAGTCATGTTTTGAAGGATAAACAATATGTAGGAAGTTTCCAAATGATTATTCATATTTTACAAGAGAATCTTCTTCGCATAATTTTGAAAGAACTTCCTAAAAAACCAATCGAACTCAAACAAAATGTTTTCGAAAAATTCGAAATGGAAGAAAAAGAACAACTCAAAAAAGCTAAAAATAGAGGTCTTAAAAAAAAAAATCCAAAATTAAACGAAGTTTCTTCAGAAAACATCTTTAAAGATTTGCAAGAAAATGATTTTAATGACATTTATTCGATTTTGGAGTCTTTTGTGACAATAAATATGGGAACTTTGCCTATGTATTACATGTTTTGGAGGATATTGGAAAGCTTTCAAAAGAAATTCAACAATGAACTGCTTGTGGATTGGCTTTATCTGCTTGGAAATGTGAACAGATTGCCGAAAGAATTCCCAAAAGAAATTGAAGCTCGTCTTGATAGTGTTGAATTGTTGGAAGATTTAAAGAAAATCCCATATTATATCAAATATCTTTGGGTGTTGATTTTAAAGAATCCACAAGAAATTCCTTTAAAAGTGATTGATTTTCTTACCAAAACGATGAAAAATGCAGAAAATCCTTTGAATTATGTAGACCAAAATCTCAGAATCAGACTTTACCAAATAATAATCCTTTTATATATGCAAGAAATTAAAGCTTTTGACCCTTTTTTGGGACTTTCAAAAGAAAATATGGGTTTTTTGAAGAAAGACTTTGAAATTTATTTAAAGAGTTCTAGAAAAGCAGGTCTTGAGGAAGGAAAAACACATTTTCAAAAGGAAATTGAGTCTTATTTCAATAAAAAAGAGTACAAATACAAAACTGAAATTATTATCGAATATCAAGGTTTTCCAATTATTTTAATGGATTATGAGGTTAATTCAGATAAACAACAACAAGGATATTTATTTATCATGGATTCAAGAACTTTTTTGGGCACGAGCAATATCGAATTAATGGAAGGTTGGCTAATTCGTAGATTGCTCAAAGTTATGAAGTTGAAAGTCAAATTTCTTGAATATCCAGTTTATAGAGATTTTGAGCGAAGGCATCAGAAAAATACCTATATAAAATCAAAATTAAAGGCACTTGGACTTGAAAATGAAAACATAAAAAAGGAATATTTCGATTTTTAATGAAGGTTTATGTTGTTTTTAATTAAAAATTATAAAAACAAAGAATAAGGAATAAAAAAAATTTGGATTTTTCGGGAAGGATATAAATTTATGTTAATGAGATTAAAAAAAATTTGGATTAAATGAATTTAATTTTGCTTTTATAAAAATCTCTTAGAAAAAAAATATTTTTTAAGAATTAACAAACATAAATGGAAAAAGACGATCCTTTAAAAGAATCTCTCAAACAGCAACTTCTTCCGACAGAAATCCAAAAACCACTAGAATTCTTTGAAATACCGTTTGAAATTCCTGAAAATGTCGAAGAAGAAGGCAGAATTCTTCGAATTATAGCTTATCGAATCTCAGCAATAAAGACTTTTATTTATATTTCATTGTGTTTGATAACAGGCGGCTTCTATTTTCTGCTTTGTAAATGGTATCTAAAGCTAAAAATTCGTTCTACTTTATACAAGGTTCCCATAGAAAAAGCTTCAAATTTGTTAATTTTCTGCCAAGATGAGACATTTGAGCTTATTTCAACGAAAACTGAAAGTTTTTGCCTTGATAACAGCGCTCCTCTTCATAACAATATTGACAATCAAGTGAATATCGAAGTGAAAAATCATAAAAATCAAAAATATAAGACATTTGATTATCGGCTTTTCAAATATTACTATGACGATGAACAGAAACTTTTTATTCCAATTCGATTTTCTTTGAAAGATTTTACGAATAATCAGATCCATGAAGTTTATGGTCGAGGCTTAAAAGACGATACCACATATGAAGAAAAAAAAAGCTTGCATGGCTTGAATTCGACCGAAGTCCCAGAAAAACCAATCTTAAAAATTCTTGTTGATGAGATTTTGAGTCCTTTCTATTTGTTTCAAATTTTCTCATGTATTTTGTGGTTTTACGATGAATATCAGATCTATGCTTCAATTATTTTGGGAACAACAACCGTTTCTATCTTATTAACCTTATGGGACTCTTATTTCACCATGAAGAATTTGAGAAAAATGAGTTTTTATGAAACTCCTGTGAAAGTCTTTCGAGGAGTGCATGATTATATGGAAACGACTAATGAAAAAACCAATATAAATCCTGAAATTCAAACCTTTCAGCAAACTGTGAGTTCTTTGGATTTGATTCCTGGGGATTTAGTTGAAGTTCCGGAAAATACGGTGATACCTTGTGATTTGATATTGTTGAATGGGAGTTGCATTATGAATGAATGCATGTTAACAGGTGAATCTATTCCTGTATTGAAGAACTCCCTTCCTTATAATAATTTGATTTTTAATCCCAATGATGAGAATAAAGGTTCAATTTTATTCTCAGGAACTAAATGCATTGAAACTCGATATTTCTTAAAAGGAAAAATTCCTGTGCTTGCACTTGTGATACAGACTGGCTTTAATACAATGAAGGGGCAATTAGTGCGTTCGATCCTTTTTCCGAAAAACAATAGCTTTCAATTTTATAAAGATTCATTGAAGTTTATTGGAGCGATGTCATGTATAGCTGCTTTTGGGTTTATTTGGTCTTTGATTTCTTTATTGAATAATGAAGCAGAAACTGAACAGATTGTGACAAAATGTTTGGATATGATCACTGTGACTGTTCCACCTGCATTGCCAGCTTGCATGACTGTAGGAATACAATTCGCTTTATCTAGGCTCAAAAAGAAACAAATTTATTGCATTTCCCCTCTTAAAATCAACATTTGTGGAAAAATTAATATTATGTGTTTTGATAAAACAGGGACTTTGACTGAAGAGGGGCTTGACACTTATGGTGTTCGAGGCATTGTTAATAAAGAAGAAAAAATAAAACGATGTGGTTTCGGATCTTTGAAGAAAGTGATTGATTTAAACCAAGCTCTTCCAAAGAATAAGAATAAAGAAGTCGAAGAAATTTTAAGTCATCAATCAAATCTGACCAATAAATCTTCACAAGAACAAAAGAAAAGACAAATGAGCAATGAAGAACTTTTATTAGAAGTTTTAGCTTCTTGTCATTCATTAACATCAGTGGCTGGAAGTTTGATCGGGGATCCATTAGATATAAAGATGTTTGAATCAACAGGATGGGTGCTTGAAGATAACAATGAGAACAAATTTGATGAACTAGTGCTTTCTGTAGTTAAGCCCAAAATAGATCCTCTTCCAATCAATGATTTTGATTCAGTTGCGCAAAGTCTTATACATAATGATTTTACAAATGAAATCGGTATTATCCGTCGATTTGAATTCTCCAGTAAACTTCAAAGAATGAGCGTAATTGTTAAAAATCTCAGTGAAAATAGTTTCCGCATGCATATTAAAGGTTCCCCTGAAAAATTAAGGGAATTATGTCTGAAAGAAACAATCCCAAGCAATTTTCATAAAATTCTGGATAATTACTCCAAAAATGGGTTTAGAGTTCTCGCATGTGCGACTCGTCCTTTGCAAATTTCTTTCAAGAATGTTCATAAATATGAACGTGAAAATTTTGAAAAAGATGCCATTTTCTTAGGCTTTTTGATAATGGAGAACAAGCTGAAAGTTCGAACTGTTTCTGTCATTGATCAATTACAACAAGCCAACGTTCGAACTATTATGGTGACTGGTGATAATGCATTGACAGCGATCAGTGTGGCTCGACAATGCCATATAGTCCATCCAAAACAAAGAGTTTATTTAGGAGATTTATCAGAAAAACCTATAAATGGTAAATATAAACTTCTTTGGAAAGATTTCGATTTTTCTGAAAATCAATTGAATCCTGATACTTTGAAACCATTGAATGAAAATAGTGATATAGACGAAGAATATAAAGATGATGAAATCGATTTAGAAGATGGATTTGAAGAAGGAAGCTATGATGAAAATAAAAAGACTGGGACAAAAGAGCCTTATTCTTATAAAAATAATAATATTTCATATGATGAAGTGGATGCACATCAAATGAGCATTTTGCAAAAAAAGGCTCTTGGTCAAAAGGAGAAAATCCGATTTAATAAAACAGAGATAATTAGAACATCTTCACTACCTTTCACCCATAAATTTTCAAATAGTTTGACGGAGGAAATTCAAGAAAAAGTTTTTAAAAAAAAACAGAAAATCAATAAATTCAAGATCCAAAATTTAGTTGAAGAAGAGGAGAGTCCTCCGTGGTTGGCTCGAGAAAATGAGAATTTTTCCTTGGCTTTGACTGGAAGAGCTTTTAGCCATTATCTTTCAGAAAAACAAAATGGGATTTGTAATGATAATTTCCTAAAAATGCTAGAAAAAACTCAGGTCTTTGCTAGAATGAAACCTGCTGAAAAGGCCATTTTAGTTCAATCATTACAACAATCTCAAAAGAACTCCCTTATCGGGATGTGTGGTGATGGGGCAAACGATTGTGGGGCATTAAAAACTGCTGATGTCGGGGTGTCTTTGAGTGAGGCTGAAGCATCAATTGCAGCTCCATTTACCAGTAAAATACAAGATATCAGCTGTATTGTAAAATTATTGAGGGAAGGAAGATGTGCTTTATCAACAAGTTTTCAATGTTTTAAATACATGGCCTTATATTCGATGATTCAATTTGCATCAGTGGTGATGTTGTATGACTCTTTCTCGAATTTGAGTGATAATCAATTTCTTTGGATCGATCTTATTATTATATTTCCGTTGGCAATTTTTATGAGTTATACCAAAGCCAGTAAGACGTTGTCTACTTACATGCCAACTGCCAATCTTATTTCATTTCCAGTTTTGAGTTCCGTCATTGGTCAAATTATTATTCAATTCTCATTCCAGGTAATTATTTCGTCATAATAAATATTTAATTGTTATTAAAACTTTTGAAGTTGGGGATATATTTCTTGTTAAAGAATCAAGATTTTTTCATATATTGTAAAGATTTTGTTATTGTTGACGACCCAGATGATGAAACTACCTATTGGTGGTGTTATGAGACTACAGTAAAATATTTGATTTTAATTTGTGCTTAAGAAATCAAATTAAATAGACCTTGTTCACTTTTGCCAACTTCCAGTATTTGGCAACAGTGCTCGCTTTTTCAATTGGACCCCCTTTTAGAAAAGAATTCTATAGCAACTATTGGTTCACCGGCAGTTGGCTTATTTTACTCGGGTGTTGCTTGTACGTGGCGATTGATCCTACTCATTGGATTCAAGCAAATTTAATTAATGTAATAAAATTTTTAATTTGATTCAAATCAAAAAATGTTTAATTTGTCTTAATGAATAAAAGTTAGTTGATATTGATTCCACTTGGAAATTATATGTGGTGTTTGGAGCAATCATAAACGTGATAATAACCTTTCTTTACGAGAAAGTTGTAGCCATTCATTTAACTTTATATTGGAGAAAATATCAAGAAAATAAGGAAAAAATAAAAAATAAAAAAATCTAAAATAATAATTTATAAAAAAAAAATCTTATGGTTGATCAAATTTTAATTAGATTTGCTTTAAAAAAAATAAAAAGTTTTTTGAGAATTCTTAATTTCAGTATTTTGTAATAATTTCTGGAAATTAAAAAGATTATTGGGACCGAAAACGAAAATGATTGATTTTTATTTTAATTTTTTTTTAAATAATCCGTTTTTTCTTTTTTTTTTAATTTAATACATATTTTTTGCTTAAATAATACGAACTTAAATAAATTTTATTTTTCCGCACTTTTGCGAATTTTTAAATTATATAAAAAAAATCTTAGTAAATTAAAAACAAAAAAAGAATATCAACGTAAAAAATTTCATGGAAGCAACAATCACAAAACCTGAATCAACAATAAAATATCCAACTCCTAGCAGAGCCAAGGTTACTCTCGAGATTTCAGCACAAAAAGAGAAAGAATTAAAAGAAGAGCCTTTGCTCCAAGAGAATCCAAATCGATTTGTTATCTTCCCAATAAAATACAACGATGTTTGGGAATTTTATAAAAAAGCCATGGCTAGTTTCTGGACTCCAGAAGAAATAGATTTGGTGCAAGACATCAAAGATTGGGAATTCAAATTAAACAACGATGAACGCCATTTCATTAAATATGTCTTGGCATTTTTCGCTGCCAGTGATGGTATTGTCCTTGAAAATTTGGCCCAGCAATTCTGCACAGAAGTTCAAATTCCAGAAGTTCGCTGCTTTTATGGGTTTCAAATTGCAATTGAAAACATCCATTCAGAAACCTATTCTTTGTTGATTGACACCTACATCAAGGATGCCACTGAAAAAGACTTTCTGTTTAAAGCAGTTCAAACCATTGAAATCATCAACAAAAAGGCATCTTGGGCTATTAAATGGATTAATAATAATGATAGTTTTGTTGAAAGATTGGTTGCGTTTGCTATAGTTGAGGGCATATTTTTCTCGGGCAGCTTTTGTGCTATTTTTTGGATCAAAAAAAGAGGTCTGATGCCTGGCTTAACTTTTTCTAATGAATTGATCTCTAGAGATGAGGGTTTGCACACTGATTTTGCTTGTTTGCTTTATAAGCATGTGGTGAATAAATTATCAAAAGAAAGAGTTTATGAGATCATTGATGAAGCTATAAAATTAGAACATGAATTTTTTAGTGAGGCTTTGCCAGCAGAATTGATTGGGATGAATAGCAAAGTCAATATTTTTTTAATTAAAATTTTTTTAAGTTTTTTTATTGCAGTTGATGAAAGAATATATTGAATTTGTTGCTGATCGATTAATCTATGCTTTGGGTTACCCTAAAAAGTACAACGCCACGAATCCTTTTGATTTCATGGATATGATTTCGTTGCAAGGAAAAACCAATTTCTTCGAGAAAAGAGTTGGAGACTATCAAAAGGCTGGAGTTATGGTAAAGGACAAAAACGACCAAACTTTCAAGACTGATGTTGAATTTTAAAAAAAATAATCCCAACAAAAAAAAAGAAACATTATAAAAACTTATAAAAACAAAAATAATTTATTTTTATTATCTTTTCTATTTTCTTCAAATTAAAAAATATAAAACCTAAAAAAAACTCATAAAATAAATAATAATAATAAAAATGCAAACCCAAAAATTCATCTTGAAATCTAAACTTGAAAAAATAAACGCTATTTCCAATACTATGCATGATGAATTTGAATACGACTCTAAAGATAAAATTGATAAAAAATTCAATTATTTTTGCAAGAATTATTCTTACCTATGGCAAAATGATGAAAGTTTAGACAAGGAAATAAAATCCCCTAAATTAAATTCCGCGAAATCCTTAATTTTACGATCATCTATACGAAAAAAAGCACTCATTCCTGAATATAAAAGAAGTCCTTTTAGTCCAGATTTTTCCAAAATAACTTCAAATACTATAAAATCAAAGGCTACAATCAATGAAATTAGTAAATTTAACAAAAAAGCAGCTCCAAAAGAAGTGAAATTCTGGTGTGATGAAAATGGTGATGAAAATAAAATTGGAAATGAAATTCAAAAAAGTCGATTACAGCAAACTTTCAAGTATATTTATGAAGAAAATTATGTGAATGAAAATCAGAGAAAAAATATAACTGAATTCTTTGGAAATGCTGTTATTGCTGCTGTGATGGAATCTTTGATAAATTTATCTGTAAATGAAATCAATAAATTTCAGCAAAAGGATAAGAACATTAATATATCCAATTGGTAAAAAGATGCTCTATATCGATGAATTAATAATTTTTAAATAGGATTGCGAAAAGCTTTGGAATTTCTGCAATGGTTCTTCAAAAATTGAACAGTTTTGAGGAAAAACAAAACTATATAACAACATGTATGCAGAAAACTGTTGACAATTTATTAGAAAAATGGAAACAAAGACATATTAATCGAGAAAAATTGAATGAAGAAGAGACAGTCAAGTTACAAAATGAAAATAACTTGAGAAAAATTGGAACAAAGGATCAATTTTCTTGGCTAAATGTCAAAACCAAGTAAAAATATTAAAAACATATCAATTAAAAAAAATACTTTTCAAGATTTGAATCTTTAAAGAAAAGTCTTCGTGCATTAATCATATCAAAACTCAATCATTTTGAAAATCAAGAGAAAATAGTTACAGTTCTTCAAGCAAAACGAAATTCCTTAAGTTCTCCAGGCACATTTAAGAATAGAAATTCATTGAAGTCTCAACCATCTAATATTTCAAGCAAATTCTCTCAAAATATTCTTGAAAAAATTCCGAAATTAAGCACAAATCAAATTCTTAACAATATGAAACATGATTCTAAGAATCTATCTGAAAGTTTCTGGAAAAATACGAATACATATTTCGATTCGGATGCTTTGAGCAAGAAATATATGAATAAACCAAAAGAATATATGTCAAAGAAAGGATACTTGTGTCAGAGCCTAGAAACTGATAAGAATGAAAAAGCTTTTTTTAACCCAGTTCCATTAAAAACAGAAGAAAAACTCCCAATCTCAAAAGAAATACAAGATATTTTTAATTGGAGTGGTGATCGAGAAGCTTCCTTTCAAGAGGTTCGAGCCACTGTAAAAAAGCAGCATGTGAAAGAAATTAATGCATCAAATTGCTATGAATTAGCATATTTGCCAATGGTTCAAGAAATCCATCAGAATTTCAAAAAGGTCAAACGAAGGGATATAAAATTGCAGAAATTCGCAGAAGGAGATGCTTTGAATGCAGAAGATTTGAAATTTATAGTTGATAGAAGTGATTTATTGAATTCTTGCGTTGATAAAGAATTTCTTCAGGATGCAATTAATGTAATAGATGATGAAGTTATTACTAATTTAGAGCTTTATTTGGCAGAAAATATCATTATGAATTACGAAGAAATAAAATCTGTAATTAAGGAGAGCAGAGTCAGATATTTCGAAAATAAAAACCTGAGCTTTACAATACAAGAGGAAAAGGATGAAATGGAAAAAAGAAGAAAAGCTGAAATTTTACAAAATAGAAATAAATCACAAAAGACAATAAAAATGTATAGGTCCATATGTGGAAATTTAAATGTGAAAGAAAGTGAAGGAAGGAAAAAAATCGTGAAATCTAATAAAATAAAGAAAAAAATGGTGACAGAGAATTCAAAGGAATCGAAACGAAGGAATTTGCATCCTCCAAGTAAATTAATGTCAACCAGCCTCTATGAAAAAGACGATATCTATGACAAGGAAAAAAGTACAATTTTTTTTAATCATTGAATAATTTTTTTATTAGTGGAAAATATTATTAAAACTAATGAGATGATATCCAATGATTTTATGCTCAATATCCATTCTCCTTCTTTGTTGAAAAATTCACAAAAATTCATTAATTTTTATTCAGGTGGGCCCTCTCTTTGCAAATTGCCTGCTAAAGTCATTTTTAACTCTTCCAAAAAATTACAAAAACTTTTATATTTTTTAGGAAATTAAAGAAATCACTTTTTCTCAATCTGATCTCTCAAAAATTATAAAGATTCAAAGCCATATTAGAAGAAAACTTTATCAAAAGCGTTTTAAAGAGCTTAAAATTCAAAATGAACTGGCTTTGGCTCAAGAATTGATAGAAATTGCAAATAATGAGAATGAAATTTATTCAGCTGTTCCTTCTTTGAAAAAATCTATCATAAAGTCGTCAACACCTTTGAAATTCACAACATCTCCCTTCAAATCGTGGAATAAACAAAGTAGACTTACTCTAATAACTTCAGGCAAATCTCACCAAGAGAATCCTAATATAAAAAATCTCGAAAGTATTGGTTTTAGCACCTTGAACCTTTCAACTTATCAATCATCGAAATCAACTCTAATGATGCCAACTTCTGAAAGAAAAAAAACTGATGATTTTTTTAAAGAAGGCTCAGCTTTGCTTGCAAAAAAAAAGAAAAATACGGTCCGAGTCAACAAATTATTTGAAGCGACCAAGAAAAATCGTAATGGTTTCATTGAAACTTCTGGTCATATTTATGATAAAATGGATGTAAATGAAAGAGATTCCCAAGGAAATGTGCCTTTATATTATACCGCTAAATTCGGAAATTTAATTTTTTCTAATTTTTTGATAATGGCTGGGGCTCGAGTGAATGAAATTTGCTCACATAATGATACCCCTTTGCATATGGCTTGTCAATCCAATAACTTTGATGTTATCATGCTTATGATTACATTCAAAGGGAGTATGAATGCCTTGAATAAAGATGGATTGACGCCTTTGGCTTTTCTTAATGAATCAAATTTGAAGAGATTAGATATGATTGAAGGCATTGCTTCAGTTCAAAAGAATGAAGGTCAAAAAAAAACTCAATTAAATAATGACGCGAAGTTATATCAGAAAACAAAGAAAAAAGAGGGAACTAATGAGTTTTTGATTCATGGCTTCGAACCAACAATTCATCATCCGAATGATAGTGAACATGTTCTTAATAGGGGGGGTTTCCAAAAGATTTCTAGTTTTCGCGATAATAATGTATATAATGAAAAAAAATTTCAAAGAAAATTGGAAA
>JFJP01038149.1_pt1 | contig 20299 bp, 11 predicted proteins | sample 431651 | NCBI WGS metagenome assembly JFJP01 (sample SAMN02602958, study PRJNA72255) | Microbial mat metagenome, whole genome shotgun sequencing project. | biome: fresh water; feature: sink hole; material: water; isolation source: purple microbial (photo- and chemosynthetic) mats found in...
ATATATATAACATATATATATATAACATATATATATATAACATATATATATATAACATATATCATGAAGAAGTGGCCGAGTGGTCGAAGGCGACAGACTGTAAATCTGTTAGTTATACTCACGTTGGTTCGAACCCAACCTTTTTCACTTTAATTAATTATATATAATTGTTTTTGAATTAATTTTAATATTTAATTAAAAACATATTTCTTTTTGAAAAAAATTAAATTATTTTTATAAAAAAAAAATAAAAAATAAAAAATTAAAAGTTTTTTTAACTAAAAAACGAAGAATTAGGTGAATTTTTGATAATAGATTTGACCACGCTAGTGTTTTTTTTTCAAGAAAAATGGCTATCTATTGAAATGTTTCACCAACTATAAATAGCATTGTCTGATCTGGAAGTATGATTGAAAATTATATAGAAAATAAAAATAATAAAATGTTAAACAGGTTTAACGTGTGATGTGCTTTTATAACTAATTTTTTTTTAAAATTTTTATACAAACTTCAATATTTTTACAATTTTAACGTTAATGAATTAAAAGATGAAGAAGCGCTTAAATGACAACTTTTACTTTTTGATTTTTTTCGTTTCTATTTAAGAGTTTTATCTAAAATTAATATTGAAATTTTATTTTATTTTAAATTTTTTAAAAAACTTGCTATAATTAACTATTTTAATTTTATTTTTAATTTTAAACCGAACAATCGCTTGTTTATTAATTTATGAGATAAAAAAAAAAAAAAAATCTTAATTTTATATCGCTTGGACTTTTTTTGAAATTTTTTGAAAAAAAAAAATCTTTTAAAAAAAATAAAATTTTAAAATTTGTCGCAATTAAATATTTTAGAAAATTATTTATTATTGCAAATGTTTGAAAACTTGTATTAACTTTAAAAAACAATCCTGTTTTGTTTCAAGAAATGTTATTTGTTTTTAATCAACCTATTTTTTTATTATTAAAACAAGAAAATGTTTTACGACTTGATGAAGAATTAACAAAAGAAGAAAAAGATTTAGAGGACAAATTAAAACCAATTTTAGCAAATTCTAAAGAACAAATCGATAAAGATTCTAATACCGTTGTTACTCCCAAAAACATAATAAAACAAAAATATAAAACTCGAAGGTTGGAAACTATGGCTCCTAAATTTGTGCATATATATTTTTTAAACACCAAATCTTACGTTATTAGTAAAACAAAAAAAAAAGGTCGAATTAAACGTAAAATAACTAAAAAATTAATTAAAAAAAACAGAGTAGTTGATTAAATTTTGAAATTTAATCAACAGACATGTTATGGATTATACTAAAAATTTAACTATGAGTTTGACTTTGGCTCGGAGTTAACGCGTGCATTCTATCTTGACACATGCTAGTTTTTAAAATAAATATTTATTTTAAAGGCGCAACGGTGAGTAAGGTAATGAAGGAATATGTTAGTTTATAATAATATAAACGTATGATTTTTAATTTTTAAAATGTAATAGACGCCTACACAAGCTTCGGTAATTGTTAAAGATTTCTGATTAAATATGGCTTGTGAAAGCTTTTTCATTAAAAATTGAATAATTGTTAAATAATAGAGTCCTTTTATACTAAACTAGATTTCAATTAGAGGTCCACGAGTTTTAGCTGGTTTGAAAGATTGTCCAGTCACATGGGGGCTGAAAAACACCCTACCGTCGGCAGCAGTGGAGAATATTGGTCAATAAATATATGTTTGAACTAGTAGTTTGCGGGAATGAATAACCCATTGGGTTTTGAAGGCTAAGGGAGCTGTAAAGTTCGTGCGCGAGTTAAAATAATGATTTTAAACTTGAGGAGAACCTCGGGCTAACAACGTGCCAGCAGCTGCGGTAAGACGTTGACGAGGAAGCGTTACTGGCCGTTACTAGGCGTAAAGAGTGGCTAAACTGTATAAATTTTCGTATTTAAAATCAAAGAGTCGACGAAGACACATACGATATTTTATTACTAGAGAAAGCAAGAATTGCATGATAAGTATAATCTAGAGATAAAATTCTGAGAGATTATAAGGATCCTCAAAAGTCACGACAATGTCTTATTGCATTTCTAACGTTAAACCACTAAGGTATAGGTGTCAATCAGGATTGGAGACCCTAGTAGTCTATACTATGAATTTATGGATATTTTAAATATAAGCTTATTTATGTTTATAAGCTAACGCGTAAATATCTCGCCTGGGGAGTAAAGTTGCAAAGGTAAAACTTAAAAAGATTGGCGGGAGTTTGTATAAATGGTGGAGCGTGTGGTTTAATTCGACAATCCACGTTTAATCTTACCAACATCGCTAAAACCATTATTAATACTTTTTATCAAATTTTATTTTGATATGGTTTTGACTGGTACTGCATGGCTGTCGTCAGTTTGTGCTGTAAAGTGTAATATTTAGTTATTTAACAAACGCAACCTTTACGATAAATTTCATATTTATTACTTATTAAAGATACTTTTTAAAAGCGTAATAAGAATTTATATTATTTATTTTATAACAACGCAGATGATCAAAATTTTTAAGTGTTAAGTGTGCGCGACGCGTCAAAAGGGGTGTATGCCTAGTACGGTACAAACTGAGTAGAATGTAGCGGACAGTTGTTACGTCGAAGAGTGGATTATACCTACTTACGTTTGCATAATTTACTTGTAACAAGCATATATAAATAAAAATTATAATTTGCTGGCTTTATGTATTTTTAGCTAAATAATTATAACGAGTCTTTTATAAATGTTATAACTGCGAACATGCTTATTTTTTTGATGAAATTAGTAATTAATTTTAAGTTAATCAACGGTTTTGTGGGAAAAAATAAAACAATTAAAATTTACTCTGTTTTGTGGAAGTTAAGGAGAAGTCAAGTCATTATGGTCTATATATGTTGGGCTACACATGCGCTACAAAGTTAAATACAAAAAGATGCTAAAAAGAAATTTCAAGCAAATCTTAAAAAATTAACCTAGTTCGAATTGTAAACTGAAACTCGTTTACATGAAGGTGGAATCATTAGTAATCGTAAATTAGTATGTTACGGTGAATGATATATCAAACTTTGCACACACCGCCCATCACGCTCGAAGAGTTGTATTTTTCGGAAATTCGATTGACTTTTATAAACATACGTTAAGAATTTTTTTAATTTATTAGAATTAAGGCGAGCGTATGTTAATTGAAACTTAACGAAAGCTGCTAAAGTATTAAAGGTTTGTGATTCAAGGCGGGTATGGCAATTTGAGTGAAGTTGAAACAAGGTAATAGTAGGGGAACCTGCTGTTGGATTACACATAATTTATTTTAATTACTTTTATTATTATTGAAAATATTGTTTATGGATATTAAGATTCGTTGCATTAAGAGGATGCCTAAATATTAAATAATACGTGGTGTGGAGTGCCAATATCTGTTATGAGCATCGGCAAGGCTGGGATTAGTAGAATAAATATGTGTAAATTAGTGAAGGGAAACATCTTAGTAACTAAAATAAAAATCAACTGAGAAGCGGTAAGTAGCGGTGAGCGAAAGTCGTAAAGCTTTTACATAATCATTAAGTAATATTTTTAAAAAAATAACCAAAGTGGTGCAAGTCCGGTAAACTTAATGTTTTTTAAAGGAGTATAGTTTAATGGTAGAACAATGGTCTTCAAAATCATACGCGTGGGTTCGATTCCTACTACTCCTGTATCATTTTTTATAAAAATAACATTAAAAAGCTATTGTATACGTATAAAAACCACACAAATCGTGTTTTTAATAACGCTGTGGTTGGCTTGAATGATTTTAAAAATATTTCAAAATTAAATAAAATAACGGTAGATTATTTGGTTTTTTTTTTAAAAAAAAACAATTCTCAGCTTTTTCTCTACTTGATTAATTCATTAAAATTTAAAAAAAAATTTATTTTACCGCAACTTTTTTTTTTCTTTTCTAAACAAGTACTTTTAAATAAAAAACAATTAAAATTTTTTAAAATAAATGATTTTTTTAAAAATAAAAATACCTTTTCTAGTAACTTAACACTTAAATCGCCAAAATTTTTTAAAAATAATAATTTTTATTCGAAAAAATTAATAAATACTTTTACTTCTGCTACTATATATAACAATAAAGAATTTAAAACTAAACAAAATTTTTATTATCAAAAATCTAAACCCAACCTAATTTATTTAAAATTAATAAAAGTGTTATTTAGAGCACTTAACCCGCTAAATTATGAAGCTTTTAATAAATTTTATATAAATGTTTTACATTTTTTTAAAAAAGAAAGTTTAGTTATTAAATCAAAAGAAACTAACTTTAATAAATTTTTTTTTAAAAAACTTATTAAACGGTATAAGTTAGAAGTGTGTAATTTTAAAAGATTAAAAATATGTCTAAAAAAAATTTTTAACGACAAGACTATTATTTTTTCCGAATTAAATAAAAAAATTATATTTACGAATACTAAAGTAAGTTATAAAAAAATAAAAACATATGATTTGCTAAAAACAACTATTAATGCAGAAAAACTTCCATATAAATTTATTTTTTTTGATTTTAAAAACATATTAAATATTTTCTTTAGCTTAAGTTTATTAAAATTTTATTCATTTTTTTTTTTTGATACTTTAATTTTTGTTAAATTTAAAAAATATTTAAATAGTTTTTATTTCTACTCATGTGATCACAAGATGTTTATGTCTAATATAGCGACATATTGCTCATTAAATTATAAATTAAAAAAAGGGATTATGCGGTTACAAACAAATGAAATATTTAACATGTTACTATTAAGTTGATTTGATAAATCTTTAATTAAATTTATCGAAAATTGTACAAAAGCTCGAGTTGCTTTAAATTTTTATACATACATGAATAATATTTTAGACGCGTCTGATATTTTTCTTTGTACTTTATGATTTATACGTTTAAAATATTTTCAAAAAACCTTAGGCCATGGTTTTTTCTTATTAGAAGCGATTTATATGATTTATATTTCATTAAAACTTAAAGATCCGTTTTTACTAATAAATTGAGTTTCGCATGTTTTACAAAAAATTAGTTTTTGAAAACATCGAAATTTTTTTCATTTTTTGCGTTACGGATTTAAATTTTGTTTTGTATCAGTTTTCAAACAATTTGGTATTAAAGGATTGAGGTTTAAATTAAAAGGAAAAATAAGTGTTGCTGGTAATGCCAGAACTCGGACAGTCACATATCAAATAGGTCATATCAGCTTTGCAACGTATGATAACAAAGTTTTATATTCTTATAACTTACTTAAAACTTTTACAGGAGCTTTAGGTTTACAAATTTGATTTGTTTTTTAATGTTTTAAAAAATGATATTACCTCCAGAATATAGATGACTTGAGTCTTATTTAGATAATGATAGTTTATGATTAGAAGATTCTTTAAATTGAGAAGAGGCTTTTGATTTAATATTAAGTGATTTTACTTTATACTCATTTTTAACAACTCCGTTTTTTTATAGTAGCTACTTCTTTATCGATTATTTTACTAAAATTTCATTTTTAGATATAATGTTTTTAATGAGTACAGATAAAAAAATTTATTCAAGAGAACTTTTTGATTTATTTATTTGAGATATGACTGCTTTTATTCAAAATAATTTTTTACCAGCACAATTTTTTTTTTATACAGATTATCAAGATTTTATAATTATGATGCTTTATTACTCACCGGAGCTTATTTTAGCTTTTAACGACTATGTTAATATTTATTGAGTTAACGCAGTTATCAATTATAGTCCTTCTATAGTTTTTGATTTATTTAGCGATTCTTTGAATACTTCAATTTCGGAATTTACTGAAAACTTATTATTATTTTTTTCTTTTACATGAGCTATGATTTTATTTATTAATATTTTTAATATTAATAAGTGAAATAACCCGATTGAGATATACGTTGTTAGACTTGCATATTATATGCATTCTATTGCTAAAGAATCGAGATTACAATACGAAGCTTTGATGCAAACGGTCTTTTTTTTTTTTTTTTATTGAACAATGATGATTGCTACGTTTGATGATGATAAAGAAGAATTAATTGAGTTATTCGATGTTAATTGTTTTTTTTTTTTTTGTTTATTAATTACGTATTTATTTTTTAAATATTCGCAACACTATTTTTCTTTTTTAGAAGCATCTGTAACAGATGGTCGTAATGTCGCTTTTATTGCTAAACAATTTTTTAGAGATTTTATAAATACTTTTGCGTTATTTTTACGATTTTTTATTTTATTATTTAGATTAAATGTTTATGATACGCTTGATGATTTTTACGATTCCTATTATATTTACATTGGTGATTTTGATGACGATGAATACTTTACTGAATTGCTTTACGCTTACCAATCTTTATTGTTCTTTGAATTTGATAACAATGGCGATGGTTCTTTTTTAACCGAAGATGAAGTTGATTTAATGATTTTTGATTTTTACTGGGTATATTTTTATTGCTGAGGTAAGTTTTTTACTTTTATCTTTTTTATCTTAGAAGAGATTTTAAGGTTATCACTGGCTTTTTATATTTGTTATTTAATAATTTTTGAAGTTCATGCTGTAAACTGCTCTTATCAAGAAGATACATATTTTAGCGACATACGTTTAAAATTGCAAAATTATCACAATTTTAACGATAAACATTCGTCTTTTAAATTTTAATGAATTTTGATCAATTAAAAAGAAATTTGGGAAAAAATACAAAAGAAATTAAACATAAAAAAATATTTCGTATCATATTACGTAAATATTACGAAGATTATAAATTAAATAGAAGACGTTTAAAATTGGGAAAAATCATATTTGAATTTAACGATGATAAAGCAAATGATAGAATTTGCTCTAATGAATTTGAAATAAAATTCGCAAATAATAATGAGCTAATTGACGATATATCAATACTTAATCAAAGGTTAAAAGATCAAGACTGGCAATGAACAAGGTCAAGTGTTTTTTCTTTAACAATTGTAATTATTTTTTTGATAGCGCAGATTTATTGCGAAATACATAATTGAATTTGGTTTAAATTTTATTTTTTATTTGAAACAAATGAATTTGATTGTTATTTTTTTAAAACAATTTTCGAATTAATTGGTTTCCCAAATAATATATTAACGCAAAACATGTATAAACATTTAAATAATTTCTTATTAGATGTTTTAATTAAGTTTTGCGCTTTTTATCATTTACCTATGTAATAATTATTTTTTTTATTAAAACGTTTAAAAATTTAAAATTTATTAAGATATTTTAAATGTTTTGAATACTTTACTTTTGTTTTTTTTTTTAATTTTCTTTAGTATATTAGTAAATACAAACACTTCTTTAAATCTTTTATTAACTGCAGAAATTTTATGAATAACGCTTTACGCTATCGCGTTATTAATTGGAATTTTATACGATAACGTTAACGTTCTCTCGCTCACATTTTTTTTTTTAATTTTATCAGCAGTAGAATTAGGTATTGGTCTCGTGCTCTTGTTAATTCAAAACTTATTAACACGATCTATTAGTTTAAACGATAATGATCAAAATTTTGTTAAATTTTCTACTAGATTTTTAAATAAATTATATGTAAATAAATATAATTGAAAAAACTAATTTATTATGTTTGTGTAAAATATTAAATATTTGTTGTTAGAAGGTATCTATAGCAAACCTAATTTGTTTTTTTTTGTTTATAAAACTTTTTTTTATTCGTTTTTTTATTTAAACTATAATTTTGAAATTTCACTAACTTTAAGAAATATCTTTAAATCTGTATTTAAATTCATTACATGAGTTAAAATAAGAATAATTTATTATACTAATAATTGAATATATACCACTAATCATAAAAGAATAGCTGTTAATTATTTTTGATTTGTTATTCTTGCCGGTATTGTCGGAATGGTTTTAGCGACTATAGTTAGACTAGAATTAGCATACCCTGGAGTTGGTATTTTTGCCGGAGACAGTTTACAATATTTAAGTATGGTTACAGCTCATGGAGTTATTATGGTATTTTTTATGATAATGCCTTTATTATTTGGAGCGTTTGGTAATTTTTTATTACCTACGCAATTAGGTGTTCACGATGTAGCATTTCCTAGATTAAACAGTGCCGCATTTTGATTTTTACCTGCAGGGTTAATAATGTTAGCGCAACTTGTTTGTATCGATAGAAGATATCAAAGAATGAATTGTTTTAATATAAGAGAAGTTCAATCGTTATTAAAAAGAAAATTTTTTAACGATTTAATTAATACACATGACTATAAAAATTTACTAAATAAGTCAATGATAGGGTTAAAATATAAAACTAATGACTTAAATTTTGTAGATTTTAATACAAAATTATTTTATAATTTTGGAATAGATTTTTCTAATAAAAATAAAAATATTTATTATAATAAACAAAGTACTGAATTAAACAATAGTAGTTCTTTAAATGTTTATTTTTTTAAGCTAATTGAACTTTTTGAAACTTTTAAACGTTCTAACAACTTTTCAACTTTCTTATCATCTGAAAAGTTATCCCGTATTCGTTCAACTAACGTACCAGAATTAATAGACTACTTTTTAAGCAGCACAATTCATTTTCTTATAATAAGTTATAATTTATTAATTTTTTTCTTAGTGACTAATTTCAATAATTTAAATCTATCGTATGTTTTCTTTTTAAACGTTAATTATATAACCACTGTCGTTAGTAATTATCGAAATTTTTCTAACGTTGAATTATTATTTTTACTAAAAAATTTTCAAAATAACTATTTTTTATATCACAATAATACATTATTTGCGAGCAATTCTTACTTATTTACCTTTAATAAAGTTATTTACCGCAGTATGATTAGTAAAAATAAAATAACTTTAAACGATTTAGATTATAATAGTAATTTATCTTATTTTTATATTTTTTTTTATTTTTTAACAAATTTACCTGTTTTTGTGCTTACATATATTATTAATGTTTTTAAATTTAAAGATGCCTCGCATAATTTAAATAATTTCTTTAATTTCTTCTTTAACTGATATATTCCGACGTTGTTAGATGGTCACCTAATTACAAACTTTTTAATTAATTTTAAAATTAATTTTTCATTTTTTTTTAAATTAACATATTTTTTTGAAATTTTAACTAATATTTGTTTTTATTTTTTTATCATAATGGTTAATTTTTTAATTTTAAAACTTAATAATTTTTTACAATATTATGATTTTTTTATAACTAAAAATTTTATTTTTTTTTATTTATTTGATAAAATAAATGAGGTGTTTGAACTTATTAACATTTCTTTTAATTTTTGCAAATTTTTTACAATTATCGATTTAACTGGCAGTTATCTCTTATTAAACAATCTAAACGTTGGTACTTTATATTTATTTAAATCAGATTATTTTAGCTTAAGCAAAGCTATTGATTTAAAATTAGCAAATCAAGAACTTTCAATATTTTATAAAAATCAAAAAAATGCAAATCCGGTTTTTAAATATGATTACAAATCTGGTGACTATTTTCCTAAATTTAATAAAGAAACTTATAATTACTTACTGACTACGTTAACGGATCTTACAAATGGATTAAGAACCTCTCCTTGGTTTTTATCGAATAATTTTAATGAATTTTTTATAATTAATTTTTCAAATTTTAATCAAAAACAAAAAAACAATGGAATATCTTATTTAAACGGTAATAAGTTTTTTAATACAAATGGTTTTTATAACGTATTTCATACGTTATCACTAGAGGATGAATTTTTTAATAAACGATGGGTATCTTTTAATACTTTAAATCAAAAATTTTATAAAATGTTTATTACTAGTTCTATGCAACAACGGATTTATTCTAACTGACGACAATTAAAATTTACTAGAGAAGCTTGACGTTGCAAATTGTTAAGCGCTAGACATCAAAAAACTTTATATAAACGTTATGTAAACGAAGATGGTGTTTTTTGATCGATTGAAAGAAATGCAAAAGATTTGTTACCCGGTTGAGCTATGATAACCCCATTTTCTTCTAGAACTAGATTTACCGCTATTGGTAAAGTCGATATTGGTTTATTAGGTGTTTTTTTAGTATTAAATTCTTCTATAATTAGTGGAGCTAATTTTTTAGTAACTTATCGTTACTTGTCAACTTTAAATAATAGAAAAATGAGAGATGCTCGAGCATTTTTTACTGAAGGTATTATGGTTGCTTCATGAATGATGATTGCTGCGAATCCTATGTTAATCATTGGTATTATTATGCTATTATCTGATAGGCATTGACAAACATCATTTTTTGATTATTCGGGTGGTGGTGATACGGTAATGTTTCAACATATGTTTTGGTTTTTCGGTCATCCAGAGGTATATATTATAGTAATACCTGTTTTTGGGTTTACCAATACTATCATTTCTTATTATTTAAGAAAACGTGTTTCAGCGAGAGCTAGTTTGTTATATTCGATGTATACTATAGCATTTTTAGGTTTTTTTGTTTGAGGTCACCATATGTATATGGTTGGGTTGGCACATACAACGAGAATGTTATTTAGTACGTTGACTGTTATGATTTCAGTACCAGCTGCAACTAAACTAATGCATTGATGTGTAACTTTAGCAAATAGTGCATTTACTATGGAATTACCTCTTTTATTTATTTTAACTTTTGTATTTTTTTTTGTTTCGGGTGGTATTAGTGGTATGTGCGTAGCTCATACAGGTATGGATATTTTATTTCATGATACGTTTTACGTTGTCGGTCATTTTCATGTTATGCTTGCTGGAGCAGCTATGTTTGGATCATTCGGTGCCTTTTATTTTTATTTTACAGCAATTTTTGGTGTTAAATATAGTCGTATTTTTGCATACTTACATTATACGTATTATTTAATAGGTCAGTTAATGACCGTAATTCCTATGTTTTGACTAGGATATGCGGGTATGCCTCGTCGAGTTTTAGACTATCCAGCTTCTATGGGTGGCTGACATAGCGTTATTTCCGCTGGTCACTTATTAAGCGTTGCTGGTTTAATTTCCTTTTTTATTATGATTTTTGATAGTTTACGTCAAGCAAAAGCAACAACTAGAAATACATTTGGAATTAACAGATTTAATACGAGATTAAATTTTTATTTATATGAAATTTCAAAACTAACCCATGTCCAAAGAAAATCATTATTTTTATATAAATATTTGCAACCTTATTCACTTAAGTTAAATAAATTAAATTACGTTAATTATGAAAAACACGAAACGACTCTTCTTTCATATACGTTTTTTAATAAAAATAATAAACAAGTGTATTAAACATGCTTTTTATTTGTGTAAAATTAATGGTAAACGAAGTTTTTTTATTACAAATTTTAACAATAGGTTTGCTTTTTTTTTTTACAATTACTTTTAATATTTTAACCTTATGATACATTGCTGGGATTTACTTAATAACTTTAGGTATGTTACTAATTTTAGACGATGGGGATATTTTTATCGGTTTTTTATGGGTAATTGATCTTGGTGTAGGTTTAATTTTTTTTATATTCATTTTACATTTTTCAAATTTTATTTTTCAAAAATCTATATTTAATTTTTCTAATAAGTTTCTTATTTCATTTACCTTATACTTAATTTTTTTATTAATTTTTTTTTTTTTTATTACTATTTATACAGACAACGATTTTAATTTCGAATTAAACAAAATTTGATTTTTTTTAATTTCATGATACGATTATTATAATTTGTTTTATGTTCGAACAGTCACAGATTTAAATTTAATAAGGGAACTTTATTTTTATAATAATAGTTTTGAATTTTTTATTATTAATTTTTTACTTTTTTATGGTATAGTTTGCTCAATATTATTAACTTTTTTAATTAAAAGAATTTTTAATTTTTTTTATTTTTCTCAAATTAATAATTTAAATTTATTAAATGAGATTAATTCGAATTTATTTATAAGAAATCAAAATTTTATTAAACAACAAAACACTTTTGCTGGAACTAGGGTTTGATTAAAAAATAAAAATTTTAAAATTTAATGATTCAAAAAAAATCTTGACTAACTGTATCCGATAATACGAATGTAAAATGGGTTCAAATTTTCCACTTATATAAAGGTTTTCATAAAAAATTTTCTAAGATTGGTTTTTTTTTAAAAGGATCTGCAAGAGTTGTAGAACCTCCAAGAATTGAATATAAAGGTTTTAAATTTAAATTTAATAGAAAAGGTGACATATGCCGTGGTATCTTATTAAGAACAAGATATAACACTTATAAAAAAGACGGTGCTGTTATTTTTTTTAAAAATAACTCGTTAATATTGATACGAAAAAAACAAGATTTAAAATCAAAATATTTATATGGTCCTGTTTCTAAAAATTTAAAAAGAAAAAGATTCCTATCTTTATTTAAAATAACTCTGTAATTTTTTAAAATTTTAAAAAATGATAACACCTAACGTTTTGATTTTTGGAAGCGAATCTGCCTTTTTTTTAGAAAATTTATGAAGTATTAAAATGTCTGGCGAACTTTTTAATATTAATAATTCTTTAGACTGATTTTTACTTGTGCAATCTAATACTTATAATTTTTCTTTTAACGCGTCTCCGCACACAAAAACCTTAGTTGAGTTTATTAACCAAACCGAGGATTTGAGTTTTTTTGATAATTTTGAAAACATTAGCACTGTTTACCATTATTCTATTCCTAATGTTAAATTAGCTTACCCGGAACCATTTGTAGCATCTGCTTCTCTTATGCATACTGATTTATGATTTATGCATATTTTAATTTATCAATATTGATTATGATTTATTTTTGTTTTTTTAATTATATTTTTCTTTTTAACTTTTATTTGCGTTGTTAGATGATGTAACATGCGAACAAGACCTCGTCGTGAAACTAGGGGAGTTAGTCGATCAAAATGCGGAGATTTGATTACGGCTTGCGTTCCAGTTTCTTGAGCTGCCTCTATCATTATTAATGAATCAACGGATGCGATTGATTTTTATGATGGTTTTGGTACTACGGAACTTGTGGTTGGTATTAGAGCTTATCAATGAGGTTGGGAATATTATTATCCTAAAGACATTGATTTGAATTATAATATCAAAAAAAATTACGCAAGTTTTATTGGAAATTCTTTAAAGTATAGCAAAGCTAGTGACGTTAGTCTTAAAAATAATAATTTTTGAAAATTTTATCAAAGTAAAGAATCAGATGCTTCTGTGGCACCTGCGCATTTGTTACTTTTAACCTTTGATAATTTTAAATTATTTAATTTTTTGAATTTTAACGACATAGGGATTAATACTTTACAAGAATCTAACTCGTTTCGTAAAATTAAAACATTTTTTAAAATTAATCATGTACATACAATAAATACATATTCAATGTACTACGATAATTATAAAAATATTTCTAAACTTTACCTAAGCGATAATTCAATTTACGAATCTTATGCTTATGGAACTAAAAGACAACATAATTTTTTAAATTCATCAGCTGTAAAAGTAATGCCAATGTCTGCGCTAAATTCAAAGAGTGTTAATAAATTTTTAAAATTTAACAACGCTATAAAATCTGATGCAAATTTATTAATTTTAAATAAATCTTTTATAAACTTTAACGATAATTTTAGTAATTATATTAATAAAGCTGTAACCAGCGTTAATGATATTTTTTTAAAACATAACGTTACTAACTTATCTAATGTTGCAAGTGTTACCGATTTAAAATTGTTAGATGATTGTATAGTTTCTAAAACTGTAAATATTGAGAAAATAAATAAGTTTTCAAATCATTTTACTGTTTTTAAAACAAATGAACAGTTTTTAACTTCTGATAAATTTATTAAAAAATTTGTTAATCAAACACTTAAAGTTAACAATAAAAACTTATTTAAGAATTTTTTAATTTTTAATGATAATTTTTCAAGTTTAGAAAATAATATTAACGGCTTATCTTATTTGTATGATTTTAAAAAAACAAATTTTTCTGATTTATATACATTTAATAAACTAGCTACAAATGCGTTTTATAATGATTATCCAAGTTCTCCTATTATTTCAACTAACGTAAAATTTTCAAAAATAAATTACGATGCTTTATCAAACGTAGATATTGATAATTTACCAATAGCTCTTCAAGGAAAAGAAGATTCTTTACCTGCGTACATTACCAGTATTTATTGAAATTTTTATTGAAATAATACTGTAAACGATATCAGATTTAAAGATAATTTAACTTATTTTGCTAAAAATAACTTATTTTATTTTCCGAAATTTTATTTATACTATGATTACGATTTTAGAAATTGACAAGGTTTAGAACTTTTAGAAGATTGTTTTTGAGAAACTACATACCCTAATTACGTGTACGAGGAGTATCTGACAATTTTTGATGAATTTTATAATGCTGATTTAAGTGATCAAAACTTAAGTTATTTTGTTGTTAATAATAGACATTTCGCTCATGAAAATAAAGAAATTAATCCTAGTATAGATAAAAATACTACAATTACTGGAAGTTTTTATTCAAATTTTTTTTACATTGATGATTTTTTTACAAATGTTAACTTAATAACTACTAAAAATTATAATATTTTTTCAAATATTTTGTTTATTAACAATTTAGACGATTCGTATGAATCTCTAAAAAATTTATCAAAATTATTTAATTTAATAAATAAGCAAAACTTAAACAATTTATCACCGTATTATAAATTATTTCATTATACTACAATTTTTAATATTTTTAGATCTGATTATGAAGACTTTAATTGAGTTGTTGATTATAACAATTATATTTTTTCTAATAACAATATTTTTGAAAAAAATAATTTTACACTAGTTAATGCTTTAAAAAATAAACCTTTTTTACAATTTTCTAACGTTATTACGGATTTAATTGATACTAATTGTAATGATTTTTTATTTATAAAAAATGCTCGTTTTAATGAGAATTTAAATTTAAGAAATACTGTTAAAAGCTCTATTGTTACTTATAACGCTTTACAAAAAGTATTTAAATCTCGATTAGATGAGGGACGTTCAAATGTTAAAACATCTGAATTATCAAATTCTTATGAAAAATTACCTTATTTAACTACTGATAGAATTTCTTATGAAAAATTACTTGGAAAAAATAAAACTAATTTTTATAAAACTAATTTTTATAAAACTAATTTTTATAATACATTTAATAATTATTATAACTTAACAAGTTCATTAAATTTTTTTGTTTTTGACTTTCCTTTTTTATTAGCATATAAAAGTGATTCGTCTAAACATTTCTGATTCGATTGATTTGCAAAATGAAGTTTTTATGAAGTTCAACCATCATCATCTTCTCGTTATGCAATACACGGTGTACCTTATTTTAATAAATTTTTTGATTTTACTTCAAACCAAAACGATATTTTAAATGAAAAAGAAACTTATTTATTAAGAATTACAAAAGCAAGGAAAAATTATTTAGCAAACTGAACATATACGCCTTATTTTTATGCAAAAACTAATATTTGATATAAAAATAATTTATTTTTTGAAAATTTAAATAATTTACAAAATAATAAAATCTCGTTATTGAAGTTGAATTTTGAACTTAATAATTGATATTGAGTTAAAAGTGTGATATATTTTGAAAATAATAATCCTGCGTTTATACCATCGATTTCTAATATCAACTCTTATTCAAAATCATTATGACGTCCTTTTTCACAAATCTCTTCATATTATTATAATTTAAGTAATTTAGTAGATATTTTAACAAAACGTGAGTTTATGTATAGACAACTTTTAATTACAAATAATAAATTATATGCTTTACCACTTTCTTTAACTAATAGTCCGAAAAATCACTTCATTACAGAATTTAAAGCTATTTTTAATTATAACGACCCAATCTTATATAATAATGAGTATTCAAAAAATATTTATTACGGCTCTTTAGCCTTTTTTAATTTTCACCTATTAAAATCTTTTTTAATATCCACTAATGTTTTTAATTCAAATCAAATTTCAAATTTATTTTTTTACTTATTTAACGATACTAAAAACGTGTCGTTAAAAAATAATTTAGATTTGTACAAAAACCAATACCGTCCTTTACGTAAAGGTGTTAATAACATGTTACGGCTTCACGCTACTGGTGCTATTGCAATGCCTATAGAAATTAGATTACAAATTTTAGCATCATCTAAAGACGTTATTCATTCTTGAGCTATTCCATCAGCTGGAATCAAAATTGATTGTGTTCCGGGTTATTCATCTCATAAAGTTATGATTTTTTTAGTTTCGGGTATATTTTGAGGACAATGCATGGAAATTTGCGGCCGATATCATCATTGAATGCCAATTGTTGTTTATTTTATGAAACGTGATTTATTTTTTTTATGATGTACACATTTTGTATTTTTATCTAACCCTAATAACACTTTAAATATTAACGATAAACAATATAACGATTATGTAAAATTTGTTTCTTATGATAAAAATAGTTGAATTTCAGAACTAATTAAATAAGAAACCGAACTAAATGATAACACATCAATTTTTTAACACTTACCAATTAACTATTAATTTTTATAATTTTATATTTTTTTATACAACAAAACCATATTTTTTTTTTATAAAAAATAACTTAACTGCTAGACTTTATTTATTAAAGTTATTAGTTTGAAAAAAAAATAAAACAAATTATTGTTTCTTTTTAAAAAAACAACCAATTGTTTTTTTTTCATTAACAAAAGATAAATATTTATTTAATAACAATCTTAATTATACTTTAAACTTTAGCCATGTTTCCTGATTTTATAAAAAAAATAACGTAAATGGTTTAATTTTAGAAAAAACTTGACTTTTTAATTTTTTAAACATTTTTAATTATAAAAATTATATGTTTTTATACAAAAAACAACTCTTGTATATAAATTTTTTTTTATTCCCTATTTACAATTTTTTTTTATTTAAAAATTTAAATTTTTTTTTTAAAATATATAAACTGAAAAATTTATTAACGTTAAATGTAAATTGTGTTTAATATTTTAAAAAATGAAATCACCTAATCATATAATATTAGATATGAATGCTGATAATTTATCGTATTCAACACGTTACTGAGCAGTTACTTATTTTTTAACCATTAACAAAAATTGCAGCGTATTAAACTCTGTTAAAAATAATAAAAAATTTAAAATTAATAAAAATATGTTATTAAATAACAAATTTTTTATCCAAAACCAATTTACTATAAAACATAACTTACTTAACGAATTAATTTTCGCCTCAGGTAAAAAAAAAAAAATATTAAATAATTTAATAAAAATTACAAATAAACATAAAAATCAATTTATAAAAGAAAGTTCTTTTTTTAAGAAATTACAAATGTTATTTATAAAAACAATTTTTAATAAAAAATTAATTAAAAATATGTTTAAATTTAAAATAAAAAAAAATAAAAATTTATCAATTTTTAAAAGTTCAAAATTATGAGATACTTTTAACATTAGTTATTTAAAAAAAGAAAAAATTTATACAAAATTAAAATATTCAAGAACACCGCAATACGACATAGTTTCTGGCGGATCCGCTGCTATATTATCTGGTTTTTTAGGGTTTTTAATTTGTGAAAAATTTGGATTCGAGTTATTAGACTCTTGTGATTTTTATTTTTTATTTATGTATTTAGTATTTATTAGTTTTTTTTTAAAACTTTGCATTAAATTAATTTCAAATGAATTTTTTAATTGAACTTTGTTAAGTTTTAAATGATTATTTAATTTTTATTATTTAATTTTTTTTTTAATTTTAAGTTATTTTAAAACTAAATAACTAATGTTCTTTAATTAATTATTTAATTTTTAAATGTTTTTAAGTAAATCATATAATGTAATTTTATGGTTGAATATAAAAAAATCAATTTTTAAAGCTTTTTATTTAATATTGATAGAGTAAAGTAATGTGAATGAAAGGTGAAAAGATACTATTTGAAATAGTGAAAAGATTCTGAAACTTAATGTTTAATCTGTTAATGCTTTTGCTATAACGTACCTTTTGCATAATGGACTAACGAGTTAATAAAAATAGCAAGCTTAATTTTTAAATAGGCGCAGTGAAAACGTTTAAAAGTTATTTTTATTAGACCCGAAGCTAATCGATCTAATTATGAACAAGTTTTAGGACTGAACTCGTGAATGTTGCAAAATTCTGAGATGATTTGTAATTAGGGGTGAAAGGCTAATCAAGATTAGTGATAGCTGGTTCTCTACGAAAATTATTTTAGTAACGATAATATTATTAATATTTTAAGGTAAGGTTATTATAAAATAAAAAACTCGCATGGAAGTTGTATTTTTTAAAACTTTAAATGTAAAATTATTTAATATATTAATTTAGACATAATCGCGCAAAGGTGATATGTCAAAAGGGAAACAGCCCAGATCGTAAATTAAGGTATTTAATAACAATTAAGTCAAAAGAAGGAAAATTAAAAAATTTTTTAAAAGATAGGCTTGGAAGCAGCCACTCATTAAAGAAAGCGTAACAGCTCATTAAAACAATAAAGTATTATGATTAAAATACGTTTTAATTTTTTTTCGATAATGTAAGGATATTAAAATTGTTAACCGAAATTACGAAAATTTTTAAATTTGGTAGTAGAGTGTTTTGTATTTTGTTAAAGAAAAATTGTAAAATTTTTTGAAAAAATCAAAATTAATTATGTTAGTATTAGTAACGATAAATAATTTAAGTAATTATCGCTGTAAGTTCTAGAGTTTCGTTAAAAGGGAAAACCTTAACGTAACGGTCGTTTTCTTAGAAAAAGATAAAAATCGTATGTTCAAAGAAGAATATGAAAACTTTTGTTTAAACTTTTACATTATGTTTTTTTTCAATAAAACTTATTTTTTAAAGACGCGTAATTAAAACTAGAAATAAAACAAAATATTAATTAACGTATCAAATCTGACACTAGTGAGCGGGTTGAATATACTAAAGCGATGAAAAAATATGGTTGAAGGAACTCGGCAAATTAACTCCGTAACTTAGGGACAAGGAGGACTCTGTGAAGTAACAAAAAAAAGGAGGTAGCGACTGTTTACTAAAAACACAGGACTTTGCAAAATTTAATAATGATGTATAAAGTCTGACGCCTGCCCAGTGCTGTAAGATGAAAAATTCTAAATATAGTTTATTATTTAAATCCCGGTAAACGGCGGCTGTAACCCTGACGGTCCGAAGGTAGCGAAATTCCTTGGCGGGTAAGTTCCGTCCTGCATGAATGGCGTAACGACTGCCTCACCTTTACTAGAATTTTATATTATTTTAAATGTTTAATAATATATAGAAAAAAAAATTTTTAATTTTCTTGTAAAAACTATATTTATTAAAGTTTAAATTTTAAAATTACTTAAACGTAAGATTTTATATTGTAAAAATGCTAGTTTCACTGGGGCGGTGGCCTCCTAAAAAGTAACGGGGGTGTGCAAAAGTATAATAAAACATAAAGTTTTATGTGTTTATTGTAATGAATCTTATTATACTTGATTTAAAAACAAACATGTTTTTAAAGTATGACATAACGTTGTATGCCATAATGACCCGATATATTTTATTGATAAAGATATCGATTAACGGATAAAAGGTACGCTAGGGATAACAGGCTGATGACTTCTTAGAGTTCTCATCGATGAAGTAGATTGGCACCTCGATGTCGGCTTATCATATCCTGGTTGGGAATAATCTTCCAAGGGTCGGTCTGTTCTACCGTTAAAATGGTACATGAGCTGGGTTTAGAACGTCGTGAGACAGTTTGGTCCCTATCTGCTGTTAAATTTGAAAAAAGAAAGACCCTTGTTGTAGTACGAGAGGACTCAAATAGGTTAACCAATGATTCAGCAATTATTATAACACGGTAAGTTGCTAAGTTAAGTTAAAACAGGATAATTGCTGAATTAAATTTAAAGCAAGAAGCCCTTCTTTCGTATTTTCTTAAAAATATATTAAAGATCATAAGTTTAGATATGTTTAAAATGAAAAAGGTGTCAATTTCTTTTTATTTTTTGAGTTTTAAACAATATATTATTTAAATCTGATATTCATATAAAATAATTAAAATTTTAAATAAATAGTTGGGAAAGTAGCTCAATTGGTAGAGCAACTCACTTTTAATGAGTTGGTTATGGGTTCGAATCCCGTCTTTCTCAAAATTATTGATAATGTAGTAATACGGAGTTTAGCTTAATAAGGATAATGTAGTAATACGGAGTTTAGCTTAATAAGGATAATGTAGTAATACGGAGTTT
>JFJP01038018.1_pt1 | contig 20294 bp, 18 predicted proteins | sample 431651 | NCBI WGS metagenome assembly JFJP01 (sample SAMN02602958, study PRJNA72255) | Microbial mat metagenome, whole genome shotgun sequencing project. | biome: fresh water; feature: sink hole; material: water; isolation source: purple microbial (photo- and chemosynthetic) mats found in...
CAAGACCCCGTTAATTTCCTGTGCGGCAGCTGAGGTGATTGTCAATCCCGTCGCCTCCTGGGTCTTCAAAACCCCCCAGAATGATTCCTTCGCCGCCAAGAAGATCTTCATCGAGATGAACAAGCTCGGTATCACTAAGATTGCCGTGCTGGTTGACAACTCCGGATTCGGCAAGGCCGGCAAAGAGCAGATCCTGAAGATCGCTCCCGAATACAAGATCGACGTGGTCGAGGCCGAGGTCTATGACGCCAAGGCCACCGACCTCTCGGCCGTGGTCGCCAAGATCAAGGCCAATGCCGCCGTGCAGGGTGTCATCAACTGGTCTATTGTGCCGGCCCAGTCGATTGTCGTGAAGAATATCCGCCAGGCCGGTTGGGATGTGCCGATCTTCCAGAGTCACGGTTTTGGCAATATCAAATATGTCCAGGCTGCCGGCACGGCAGCCGAGGGAGTCATCTTCCCGGCCGGTCGCCTGCTGATGGCAGACCTGCTGCCAGACAATCATCCGCAGAAGGCCCTTCTTGTCAAATATACCAAGGACTATGAGAGCAAATACAAAGAAACCGTATCGACCTTCGGCGGCCACGGCTACGATGCCTTCATGATTCTGGCCAAGGCCATCGAAGTGGCTGGACCGGACAAGGAAAAAGTGCGTGCTGCTATTGAAGGCCTCAAAGACCTGCCGGGAACCGGCGGGATCTATAATTTTTCCGCCGCTGATCATAATGGTCTGACCATGGATGCCTTTGAAATGATGACCGTCAAGGACGGTAAATTTGTCCCGTACACGGGCAAATAATCCTTTGACGCACAGAGCCGGGGCGGTCAACTGCCCCGGCCTTTTTTTTGAGCTTTGTAAGCCTGCTGTATGATTTATGACACTTGAGCTTTTCATTCAGTACCTGGTGGCCGGTATCACCTATGGCAGCATCTATGCCATTGTCGCCATCGGTTTCAACATTATCTACAATACCACCGGTATCATTAATTTTGCCCAGGGCGAATTTGTCATGCTGGGCGGCATGCTGTCCATAACCTTACTGCAATTCATGCCAATAACCGTGGCGATTGCCCTCGCGGTTGGCCTGACCATGTGCATCGGGGCAGTCATCGAAATCGTCTTTATCCGCTGGCTGAAAAACCCCAGTGTCCTGCGGATGATCATTATCACTATCGGCATTTCGATCCTCATCCGTGAGGCCGCACTGCATGTCTGGGGTGACAACGTGCGGGCCTTGCCGTATTTCATTGGCAATGAAATCACCAGCATCCCTGTGCTTGGTGCCAGGGTTTCACCCCAGGTGCTGTGGGTCATCGGCACGTGTTCCCTGATGGTTCTTTTTCTCAGCCTTTTTTTCAAGATGACCTCGATCGGCAGGGAAATGCGGGCCTGCGCCGCCAACCGGACGGCCGCCATCCTCTGCGGCATTGATACCCGAAACATGGTGACCCTTTCCTTCATCCTGAGTGCCGGCATCGGAGCCCTGGCGGGGGCTGTCATGTCGCCAATCACCTACACCCAGTACGATATCGGCACCGGTCTGGCCATCAAGGGCTTCACTGTGGCCATCCTCGGCGGCCTCGGCAATTCACCGGGGGCCGTGGCAGCCGGGCTCCTGCTTGGCGTCATCGAGGCCTTTTCCGTCTCCATGGTGCCCCTTGCCTTCCAGGATGCCATCGCCATTGCCATATTGCTCGTCATTCTCTTTGTCCGGCCCCACGGTCTCTTCGGATCAAGTGCGGCGGCCGGCCTGAAGGAGTTTTAACGATCATGCGCAATACCCTGGTACTTCTCCCCCTGCTGGCGCTGGTCATTATTGTCCAATTGCTTGCAAGCTGGACGGACAGCGTCTTCTATCTGACCCAGCTGACCATGTCGGCCTACTATTCTTTTCTGATCATCGGCCTGTGCGTTGTCATGGGCTATGCCGGTCAGATCTCTCTTGGTCATGCCGGCTTTTTCGCCATCGGCGGGTATCTCTCGGCTGCCCTGACCACCCGCAATCTCGTTCCTTTCCAGGATAACGTGCTGGTGAAGCTGCTTGATTCCGTGGGACTGCTTCTGGCTAGCAAGGATGTCTATGGCGAATCCCTGCTGGTGGTGACACCCTGGGCTGCATGTTGCGCCGCGATCCTCACCGCCGCTCTCATAGCCTTTGTCATCGGCATACCGGTTTTGAAGCTCAAGGGCCATTATCTGGCGATGGCGACTCTCGGTTTTGGCATCATCATTTTCCGTTTGGTCCTGGCCAGTGCCTATTTCGGCGAGGCCGACGGCATTTCGGATGTCCCGGGTTTCACTTTACTGCCGGGGCTTACGGTCAGCGGCAATTTCCAGGGGAGGGTGCAGAACTACTATATTGCCTGGGGGGTGCTGCTCATCGGCATGGTACTGCTGCGCCATCTCATCGACTCAAGGGTCGGCCGGGCGCTCAGGGCCATCCATAGTTCGCCCGAGGCTGCCGATTCAATGGGGGTCGATACGGCCAGGTTCAAGCTCTACACCTTTGTTCTTTCGGCCATCTTTGCTGCCCTGGCAGGCATCTTGCTGACCCATTACAACGGCGGTATCGGACCCTCCGAGGCAAGCGTCATGAAATCAGTCCGTTACGTCGCCATCGTCGCCGTCGGCGGTATGGCCAATCTCTGGGGGGCAATGATCATGGGGATTGTCCTCAATTTCCTGTCACTGCGCGGTATGTTCGGCTCCTACGATGATGCAGTTTTTGGCCTGATCCTCATCCTCATCATGCTTTTTGCCCCGAACGGCATTCTCGGTCTGCATCTCGGTCAGCTGCGGCAGCGGTTCGCGCTGATCGGCCGGAAAAGACCGGCAGAGGAGGCATAGGCGTCGATGGCTTTGTTGCGGGTAGAGAAGATCAGTAAAAAATTCGGTGGATTACAGGCTGTCAGTGATGTCTCGTTCGCTCTCAGGGAGGGCTCGATCAAGGCGGTCATCGGGCCAAACGGAGCAGGCAAAACTACCCTGTTTAACCTGATTTCGGGGGTTCTGCCGGCAACGTCCGGTGAGATCACATTCAAAGGACATGCCCTCAATGGTCTGCGGCCTTATCAGGTTGCCCGCCTGGGGATAGCCAGGACCTTTCAGAATATCAAGATGTTTGCCGGTATGACGGCTCTGGAAAACGTTATGGTCGGCAGGCATGTGCAATCCAGGTCGGGATTTCTCGCATCGATGTTTCGCCTCCCCGGTTTTCTCAGTGAAGAGCGGGAGATCCGCCGGAAATCGATGGAACTCCTTGAATTACTTGGTATCGCCGAATATGCCGATACCGAGGCGATGAACCTGGCCTTCGGTCAGCAGCGGGCGGTAGAACTGGCCAGGGCCCTGGCCCTTGAACCGGCCCTTCTTCTTCTTGATGAACCGGCCGCCGGGCTCAATATCTACGAAACAGCCGAGATTGGCAGGTTGATCACCAAAATCAGGGAAATGGGCATCACGGTTCTCCTTGTCGAGCACGATATGTCACTTGTGATGGATATTTCCGATGAAATTGTGGTACTCAGCTTCGGCCAGAAAATAGCCGAAGATATCCCGCAGAAGATTCAGCGGGATCCCGAGGTAATCAGGATTTATCTCGGTGAAGAAGCGGCGGTGCCGGCCTAAGAGACAGACATGCTGAAAATACGAAATCTTGACGCCGGATACGGCAAACTGCGGGTCTTGAAGAACGTCTCGATGCATGTCAATGCTGGTGAGATTGTCACCATTATCGGCGCCAACGGGGCGGGGAAAACGACCCTGCTGGCTACCATTGCCGGTCTTATCAGGGCCACCTCGGGCACTATTCGTTTTCAGGATGTTGAGCTTTGCCGCCTGACTGCCCCGAAAATTCCTGCTCTTGGCTGCGTCATGGTGCCGGAGGGGCGGCAGGTCTTTGCGACGATGACGGTTGAAGAGAATCTTATCCTCGGTGGTCATGTCCGGCAGAAAGAAGGAAAAAAACTGATAATGGACCGCCTTGCCTACCAGTATGAGCTTTTTCCGATCCTGCGGGAGCGCCGGAATCAATTCGCTGGCACCCTCTCAGGCGGTGAGCAGCAGATGCTGGCCATGGGCAGGGCTCTGATGTCGAAGCCGTCTCTTGTCATGATGGATGAACCATCGACGGGGCTGGCGCCGCTCATTGTCCGTGATATCTTTCAGATCATCGTCAGATTGCGCGACGAGGGCAGTACCGTCCTGCTGGTTGAGCAGAACGCCCGGGCCGCTCTCTCTATTGCCGACCGGGGCTATGTCCTTGAGACTGGCAAGGTCATTGTTCAGGGGCCGGCCGAAGATCTCATGGCAAACAAGGATGTACAACGGGCCTATCTGGGCCGCGAAAAAATTGAATAAATTTTATTAACCACCATAACCTTTTGTAACGACAAACACTATGTACTGGGAACAGGAATTCGAATGCATGTCCAGGGAGGATCTGGAGCAGCTCCAGTTGGAGCGGCTGCAGGCCACGCTCTACCGGGTTGGAACCCATGTACCCTTTTACCGCCAGAAATTCAACGAGTTGAAAGTAGATTATGATGCCTTCACCTCGCTTGATGACCTGCGCCGCCTGCCCTTTACCATGAAGCAGGACCTACGGGACAATTATCCTTACGGACTCTTCGCCGTGCCTCTGCGTGATGTGGTTCGCATCCATTCTTCATCCGGTACGACGGGCATGGCCACGGTGGTCGGTTATACCAGAAATGATATCAAAAACTGGTCAAACCTGGTGGCGCGCATCCTGCGGGCTGCCGGTCTGACCGCCGAGGATGTCATCCAGATCGCCTTCGGCTACGGCCTGTTCACCGGCGGCTTCGGTCTGCATTACGGGGCCGAGCGTCTTGGCGCCTCGGTCATTCCCATCTCATCGGGAAATACCAAACGCCAGATCAAGATTATGCAGGATTTCAAGACCACGGCCCTGGTGTGCACACCTTCCTACGCTTTGAAAATTGCCGATGTGATGATGGAGATGGGCGTCAATCCGAACGGCCTGTCTCTCAAATTCGGTCTCTTCGGGGCCGAACCCTGGTCGGAGGCAATGCGGCGAGAAATCAATGAACGGCTTGGCATCACCTCCACCGACAACTACGGACTTTCGGAGATCATGGGGCCGGGTGTGGCCGGTGAGTGTCAGCAATGCAACGGCCTGCACATCAACGAGGATCATTTTCTGGTCGAAGTTCTCGACCCGTTGACTCTTGAGCCGGTCGCCCCCGGCGAGGTCGGTGAACTGGTCATAACGACGCTGACCAAGGAGGCCTTCCCGGTCATCCGTTACCGCACCAGGGATCTTACCCGTTTGCTACCGGAGCCCTGTCCCTGTGGCCGGACCTTCACCCGCATGAGTCGTATCCTCGGCCGCACCGATGATATGCTGATCATCAAGGGGGTCAACGTCTTCCCGACTCAGATCGAATCGGTGCTGTTCGACATCGAGGGAACCGAACCGCACTATCGTCTCATAGTCGAGCGAGAGCATAACGAGGACAAGGTGACTGTCATGGTCGAGGCAGTCGAATCGATCTTCTTCGACGAGATGAAAAAGCAGCGAGCCCTGATCGAGACCATCCAGCGCCGCCTGGCATCGGAACTTGGCATCGGCGTGCACGTTAAGCTCGTAGAAGAAAAGACCCTGGAGCGCTTCGACGGCAAGGGGCAGAGAGTGATCGATAAGCGCACATTCTGACCTGGTTTATTGATGGAAAGAGGTGATTCAATGGAGCCTGGCAGCACTGACGTGATGCCAGGCTTTGTCTTTGCAATACACAAGGAAAGCACGCCATGAGAAAAAGTGACAGGCCTGCCGGCAGTCTCCGGCCGGTGTCGATAGAACGGGGATTTCAGCCGCAGGCCGATGCCTCGATACTGATAAAGATGGGCAATACCCATGTGCTCTGCGCCGTGACGGTTGAGGAGAGCGTGCCACCTTTTTTGAAAGACAAGGGCCAAGGCTGGATCACCGCCGAGTACGGCATGCTGCCCTGCGCCACTTCCAGCCGCTATCGCCGTGAGACCTCTGGCCAGTCGGGCCGGACTTTGGAGATCCAACGTCTCATCGGCCGCAGTCTGCGGATGATGGTCGACCTCAAGACAATCGGTGAGCGCACCCTGCGGATCGACTGTGACGTGCTCAACGCCGACGGCGGCACCCGCACCGCTTCGATCACCGGTGCGGCCCTGGCTGTCCGCGATGCCCTGCATAAACTGGTGCGGGATGGCAGGCTGGTCTCGATACCGGCAATCCTGCCGGTTGCCGCCATCTCGGTCGGCATGGTCGGCGGCCTGCCCTTGCTTGACCTTGATTACTCCGAGGATTCTGCCGCCGAGGCCGATGCTAATTTTGTGATGGCTGGAGATGGTCGCTGGATCGAGATCCAGTCGACGGCGGAAGGCTCTCCCTTTTCCCAGGAGGCCTTTCTGGCCATGACGGAATTGGCTGGAAAGGGTATTAAGGAACTGTTCGGTCTATGGCAGGATGGGCAGTGAATTATTGTCTGGGAAGATTGAAATGAGCATCTCCGCAAAACCTGTACGCGGTACTGCTGAATGGGCCGTCGCCACAGTCGACTGTTGTCTCGGTTGCCCGCATGGCTGCCGCTACTGCTATGCCCGTTATGATCAGGTGGAGCGCCGTGGGCTGGTGAAGGCTGAAGACTGGTCGCAGGGCAGGATCATGGAGGGAGAGCTTGAAAGGGTACATCGTCTCTATAGTGGCCAGGTGATGTTTCCGGCGCATCATGATATTGTGCCGGAGAATCTGGCGGCCTGCCGAAGCGTTATCTTGAACCTGCTACGGGCTGGGAATAAGGTCCTGGTAGTCAGCAAACCCCATCTTCACTGTATTGCTGATCTCTGCCAGGAGTTTCGACCCTACAGGGAAAAGGTCCTCTTCCGCTTCACCATCACTGCTCGTAATGCCGCGGTTCTCAGTTTCTGGGAACCGCTGGCGCCCGCCTATGCCGAGCGGCTGGCTTGTCTTGAGCTGGCATGTGCTGAGGGCTATTCGACCTCTGTCAGTGTCGAACCGATGCTCGATACCGCAGACGTCGTTGCCATGGTCGAGGAATTGCAACCTTTTGTCACGCATTCCATCTGGCTCGGTAAGATGAACAAAATCGGCGAACGAGTGAGCGGCGAGGAAGAAAGGCTGCAGGCCGAGATCGAAAGAATTGAAAAGGGACAAGATGATGCGCATATTCAGGAGATATACCGGCGCTTGCGGCACAATCCGCTGATCCGCTGGAAAGAATCGATCAAGATGGTGGTAGGTCTCGAAATGGCCGTGGAACCTGGCCTCGATATCTAAGAAAAAATTACACGTGTTGGAGGAAAAAGGTATGAGACGCAGCCAGTGTGAAGTGACCGACAAGAAGAACCTGGAACAAACACTCAGACGTTGTCGGATCGGGCGACTGGCCACGGTCGGGGCTGACGGCTATCCGTATATTACGCCGCTGAATTACGTGTACTGGCAGGGTTCGGTCTATTTTCACTGTGCCCATAAAGGTGAGAAGATGGACAATCTGCTCCGTGATGACCGGGTCTGTTTTGAAATCGATATCCCACTGGCCTACAAGGGAACGGATTTCGATCCCCAAGGCCCAGCCTGTCAGGTTCACCAGTTCTATCACTCGGTGATTATTCGGGGGCGTGCGCAGGTTGTGAATACTCTCGAAGAGAAAGTTGCGGCCCTCAATGCGCTGATGGATTCGCATGAAGGATTGACCGTTGTTCCCCGGATCACGGCGGATATGCCGGAAGTCAAGGCCTGCGCGGTCGTCGCTGTGCGGATCGAGTCTCTTTCCGGTAAAAGCGATCTGGCTCAGAACAAGAGCGAGGCCGACAAAGAGAAAATCCGCCAGTACCTGCAGAAGCGCGACCTGCCGGGAGATGCGGAGGCAGCCCGGTTAATCTGCTGATGACACCCGTCGTGCTCTTTGACTGGGGCGATACCCTGATGCGGGATATGCCCGGAGTTCCAGGAAAAATGTGTGACTGGCCGGAGGTCGAGGCCATGCCCGGGGCGGTGGAGGCACTCGCCAGCCTTTGCCGGTTCGCACGGTTATATGTGGCCAGCGGGGCGACGGAATCAACGGCCGAGGATATCCGTATGGCCCTGGGTCGGGTTGGTCTTGACCGGTATGTATCAGGCTGTTTCTGTCGGCAGAACACCGGTTTTCAAAAACCTGATCCGCGATTTTATCGTGCTGTGCTGCGCACTCTCGGGGCGAGACCGGAGGAAGTGACGATGGTCGGCGACAGTCTGGAAAAAGATATCCTTCCCTGCCATGGCCTTGGTTTGCAGACCATACTTCTTGCGGCGGCGATGCCGCCCGGATTGCCGTCGGGCATTGGTGTTATCGCCAGCCTGAAAGAACTCCGTCTACAATGCGGCAGGGGGAATGATGCTCCCTAACCGCGCTTATAGTGGCCTCCTCCAGCTCTTTAGAAAGGTTCGTTATGCATATAATATTGGCTATTCTCGGTGGTCTGGCAGGCCTGGTCGGTGCCGGATCCTTTGGCGCATTGCTGGGTGCCGTGATCGGAATTCTGATCGCCGAGGTCCTGGCCCAGCGTCGGCGAATTGCCGCCCTTGAGAAAATTGCAGGAACTCCACAATCAATCTTGTCGTCCGAGGTTGTTTTTACCCCGGTAGCCGACGCAGCAGTACCGGAGAGAGAGGCGCAAACAGGCGCAACGTCGCCGCAAAGACCTCCCCAGTCGGAAAATCATACGGCGCCGATGGAGGGCAGTCCCTCCGGATATCAACCGAAAACAGCTGAGATTCAGAGCACTACCCCCTTTGACAGTTTTTTTGCAGGACTTGGAACCGGCGTAACCAGAATAAGCTCTCTTCTCAGCAGTTTCTTCACCGGCGGCAACCTGGTACTCAAGATTGGCGTCGTTATCCTCTTTTTCGGTGTTGCCTTCCTGCTCAAATACGCCGCCCAGCGCAACCTCGTACCTCTTGAATTCCGTCTGGCAGGCGTTGCCGCGGGCGGCCTTGTGCTTCTTGCAGCCGGCTGGCAGCTGCGGCGAAGAGTTCTTGGCTATGGCCTGATTCTTCAGGGTGGCGGTATTGGCATACTGTATCTGGTCATCTATGCCGCGGCCAGGCTCTATCATTTTCTGCCGCTCACCTTGTCGTTGGCAGTGATGATTGCCCTGGTGGTACTTTCCAGTTTTCTGGCCATCCTGCAGGAATCAAAATCCCTTGCCATGGCCGGTATCGTCGGCGGTTTTCTGGCGCCTGTGCTGATGTCGACCGGCGAGGGGAGTCATGTCCTGCTCTTTTCCTATTATGCCCTGCTCAATATCGGCATTCTGGCTATCGCCTGGTTCAAGAGTTGGCGCGAACTCAATCTTTTAGGATTCTTCTTCACTTTTGCCATAGCCACACTCTGGGGGGCTTCGGCCTATCAGCCGCGATATTTTGCCAGCACAGAGCCCTTTCTGGTCTTCTTCTTTTTGCTCTATGTCGTGGTTTCTGTACTCTTTGCTCATCGTCAGCCACTCAATCTCAAGGGGTTTATTGACGGACCTCTGGTCTTTGGTCTGCCGCTCGTCGCGACCAGCCTGCAGTACTGTCTTGTTCAGGACTATCGATACGGCATGGCTCTGAGTGTGCTGGCTCTGGGGCTATTCTATGCCGTGCTGGCAACCCTGCTCTGGCGACGGCTGCAGGAAGGCATGCGGATGCTGACAGAAGCATTCCTGGCTATGGCCATCGTCTTTGGCAGCTTGACGATCCCCCTTGCCCTGGATGGTCAGTGGACCTCGGCGGTCTGGGCTCTGGAAGGTGCGGCGATGATCTGGGTGGGTGTGCGTCAGGAACGCTTTGCCGCCCGCATTTTTGCGCTGCTGCTGCAGGTTGGCGCCGCCATCGGTTTTCTCGATGCCGGCTGGTATCCCTTCGGGGCCTCGGTTTTTCTCAATCGATTTTTTCTCGGCTGCGTCCTGATCTCCCTGGCCGCCCTGTTCTCGAGTTGGTACCTGGAAAAATTCCGCAGCAGACTGCGGCGCTGGGAAGGTTTCTTGCCGCTGCCCCTGATGATCTGGGGCCTCCTCTGGTGGTTTATGGCCGGTTGGAACGAGGCGGATCGCCATTTCGCCGAAGAAGAGTTCGTCAACATTCTGCTGCTGTATCTCTGCTGCAGCACGATGGTTATGACAATGGTCGCCAGGCGGATTGACTGGCGACAGCTTATCCTCTCGCAGCTCATCTTTCTGCCAGCCGTTGCCCTGGCCGCTCCTTTAAGTATCCTGGCTCAGCAGTCTCACTGGCATCTTTTTGCCGGGTGGGGATGGCTTGCCTGGCCGGTGGCCCTTTTCACTATCTACCGCCTGCTCTTTCTGGTTGAGGATCAATGGCCGCAGCGATATGCCAGGATCTGGCATATAACAGCAATGTGCCTTGTGCTCTTTGTGTTGAGTCAGGAAGTGGCCTGGCTGGCCAACAAGTTTATCGATCCCTCGCTCACCTGGCAGGCGGTTTGCTGGGGGCTGGTTCCGGCATCTGCCGTTTATATTCTCCTTCGCTGGGGTGGCGGGCTGCGCTGGCCGATCGGCAAATTCCCTGACGAGTATCTCGGTGCCGGCTGTGCAGTAATTGCTCTGCTGCTGCTGTTCTGGCATCTCTGGTGCCTGGGCTTAACAGGCGATCCTGTCCTGATTGGCTATCTGCCCCTGATCAACCCGTTGGAGATGAGCCAGATCTTTACCCTCATCGTCCTGTTTTTCTGGAACAGGGAACGTGGCCAAAGGGAAGTACTTCGGCCCGCGGGTTTTCTGGCGATGCCCGTCAGTGCCGGCAATGTCCTGCTGGGAATTGCCGGCTTTCTGCTGCTCAATGCTACGGCAGCCAGGACTGTACATTTCTTCGGCGGCATACCGTATACATCCTGGGACCTCTATCATTCAGTGATCTTCCAATCCGCTCTGGCCGCCCTCTGGGGGGCGATGGCCCTGGTCATCACCGTCTGGTCGGCCAGGAGCGGCAGTCGCCGGGTGTGGTGTGTCGGTGCTTTGCTCCTTGCCATGGTTGTCGTCAAGCTCTTTGCCGTTGATCTCTCGGGCACTGGTACGGTGGCCAGGATCATCTCCTTTCTAGTGGTAGGAATACTCATGTTGATTATCGGCTATTTCTCGCCGCTGCCCCCCAAAGACCTGGGGGAAAAACAATGAAATATTGTCTCTTTTTCCTGATCGCTCTCCTGGTCGCTGGTCCAACCGTAGCCGCGGATCTCTCGCCGGCTGATTTTGCCTATGGCTATAACCTGGAAACAGACGCCGAGGGGGCTATTTTCTCTGTTGGCGTACCGGATGAAATCTATCACATGGCCATGAGGGCAGACCTTGGCGACCTCCGGGTCTTCAATGCGGCAGGCGAGGTCGTTCCTCATCTCCTGCGACCGCCTCCTGCGGCTGATGATGAAGGTGTGAGCCGGCAAGATGTTCCCTTCTTCCCGTTGCAAGAAGGGCGAGAGCAATCAGGTGAAACGGATCTGGCGCTGCGGGTTGAGAGAAATAGCCAGGGGACGATTGTTCATATCGATGCACGTAGCGATGATCAAACAGATGGTGAAAAGGCTGTCCTCTCCTATCTCTTTGATTTGAGTGGCCTGAAGATTTCAGCCCGAGGATTTGAGCTGACCTGGCCGGCCGGGAGTTTGTCAACCACCACCGTTAGCCTGCAGCAGAGCGATGATCTGGTGCACTGGTTTCCCCTGGTTGAAAAAGCTGTCCTTGCCGATCTTCAGCATCAGGGCCAGAGGATTATCCAGCGAACCGTGCATCTGCCTGGAAAAACGTTGAAATATGTCAAGATGCAGGTTGTAGGAGATGAGTCCTTGCCGGCACTGGATAGGGTCACTGTCTTCTCCGGCAGAGATCCGGTGATGCTGCAGAGGCATTGGCTTGGGCTTGAGAAGGGCACGGTGGGGCACAATGAGGAGGGTATTTCGGTTGCGTACCTTTCACCTTCGCGTCTGCCGGTGAACGGTGTTCGCCTGCGGTTCAGGGAGGCCAACAGCATGCTTAGGACTGTTGTTCAGTCGCGGCCAGACGACAAAAGCCCTTGGGTACTGCGCTGTTCTGGAGTCTTCTATACCTTGCAAATACAGGGTGTTCGCATTGAAAACGACCTCTGTGCCCTGGCAGAAACTGCGGACCGGCACTGGCGTCTTGAAGTCGTTGAGGATGGCATCGGTCTTGAAAAGCCCGAAAGAGTGCCGATTCTTGAACTGGGCTGGATCCCGGCGGAACTGCTCTTTCTAGGTCGAGGTCCGGCACCCTACACACTGGCCTATGGAAGTGGCCGACTGGTGGGAGAAGGAGGTGGGGCTGGCGCAGAAATGATTCGACAGGCACTTTCCTTGAAAGATAAGACGGTCCTGATCAGGCCGGCGGCGCTTGGCAAGCGTCTCGAACTCGGCGGGAAAATAGCTCTGCAGGTTCCGCCTCCGCCTTTGCCATGGCGCCAGTGGCTGCTCTGGGGCCTGCTGTTCGCCGGGCTCGTCCTCATGGGATGGATGGTGAAAAAACTCATAAGGGAGATGCAGGTGCACGATTGATTGGCATAGTTCGAATTTCTGTCTGTTGTCTTTCGATTATACCGATTGCCCTGCCTCTTCGGCCTTGTAAAGAGGTGCATACAGCTCATCCCGAACCTGATCGGTGTAATGACGAATATCTCCGTCAGTGACGTCAAGGGCCAGCAGGGCCTGTCGGGTGATTTCCAACCCCGCCTCAAACTCCGGCTGCACAACCCCGTGCACCCCGAGATTTCTCAGAATATGCATATTGTCCCGGCCGTCAGAGCGGGCGATGATATGCAGCTTCCTGTTCATCTTCAGGGCCTGGTCGACGATGGATTTTGTGGTGATGGCCGCGGGTGTTGTGACGATCAAGAGCCGCGCATGGCTGATTCGGGCGGCCTCGAGTACCAGTGGCTGGGCTGCATCGCCGTAGACCAGCGGGGTTCCCATGTCCTTGAAATGACTTACCTGGTGGGTGTTGAACTCGATGACCACAAAAGACAACCCGAGATTTTTCAAAACCTGGGCGACATAAGCCCCGGTCTGGCCGCCGCCGGCGATGACTACGTGGTCGCGCAGGCCGGTTTTCGGCAGGTTGATGGTCTGCAGCTTTTCATGTTTGAACCATTTCTTGCGCAGGGTGTAGAGCGGTGCCGTCAGGCTCGAGAGGGCCGGGGTGAGGAGCATGGTGAAGATGGCCGTGTTGAGCATCAGGGAATAGAGATCATTGCTGATTGACTGGCTGCTGAGACCGACCCGGGCCAGGACGAAGGAAAACTCGCCGACTTGAAAGAGGCCAAGACCCACGGCCAGCGGGATGACGTTGCCGTAGCCGAAGACCTTCACCAGACTGGCGAAAATCAGGCCCTTGCCGATGATGATGAGCAGGACCAGCAGGACAATCTCGCGGATGTGGAGAATCAGGAAGCTCGGATCGAGAAGCATGCCCACCGAGACGAAGAACAGCATGCCGAAGATGTCACGCAGCGGAATGATATCGCTGAGGGCCTGGTGGCTGTATTCCGATTCGCTGAGGACCATGCCGGCGACAAAGGCCCCGAAGGCAAAGGACAAACCGAAGAGATACGTGGCATAGCCCACTCCCAGGCCGATGGCGGTTACCGAGAGGAGAAAGAGTTCGCGGGAATCCCAGGCCGCGATATGGCGGAGAAGCCGGGGGATGACCCGGGTCCCGACAACGACCATTAGGGCTATAAAGACGGCAGCTTTCAGGGCGGCCCAGGCGACAAGGGGGATGCCGGCCTGGGGATTGCTCAGCTGGGGCAGGATGATCATCAGTGGAATGACCGCCAGATCCTGGACGATGAGCATGCCGATCATCACCCGGCTCGACAGTGTGCCCATAAGCCCTTTGGCCATCAGGGTCTTGAGGATGACCATGGTGCTTGACAGAGACATGATCGAACCGATCCACAAAGAGGCAATCTGGTCATAACCAAACCAGCGGCCAATGGCGAAACCAAAAATGATGGTCAGGATCATCTGGATTGGTGTGCCGATCAGGGCGACATTGCGCACCGGCTGCAGGTCGCGGAAGGAGAACTCGAGGCCGAGGGCGAAGAGCAGCAGGGCTACACCGATCTCGGCCAGCAGTTCGATATCGTGGATTTCGGTAACAGTTACCCCACCTGTGTGGGGACCGACCACAATGCCGGCGAGGATGTAGCCGAGGATGAGGGGCTGCCTGAAGCGCTGGGCTATCAGGCCGCCGATCAGGGCGGCGACGATAATGATTGCTATATCTGCTGCAATACCCATTTGTTATGTCCTTTTGTAGTCTGTGTTGAATAGACCCGAAAGTATACTGCGTTGGGTGCAGACTGTAAAGCAGCGTTCAGGCGGCGGGGAAAGGGGGAGGGATACCCGTCTGACCGTCAGGTAACAACGGCCAGGCGGAGTGTTCGAAAAGTAAGATGCTACTTGCTGGAATAGGAAGAATGATCACTCATGTCTTTGCGTGAATCCATGTTCAATCGGCCTTTTTCTACGGCCTCTTTGTTCCATTCCTGCAGCAGGGTCTGCTTGAACTTCTGTTTTTCGGCTATATCTTTTGCGAGATCGACGCCAGCCAGAGCCTGAGCCTTCTCTTTGGTTGAGAAATCGGGCGCGACATAGCCGATAACTCCGTGCCTGGCCAGGACAGCGGCGATTTTCAGCCGGGCTTCCTGACCTTTGTCATTAGCCTGGGCCAGAAGTCTGAGGGTTTCTTCCGGAGCATGATAGAAACTGCCATGGCTGGCAATGGAGTAATCCCAGCGCCACTGGCCATGTCTGATATCCTGCAGGGCATCTTTCATCTCAGCTTCCGTGGCGCCTACTTCCCATGCCTTGCCGGCTTCAAGGTGGGCCTTGGCCAGGCTGTTCATGGCGATTTCCATCAATTCTTCCTTCCGGTCGAGCTTGGTCTTGACCACCGCCTTGAATTCGGCCTCGTCCTCTTGATGGCAATTCAGGCAGGTGTTCTCAATATTATCAAGCGGGCTGGTAATATGATGGTCGGAATATTTGACGCTGCCTTCCTGTTTATAGGGCATATGACAGTCGGCACAGGCCACTCCTCGTTTTGCGTGGATACCGGTGGTGAACAATTCGTAATCGGGGTGCTGGGCCTTGAGCATCGGGGCCTTGCTGATGCTATGGGTCCAGTCGGAGAAACCGAGGTCGTCATAGTATTCCTCGATACTTTCTCCCTTGAAGCCGTTTGACCAAGGGAAGGTGACGGTATTGATGATCTTTTTGTTTCCCTTGTCGTCTGTCTCTTCCGTCTTTTTGAAGTAGTATTCGGCATGGCACTGGGCGCAGACCAGTGAGCGCATGTCTTGATGAGAAATCTGGTCGAGTTTGACGCCGGTGGCCTCAAGTCCTCTCTTTAGGTAGGGGCGGGTAAGCACCAAATTGCCGGTCTTGCTGTCATGGCAGTCACCGCAGCCGATGGTGTTGACCACTTCGCTGCCGTATTTCGCCCACTTGCCGGTGAAGAATTCCTTCTCCCCGACCTCTTCCATCAGACGCGGTACATCAGGTGATTTGCAACTCCAGCAGGCAGTGGGCGCTGGACCGGTGACCGGGCTGACCGGCCCGCCGGTGCGCAGGGTGTTGATATTGTCCTGGAGGGCGTAGAAATGGCCGCGCGGCGCATTGTAATCCTTGGAAAAGCCATACCCCGCCCAGAGAATCGCGAGCTGCGGTTTTTTCTTCAACTGGTCATCTATCTTTTCACTCTCTCTGGTTTTCTTCCAGGAGTCATACTGGCGGGGATAATATTTGGCCCACTCTTCATTCTTGGCCTCGACTCCCTTTTCTTTGACCACCGGACTGATGTTGATCGCCTTTCTCTCCTCTTCCTTGCCGTTGATCGAGTTCGCCAACAGTCCCATTGAAGCTATTGCAACCAGAGAGCAGCCGAGCAATACTTTTGCTGAATTCATCATATCCTCCCTTTTATTGAAGTTCCCTTACCCCGAGGTTGTATGGAGTCGCAGCCAGACCCCGTACGCCGCCATGGGGTACGTCTCGATGGCAGTGCCAGCAGCGTACATCTGCCTCGGACTTGACTTTGCTGAAATCGTGGTATCTGTCCCTGTTCTCACGGATCTGGCCAATCAGTGTGGCGTGACAGGACATGCAGTTGGCCTCGACTCTGTCTGCGCCATTTTCACTGATCTCAATCCGCTGTTTGAAGGTGTTGAAGGTGAAAGCTGTCGAGTGGTTGTAGCCATCGCGTGCTTTTGCCAGATATTTGTTGAGAAAACCATCGGTCGGCAGGTGGCATTCAATGCAGGTGGCCACTCGGGCATGCGAGCTATGCTGCCAGGTGGCATACTGCGTATTCATCACGTGGCAGTTGATGCAGGCCTTGGGATCATGAGACAGGTACGACAGGGCCTTTGAGGCATGTACCAGATAGATAAACAATCCGAAGGCGACAATCACAGCCACTGTAGTGCTGTACGTGAGGATTTTACCTGATTTCATGTAAGATGGTGCCCCTTTGTGTGTATGAACAAATGGCGCGGCTCTAAGCTTTTGAGGAGAGGCCGGCACCGGCCTTTTCGGGTCGTTTCAAAAGGTGCTGTTTGAGTGTTGGGCCTATATTCTCAGCCCATTTTCTGCAGAATGTCTTTGACGGTGTTGCCATCGGTTGCGCTGCCGAAGTGGGCCATAATAGGTTTCATGGCCTGCATCCTGCTGCCGAAAGTGGAGAAGTCGATATTTGCCGCGATCCAGTCGGCGATTTCCTGGCGGTTGGCTTGACGAGGCAGATAGGTTTCCATGATTGTCAGAAAGTCGGAAGTTTCCTGTTTTGCCGAGGCCAGCAGTTCTTTTTCAGATTTGATCAGTTTTTTGATGATAGCGATGACCTGGTCGTCGGTCAGCACCTTTTGGGGCTGGCGCTGGAATTCGCCGATGAGGATGCGCACGGCCCCTGTTCTGGCTGTGTCTTTTGCCTTGATGGAAACTTGGAGTTCCGCCTGGATTTTTTCCTGCAACTTCATGGATAGTATGATCTCCCTGTAGGTATGCGAAGAGTAATGTTGGCCGACTGTTTCAGCTGTTTCTCAGCAGAGCTCGGATACCGACAGCCTGGGCGATGGTGACCAGACCGTCAAGATGCCGGTAGCCGGCGATCAGAACCGCGACCTGGGAGCCAAGAAAGACATAGTCGGGGTCCTGTTCTTTTTCAAGAATGGCAATGAGTTTTTCCGGGGTGTCGCCATCAATAGCTGCGATGATCTCGTTAAGCCACTGAAGATGGGACTCTTCGAAATGGATGTCCCGCATGGCTTCGAGATAATTGATGAGGATGGCGCTGCTATTATCTTCGACCGTGTCCTCGTCTCCCCTGGCATAGGCCGCCAGGACCGTGTCGACGAGCTGCTCTATTTCCTCAACTTCACTCATGCTGTTTCCTTTGCTCAATGTATATTGAATACGCCATTATGATTGAGTTTCATGGACTCTGACGGCAATTGTAACCTTATACGACCTGTACCATGCTTTGCGGCCATTGGTCAATGGTCACTCATATGTTTTCCCTTTGAAATCCGCCGTGTTTCTGGTGGAGTTTCGGCGTTTTTGCCAGCAATGAGTGGCGAAACGCGAGCGGTTGTTCGGGAGCAACACAGTATTTGATGGTAGCAGGCAATAAAAAAAGCCGCCGGAACCACATGTGTTTTCCCGACGGCTTGTTGTCTTCGCTCCGACTGTTTTTATGATACTCAGCGTCGTTTGGCGATTACCTTTCCTTTAAACATCATGGCCGGCGGGCCGAGCCAGGTCCCTGCCAGCAGCAGATTGAAGTAGGCCCATTTGAACATCAGTTTCGCCATGTGGTTTACTTCGGTATCCTTCAGCACCCTGGTGGCCTCAGGTTTGGTGAAGGCTCCTGCCAGTGGTGTGACGAATTCTATTTCCACCTTATTGCGCATCTTGCGGGTATGGAAATACCGAAGCAAGACAATGAGTTCGGTGTTGCCATCCAGGCCAGTTGCCGAGACAGGGCATGCATCGGGAGAGGGGTGCGCCTGCCGAAGAGGCCGCGGATCCGAAGATTTCTGCTGAAGTATCTCGGATCTCAGAACCTGGATATCGCTTGCGAGACTGTCGAGTTTTGCCTGAATCAAATCTTCATTCATTGTGTTTTTCTTTGTTGAGATTTTCGCCGCAGCGTGGAATGCAGCGGTCTGTGATCTGTTATCCGGAGATGGTGTGTCGCGGTATCTCCAAAATCTGGGTTTTGGGAGTTTGGGTTTCTCTGCTCCTCTCCAAGACATACTGCGATGTGGTATAAAAGTGCCACATAGCAGCATGTCTCCAGTGCCTCGTAAAGATGAAAGATGGGTATTTTGCAAAAAACCTCTTGGGCAAAAGTGGCAACCTGCAGGTGGACTGAAAGTCCTGAAAACGGATGGGTGGATAACGATTGCACGCAGTAATTCAGGATTCATTCCCATGTATTCTTGAGATATTTTTTCTCACAGGGGAGTGAAATAAAATGTTGACGGATAAAAAAAATTGGAATAATGGTTTATCTAAATGCTTAATGCAGACTATTTGTAAAATTGATGAATACACTTCATTCCTGAAATTGATAAATGCACCACAGCCTGATTTTTCGATAGTAATGCCAACAGTCGATGGCACTCCGAATTCGGAGAAAGATATAGAGAAAGTGTCAGAAATAGCGTGCGTTGTAGGTTTCAAGTTCCTGTTGCAGTCCGAACGATACAAGGAAATATCTCAGGCAAAAAGACGTTTGGGATACTTTTCCAGCTAATAGCGATTCAATCTTGTTGTAAAGAACACATATTCTCGGCCAAGTAGAGGTTTTTACTTAAAGGGAGTTGTGTGACCTCGATAAAAGAAAAATAAATATAGTTATATCATGAAGATAAACACACATCCTGGATGTGTGGGAAGGTCAAAGAAACGCAGGCAACCATTCAACCATAGAGACAAGGAGGTGGAACACAAAAAAACCGCGAGAAGCTAACCCGTTTGATTAATTTCAAATCTGACTTTTTCGAGAAAAGGAGTGGGAAATGGGGCAACAACAGACACATAAAGAACCTGCGCAGGCGTGGGTGACGGTATTTGCTGGAATGGCAATCAATCTCTGTCTTGGTATCCTGTATGCCTGGAGTATGTGGGGAAGTGCCCTGGTCAGTGAGGTAACATTGGCCCCAGGAGATATCGTAACCCCGACAGCTGTAATTACGGCGGCCAAAGCCACAGACGCAGATAAGGCGCAGGCCGGCAATATAATTGTAAAAGCACTGGCGGAAGTGCAACGTGCCGATAAGTTGAAGGTCAAACTCGGCACAACTCCCAAAGAAGGATATACCCTGCTCGCTGATTCCGTTACGAAAGGCGATATCCTGCGGGCCGGCGACATTGTCACTAAGGCCGGAGAACCGATGTCCGGGAAAAATGAGGGCTGGGTGTATCTGAACAATGCAGAAGCGGCTACACCGTTTTCCCTTTGCGTTATCATTTTTGCGCTGTTGATGATTCCTGGAGGGAAAATTCAGGATAAAATCAGCCCGAAATTCGGTGCCACCCTCGGAGGTCTGTTTCTGGCAGTCGGCTGTATCATCGCCGGTATGATGCAGAGTTACACCGGCCTGATTATCGGTTTCGGTATTTTCGGCGGTATCGGTATGGGTATCGGCTATGCAGCGCCGACTCCGGCTGCCCTCAAATGGTTCGGCCCCCATCGCCGCGGTCTCATCGCCGGCATCGTGGTCGGCGGATACGGCGGGGCAGCGCTGTATATTGGTCCTTTGGCTAAATACCTTATCAGCAGCTTTGGTATTACCCAGAGCTTCGTCATCCTCGGTGTTCTCTTTGCCTGCGTGGTTGTTGTCGCAGGCCAGATGCTCAAAATTCCACCCGCAGGATACGTTGCACCGACCCTTAGTTCCGGCAATGTGGCCACCAAGGGTGCCACGATTACCAACTGGGAACCTTCTGAAATTGTCAAGACCTGGCAATTTTATGCTCTTGTTCTGATGTTCATCTTTACGACGCAGTCAGGCCTTCTGATCATTGCCAATGCCGCAGGACTGCTCGCCAAGACAGGCGCCAAGATTCCTTTTTTTGCCGCCAACGCCTGGCTGCTCGTCTCTTACGGCGGATTTGTCAATGCCGCTGGCCGTGTAGGCACCGGCTTCTATTCCGATAAAATCGGCCGACTCAACGCTTATTGCCTGAACTGCGGAATT
>JFJP01012748.1_pt1 | contig 20291 bp, 22 predicted proteins | sample 431651 | NCBI WGS metagenome assembly JFJP01 (sample SAMN02602958, study PRJNA72255) | Microbial mat metagenome, whole genome shotgun sequencing project. | biome: fresh water; feature: sink hole; material: water; isolation source: purple microbial (photo- and chemosynthetic) mats found in...
AACTTGATCCGTGAGCCATTCGGGGTGCCATTGCACTGAGACGGCATACGGATGATCGGGCATCTCAACCACTTCCACCAAACCATCGGGTGAATAACCAGAGGCACGTAATCCCGGCGCAATATCCTTCAAGCCCTGATGATGCAGGCTGTTGACATTCAATAGAGTCTCGCCAAAGATTTCAGCGGAACGCGAGGATTGATCCACTTTGACGGAGTGGACGAGAGTGCGACGCAAGTCTCCCGGGTAGGCATGATCCAACGCGCCCGGCAACTGGTCGTAAATATGCGTGTAAAGCGTGCCGCCCAAAGCAATATTCATCACCTGGGCGCCGCGGCAAATTCCCAAAACAGGCTTGCCATCTTTGGTGGCAGCGCGCATTAAACTTATTTCAGTAATATCCCGCGCCTCATCCACCTCACAAATTCTTGGGTGATCTGCCCCGTCAAAATACTTCAACGAAATATCCCCACCACCTGAGAAGAGAATCCCTGCAACGCGGGCATACAAATCGAGCAGGTCTTCCTCTCCCAAAATGGATGGAAGTAGAACAGGCACACCACCCGCCTTGGTAATGGCGTTAATATATGAATGTTGAAGCGCTGTGAGCGGATGTCCATCTGAGTCTTCGCCATTGCGCGTGGTGATGCCAATGAGGGGTTTAGACATGATGATCTCCAAAATAAAAAAAGACCCTAAAGGTTTGAAGACCTTTAGGGTCCAGGAACCCTATTCGATAAATGATGCGACGTTTAGTCGAACTTCTGCTTGAGACGCGCACCCTTACCGGTACGTTCGCGCATGAAATACAACTGGGCGCGGCGAACTTTGCCGTGGCGCTCAACTGCGACCTTGTCAATACGCGGAGAGCGAAGCAGGAACGTGCGCTCCACACCGATTCCATTGGCAGCCATACGGCGAACCGTCACAGATGAATCGTTGCCGCCCTTACGCAGGCGGATCACAATTCCCTTGAATTCCTGAATGCGTTCGCGATCGCCTTCTTTGATCTTGACATGCACGCTAACGGTATCACCGGGGTTCAACTGCGGGATTTTTTCATTAATTTTAGCCTCAACGGCTTTAATAAAGTCTGTCATTTTCGCTCTTCCTTACTTTCATTGTATTGTGTGAAACGCGACTGCGGAGTATAGCACGCATTTTCTTATATAACAAGGCTATTTTGAATTTTGATTCATGGGTTTTGCAAAATAATGAAAAGATGACTTGGATGAGAGAGCAATCAACACAGAAAGGACTATCTCTCCGCCTGCCTGCCAGCCTGCCTGCCAGGCAACTAATTAAATTTCCGCACTGCCAGCACCGCGTTATGCCCGCCAAAACCAAATGCATTGCTTATGGCAAGCGAAATTTTTACCTCACGCGACTTGTTCGGGACATAATCCAGGTCACATTCAGGGTCGGGGGTTTCATAATGAATGGTGGGCGGCAAAATCCCTTCGCGGATAGCCTGAACGCAGAAAATAGCTTCCAACGCGCCCGTTGCGCCCATCATGTGCCCAGTCATTGATTTGGTGGATGAGATCGGAATTTTATAAGCCTGTTCGCCAAACGCTGCTTTCACAGCGCGAGTTTCGGTCTGGTCGTTGAGAAGTGTGCCGGTACCGTGCGCGTTGATATAGCCCACATCTTCAAAATTAGCCTTCGCAGAAGATAAAGCCATACGAATAGCCGCCGCGCCGCCTTCACCATATTCCTGTGGAGCCGTAACATGGTGGGCATCTGCGGTTGCGCCATACCCTGCCAGTTCCGCCAGGATATTTGCGCCGCGCGCTTTCGCATCTGATTCACGCTCAAGCACAAGCACTGCGGCGCCCTCCCCCATCACCAGTCCATCACGGTTTTTATCAAATGGCTGTGGAGTCATTGAATACTTTTCATTCTGACGGGACATCGCGCCTACGCGGTCAAACGCCGCGACACCCGTGGATGTGACAGTGGCTTCTGATGCGCCGGTCAATGCCGCATCGATCATGCCAGTGCGAAGCATCATCAGGGCTGTTCCGATTCCGTCAGAACCGGAGGCACAGGCTGACGCGACAGAAAAGCATGGTCCTTTAATTCCAAATTCGATGGCAGTCATCCCCGCCCCGCCGTTTGACATCAACATGGGAATCAGGAATGGGCTGACACGTCGCGGTCCCTCGGTATGGTTCATCAAAATGGCGTCCTGCAACGACTGCAAGCCTCCAATGGCGGAAGAGATGATGACGCCAATACGCCCGGCGTTTGCTGCTGTAATTTCCAGTCCGGAATCTGCCAGAGCTTCACGCGCCGCCGCAACCGTGAACTGCTCAAAGCGGTCACGCCGCCGCGCCTCTTTTGCATCCATAAAATTTTCAGGCTTGAAGTTTTTAACCTCGGCGGCGATATGCACGTTGAGATTCGCCGCATGTGAATCAAAAAGCTTAATCGGCGCAACACCTGAGATGCCCGCAATCACATTTTCCCAGGATTCTTTGACATTCAATCCCAAAGGATTAACCGTCCCCATCCCCGTAATAACAATGCGTTCCTGCATTTTGCCTCCAACAATGATTTCGATAATGAATGTTGATCTTACAGAACTGATGTTACGCAGCGTTGTAGAAAAATGCAGATTTCCCCTCCCCCTAGCCGCTTCACGTCCCAAAGAGAGAGGGAACTCCATTCCCCAGAAAAACGGAGGGGATGAGTGCGCGCAACATCAGTTATATAAAACCCATAAAACAAAAAACGTGACGCTTCAAATGAGCGTCACTTCAAACCAACAACTACGCGCCTGCCGCCATCTTATCGCTTGTTGATGTTTCCCCGCCACTCGCGCTGAAATAAGCCGTAGTGATATTCACTCGTATAAACTGTTTTACTCGCCAGGTTTGGGGGTGTATTTCCCTTCCACCCATTCCTCGCCGGCGGGACCAATTTCCTTCTTCCAGACAGGGACAATCTCTTTCAAACGATCTATGCCGTAACGCGCCGCATCAAAGACACCTGTATCACGGTGGGCAGCAGTACAGATAATAAGAACAGTCGGCGTTTTGGGATACAGCCTGCCAATACGCTGAACAATGGCAATGCCTTCTACAACGTTCCACTTCTCGCGGATTTCGTCTGCGACTTGTTTCATCTTTGCCTCAGCCATTGGAATGTAGGCTTCGTATTCAAGGTATTCGGTCTGATGCGCGTCACCTCGTTTGGTTTCGCCGCGCACCATGCCTGCAAAAATTGCCGCCGCGCCGGTCGAGGTTAATGTTACTTGCGCTAACAAGTCGTCCAGGTCAAGTTCTGCTTCGGTGATGGAGAAGATGGTGGGAAAGAGGGGCATGGGGGTATCCATTGATTATTGGTAACTGCTCAGCCAACCATGATTCGCGGGATTCGCGGGGCTGAAGCCGCCTGCTCAGTTCATGAAAGCCCCTTCGGGGCTGATGATTGCTTCAGCCCGCCCGCCCGCACCGTCGAGCATTACAACGCTGAGCAGTTACGATTATTGAGTGATTCATATTCATGCTGCGTGTTGCGCAGCGCGCGCAGATTATCCGCCAGAAACAGGCGGGAACATACCGATCTCGGCGTTCGGCGGGACAATGGCTTCATCAAAGGCGTATTCGCGGTTGATGGTTAGTAAAACCGAGTGCATGGATTCTTTCAAGTTGGGGTAGTCTGCGGAAAGTTTATCCTTTAGTTCGTGTATGGTCATTTCAACAGGAATATCCAACTCAAGCGATTTTGCCCCAGCGCGGTCGCGAATGGTGGCGAAGAATAAAAGTTTTATGTGGTTCATCTAAAATCCTTTGTCTAAAGTCTAAAGTCGAGGGTCAGACCTTCGACCTGCGACACGTTATTCGTTCACCACATCACCAGATTGCCCGCCATGTTTTTCGATCAAGCGGATATTTTGAATACGCATGGTTTTTTCGGCGGCTTTTGCCATGTCGTAGATCGTCAGCGCGGCAACAGAAACTGCGGTTAGGGCTTCCATCTCCACGCCCGTTTTGCCTGTCACTTTGGCGGTGGCGGTGATAACCACGCCAGGGATGGATTCATCGAGGACAAGGTTAACATCCACTTTGGAGAGGAAAAGCGGATGGCAGAGCGGAATCAACTCCGAGGTGCGTTTTGCGGCACCGATGCCCGCAATCTGCGCTACGGTCAGCACATCGCCTTTTTTGACCTGCCCATCGCGGATCAAGTCAAAGGTCTCTTTTTTCATGTGGACTTCGCCGCGCGCAACGGCTACACGTTCGGTATCGGGCTTTGCGCCAACATCAACCATGTGAGCGCGTCCCTGTTCGTCAAGATGGGTTAGGTTAGACATGGGGCGGATTATACACTGGTATAATTCGCGCGCTATGGATAACCTGTTGGGACATCAAATGACTGGCTACAAAGTGCAGACCTCCGTTTACGAGGGACCGCTTGACCTTTTGCTTAACCTGATCGAACGCTCTGAATTAAACATCACCGCTATTTCGCTGGCGGCAGTGACGGATCAATATTTATCCTATTTGCACGGGTTGGAACAAATGAAACCCGATGAAATCTCGTCATTCCTTGTGATAGCAGCCAAGCTGGTGCAGATTAAATCTGAAGCGCTTTTGCCTCGCCCAATTGAGCGCGAGCCTGGCGAAGAAGACCCCGGCACCGAACTGGTTGAATTATTGATTCTCTACAAACGCTACAAGGAAATTGCAGGTTGGATGCTGGAGCGGCAGGAAAATAATTTACGCACGCATTTACGGGTTGCCCCGCCGCCCAAAGTGGAAGCCAAACTCGACCTATCCAACCTGACACTCGAAGGCTTGCTCGCCGCTGCCGAATCGGCATTTACCAAAGGCAAGAAAAAAGAAGCGCTTGGCACAATCATCACCGCGCCGCGCGTGACCATCCGCGAGAAAATTGACTATATTACCAAGACCATGAAACACATTCAGCGCATGTCATTCAGCGGTTTAATCACCGACAAATCCACGCGCATTGAAATTGTGGTCACATTTCTAGCCATGCTGGAATTAATTAAACGCTATCATATCTCGGCAGTTCAAACCGAATTGTTTGGAGAAATTGAATTTGAGAAAATGGGCGATTGGAAAGACGACGAAGAGATAGAGATTGAATTTGAGTAAATTAAGTAAGAAGTAAATACTTGAGTTTAGAGTTCAAAAAACCTTAGCCGCGAATTTCGCCAATTGACGCGGATTTTTCAGGAAAATTAGCGAAAATCCGCGAAATTCGCGGCAAAAAGCGAATTGAATACGCAACAAGTAAAAAATTAAGAAACGGATATAGTGACAACCACTATATCCGTTTTACTTTTTACTTTTTACTCCTCACGTATCAACCCCGCCGCCGCGACACCCGATACATACGCGCCATGCACAGTAGCGGGATACTCACGGCTGGCTGCTTCGCCTGCGAAAAACAAAATATCATCCACAGGCTCGAACAGCGCATCGTAATCTTCTCCACTGGCAAAAGGCGGAATGTGCGAATATGAGCCGAATGCCAGCGGGTCTTTTCCCCAACGGGTGATGAGGAATCCTTCGGGGTCGGGAATATCATCCCCAAACATCACGCGCAGGGTTTTCATGGCGCCCGCAACAATTTCATCATCCAAACGTTCTTCAATTGCAAAACCCTGCGCGCCGCCGTGAAACGCCATCAACACAGGCGCGCCCACATACGGCGTAAAACTCAGCCAGTCGCACCACTCCCCCACGCGCTCCGCCACATAAGAAATTGTCTCGACCTCTTCATCCCAAAATATTTCGGGGAATTTCAAGTAGACTTTATTCAGCACGCCCATATCCAGGCGATTAATTGCAGAGCGCTTCGTCTCAGGCAGCGGCGGATCAAACTTCACCCCAGCCTGTTTCAACACCCCAAGCGGAAACGTGACGACGGCTTTTTCTCCGCCAAAATCACCTGCTGAAGTTTCAACCTGCACGCCCTCTGCGCCATAACGGATGGTTTCCACTTTTACGCCGAGGCGAATATCCAAGCCTTTTGCCAACCCATCGGCAATCTGACGATAGCCTTCGGGGAAGATGACTTCGTCACCGCTGAACTCTTCATCTTGATCCCACTCCCACAGCGATAGATTCTGCGGGTCTGCGCCCAACTCCAGGGCAAACGCGCCTTCAACATAATGCCGAAATTTATGTAATTCATCAGCAGACAAATCACGGCTGGCAAGGACTTGATCGAATGCCTGTTGAAGCGGCATGTCAGAATCGGTATCCTCTTGCATGGCGGCAACTTCTTCATAAATAGAGTCGAACAGGTCTTCGATCTCGACGTACTCCGCGTCAGACATTTCACTGCCATCTGCGTTAAAGACAATGCCGTTATCTTCATTTGTAACTGCGGTTTTTACGCCAAACTGCTGGGCAAGTTTGGCAATGGGATTGCCGTTGATCCCGTGAATCCATGACGCGCCGAGGTCAAGCGGCAAGCCGAGAGCGGTATCTGTCCAAATGCGCCCGCCGATGCGGTCACGCGCTTCGAGGACGATCACACGCCAGCCGTTGTCTGCAAGGGTGCGGGCGGCGGCGAGACCTGCAATACAGAGGATTCGGGTTGGGAAAGGTCGGTTGGCTCTGCCATAGAATCAGGTTCGGGTTCAATATTTGGGGCGAGGACTCCACAGGAAACGGCTAGGGCTGAAGTCGCCCCGATGGCTGCAATCTGCAAAAAGTCACGCCTGCTGATTTTCTTTTTCATGTTTCCTCCAATAAAAATAATATAACGATAATGCAAACAACGCGCCGAGGTTATCAAAAATCAACACGTCAGTTATAGAAGCGTGCCTGGTTGGGACAAAAGCCTGATGAAGTTCATCTGTTGCCGAGAAAGCTACAGCCAACAGCCAGGCGAGCCAGTAGCGTTTCTCATCATATTTCAAAAAGTGGAAATACGACAAGGCAAGCAACCCATAGCCAACTGCGTGCCCTGTTTTTTTGATGAAATAATCCCAAACCGAAAAGCTGGGCAGGTTGTCAGAAGGCTGTGCCGAGAAGGTAAAAATCACAACCATAAAAAAAAGCGCGGGAAACCAACGGGGTACAATTGAGATGATCTTTTTCATGATGAGGCGCCTTGATTCGAAAAGATGAAGTTTTATTGAAACACAATGGCGAGTGGCTGTACTTCGCAAATCCACTGCGGGTGATCTGCGCCGAACAGGTAGGCGATGTGCGCGGCGCGCTGCAAGAGGTTGAGCGGCTGGTTGAAAAAAATAACTGGCACGCGGCAGGATTTGTCAGTTATGAAGCCGCGCCTGCATTCGACAATGCCCTGCATGTTTTGAATGCAGAGGGTTTTCCGCTCTTGTGGTTTGGGTTATATTCTGAGCCGCAGGTCTTGCAGACCTCTGAGGTCTTAAGAGACCGCGGCGGTCCCAGGGTATTGAACTGGCAGCCGAGCATTACACGCGAAAGTTATAACACCGCCATCGAAAAAATAAAAGAAGCCATCGCGCAGGGGAAGACCTATCAGGTCAATTACACCATGCGTTTGAAGTCTGATTTTGGCGGCGGTGAATGGGATTTCTTTTTGAACCTGGCGCAAAGTCAAAACAAGTATGCGGCTTATGTTGATACAGGCAACTATGTGATCTGCTCTGCTTCGCCTGAATTATTCTTCAGGTTGAGCGGGGAAAAAATCTACAGCCGCCCGATGAAGGGGACGGTCAAGCGCGGGCGCACGACCCACGAAGACGAGGAACAAGCCGAGTGGCTGAAAGCCTCGCTCAAGAACCGCGCCGAAAACGTGATGATCGTGGATATGATTCGCAACGACCTGGGGCGGATTGCCCAAACGGGCAGCGTGCAAGTCCCAGACTTGTTCACGATTGAAAAGTACCCGACGCTTTTCCAGATGACATCCACCGTGCAGGCAAAAACAGATGCGTCGCTGGATGAGATTTTTTCGGCGCTCTTTCCATGCGCTTCGATTACGGGCGCGCCAAAGGTCAGCACCATGAAGATCATTGCGGAGTTGGAAAGCACGCCGCGCAAGATTTACACAGGCAGTATTGGATTTATTTCACCCAATCGAAAAGCACAATTTAATGTCGCCATTCGCACGGCGTTGATAGACAGGGAAACCCAAACTGCTGAATACGGTCTGGGCGGCGGCATTGTCTGGGATTCGACCAGCGCGGACGAGTACAGCGAAGCCCTGCTCAAAGCCCGCGTGCTGACGGATAGTCCACGCCCGTTTGAGTTGATCGAAACCCTGTTGTGGACTGCCGAAGATGGCTTTTTTCTACGTGAGGTACATTTGGCAAGAATGCGGGATTCGGCTGATTATTTTGGCTTGCCGTTTTCGGTGGAAAAGTTCAACGCATGTCTGAATCAACTGTCAGCGCGGTTCACGTCACCACAGCGGGTGCGGATTCTGCTTGGGGGGTCGGGTCAATTCCAGAGCGAGGCAAAAGATTTTCAATCGCAAGAAAAAATTTTCAAGGTTCGGCTGGCGGAACAACCCATCAACTCAAAAGATGTTTTTCTCTTCCACAAAACCACACGGAGGGAAATGTATCCGCCAGTGCCTGACGGCTTTGATGATCTTTTGCTCTGGAATAAAAACGACGAGTTGACCGAATTTACCATCGGCAATCTCGTCGTTGAACTGGGCGGGGAACTCTTCACGCCGCCCATCTCCTGCGGCTTGCTGGCAGGCACATTCAGGTCACATCTGCTGGAGATAGGAAAAATCAAAGAGCGTGTAATTCACAAAGATGAATTATCCAAATGTTCGAAAGTATTTCTGGTGAACTCGGTCAGGAAGTGGGTGACGACAGACCCTAAAGGTCTTTGAAACCTTTAGGGTCTGTCTAATTACACATCTTCCAAACGGACACTGATGTTAACCATGCCGTTTCCCAAATCGACCCCTTGAACAACGATGGCTTGCCCGCTCTCGTGACCGTCGAAAACCATGCTGAAGGTTGTTTCGGAAGTGACTGTCAAAATAGCGCGCTCGGTATAACCGCTCTGTGAAAACGTGTCGCGATAAAATGTCATCGCTTCATCTAAAGTCATTTCAGCCTGATAGCTCGTCATGCCGTTCATCCATTGTGGATTTGTGGCGCTATCGGGCAAGAGAAATTCGCTCGTGGCTCCAGATGCACCGCCGCCACTGTTGTTGTTTTGTTCAGGCTGAGATTGTTCACCGCTATTTTCAATGGGAGGGGAAATTTCAGGCGCATTGCTGTCTCCTCCTAGCAGGGTATTGCAGGCAACCGAAGCAAGAACAAGGGCAAGAATGGCAAACAGGATACTGGATTTTTTCATCGCAAATTCTCCTTTATAGAAATTTACCCCAACGTGATCGTGACATAGAGCGAACCGTCACCGGCATCTGCGCCGACGACGTAGATCACCTTGCCGCTTTCATGCCCCGTGAATGCCAATGTAAATGTTTTGCCAAACGTGATTGCCATAGAAGCATCCTCTTCGTAGCCCTGGCTGGTGAATTCATCCCGATAAAACTTCAAGACATCATCTGTACTCATCTTGGTTTGGAACGTGACCACATCAGGCGCGGTGATTACATTAAAGGCGTCACTGGTTACAGGGAATTCTGATTGACCGCCAACCGTCACGCCGCCGTCGTCATCAGCGCCGTTATCCGTTGTGACAGGCGGAAGTGTTGGAATCTCCATCTCTTCGCCGTCGTCGGTTTGAGGTAACTCAGGCACATTCTGGGTATCTGGCACATCAAAATTAGTATCGCCGCCACCCATCACAGTCTGACAGGCAAGTGAGGCAAGGACAAGGGCAAGTATTGCAAGGTAAGCGCTGTATTTTTTCATTTCTAAAATTCTCCTTTGACATATAATTTACAAGGTGACAGTCACTTAAGCAATGACTGTCACCTTGTAAATTATAGTTATTCCACACCCAATGTTAATCCCCCATACAGTACATTTTTGAGATGATACCAATTCACGGCAAAGTTTTTTTGAACGCTAAACTCAAGATGCTTATTGAATACCTGCTAAATATTCTACTGTCTTTTCAAACAACAGCGTCTTTGCAGATTGACCCGTGCCTGTGGTTTGACCCAATGCGGCGGCGGTGGCTTGCGCGGCGGCTTTTTCTTCCTCGGTCTTGCCGCTGCCCGAACCTGGAACTTTGGTTACGCCTGGAATGGGAGTCGGCAGGCTAACGCCATATTGCGCGTAAAATTCATTCAGACCCGCGTTGGTAATTTGCATTCCTGCAATTGCCTGCAATTGAGATTCGGTCATGGCGGCGGCAATTTGATCTTGCACGGCGGTCAGTTCTTCGCTGGCGGTGGTCGTATCGCCGCTTAGGCTGATAACTGCCTGCCAAAGCGGAATCAGGGTCTTGGCTTGTTCAGGTGTTACATCAGTCAGTTTAAGCGTGCCATACGCCAGTTGACTGCGGACATTCGCCGCGTCGCTGTATTCGATGCTGAGATAGACGGAAGCCAATGAGGTGGGCGTTGCTTCAACTGTCGGCGCGCAGGCGTAGATCAGGCTGACGATGAGCAGGCTAAAGAGTGCAATGCGAAAGATGTTTTTTTTCATGGGGTACCTTTTGCCCTGCTCTATCGGGGGCTACCCCCTCGACAGGGCAGGGCGCAATTGATTATTTAATCTGTGCTTCCAACGAGACGATAACCGCATCCATTAATGCGGATGTAAGTTTGCTTCCGCTGCCACTTTCGCCAGAAGTGACACCTTGTTCAGCTTGTTTGGTGGCGCGCGCTTCTGCTGACAATCCGCTGCCTTGCCCAGGCGTGCCGCCACCGCTTCCGAGTGCAATGCCGTTGGCGGTCGCCCATTCCTGCATATCGGTTTGAAGTAATTTCATGGCAGCGATGGATTGCAGTTGTTCTGGCGTCATAGCAGATTCAATTTGAGTCAACAGGGCGCTGACTTCGGCTTGAGCGGTTCCGCCCGCTTGCTGGGTACTGCGAAGCGCCTGCCACAGTGGAAGGAGAGTCTGCGCTTGTTCGGCGCTGATGGCTAAATCGGTTTGATTCAGTTCGAGGGTTCCGAGCGCCAGTTGGTTGCGAACCGCCAATGCGCCTTCGTAATCAACAGACAGGTTTTGACTGACATAGATGTCGCCGCCCGTTGTCGGAGCAGGAGCAGCCGTCCCTGAGCAGGAGGCGAGCAAAAGAGCAAAGAGAAACACGAGGGGGAGAAAAATCTTTTTCATGGTTGTTCCGTTTTTTACGCAACACGCTACACGCTACATTTTTTATTCACGCCGCAGCGCTTCGATAGGGTCGAGTTTGGCGGCTTGCGTGGCGGGGTAGTAGCCGAAGAAAATGCCAACGACGGTTGCCGCGCCAAATGCCAGCGGAATAGACATGGGGACGATCTCGGTGCGCATGGTTCCAAACATGTCGAATAGATATGAGCCGCCGACCCCCAGGATGACACCGACTAATCCGCCTGCAAGGCTGAGGATGATTGCCTCAATCAAAAACTGCATGAGCACGGTAGAGGCGCGCGCGCCAAGCGCCTGACGCAGACCGATCTCACGCGTGCGTTCGGTGACGCTGACCAGCATGATGTTCATGATGCCGATGCCGCCGACAAGCAGGGAGATGCCCGCCACCCAAGCCAGCAGGTCGCGGAAGGCGGCGGTAGTGGCTTCTTGTGTGGCAATGATGTCTTGTTGCGTCTGCACGGTGAAATCAGGCTTGGCGGGGTCAACATCATGCCGCTCTGCCAACAGCGCGGTGGTCTGCGCGATGACGCTTTCGATTTGCTCCTGGCTTTCGGCTTTGAGATAAATCGTCCGCACCGATTCAGTTCTCAGCGGAGTTGAGGTCATATATTTTTGGAAGACGATACTGACAGGCATGTAGACGCGTCCGTCGTAATCAATATCTGCCACAACGCCTTTGGTTTCCATCACGCCAATGACGGTTAGTTTGGTCGAGCCAACGGTGACGGTTTGCCCAATGGCGCTTTCTGCGCCGAATAAATCTGTGGCAATGCCCGAACCGAGGACAACCAGTTTCGCCTTGCGGTCATCTTCATCAACGGTAAAGTAGCGACCTTCGGCGACGGCATAATCACGTACCGCTGGGAAATCTGCGGTGGTACCGATGACAGGGATGGCTTCGAGCAGGGTTCCATCTACGCGGATATTTTGCGCGGCGGGCGACTGCTCGGCAGAGACGCCCGTCACGCCAACCACTTGTTCGGCGATGGTAGTGGCGTCTTCGAGCAGCAGGGTCTTGGCTGCCCCAGGCGTGCCGCGCATCGGCGAGATAATAATCAGGTTTGCGCCCAGCGCGTTGATTTGCTCGGCGATGGAGGCTTCGGCGCCTGCGCTAACTGCCAGCATAACGATGACCGACGCCACGCCGATAATCACGCCCAGCGTCGTCAGAAACGAGCGAACTTTGTTGAGCATTAAGCCTTCCCAGGCTGTGCGAAATATTTTTTTGAGTTTCATAGGTTGCCTTTATTTGAAAAACCTCAAACACGAAGGACACCAAGTACACAAAGGGAAAAGCAAGGTTTGTTTTTTCCTTTGTGACCGTTGTGTACTTTGTGTTTAATCATTTATGCGAACCCAAACACGGGTTGGAACCGCCGCGCCCGTCGGACAAGATCAGCCCGTCTTTGACACAGATGACGCGCTCGGCGTGTTCGGCGATGTCTGGCTCATGGGTCACCATCACAATCGTCGCGCCGTTCTTGTGCAAGCCATGCAGGATGTCCATGATTTCGACGCTGGCTTTCGAGTCGAGGTTGCCTGTGGGTTCATCTGCCAGAATCAGCGGCGGATGATTGACCAATGCGCGGGCGATGGCGACCCGCTGCTGCTGTCCACCCGAAAGTTGGTTGGGGTGGTGGTGCAGGCGTTTGCCCAAGCCGACGGCTTCGAGCGAAGCAATGGCGCGGGTTTCTGCTTCGGCGTCGCTGATGTCTTCGCTGGTGTAGAGCATGGGCAGCATGACGTTGGCAAGGGCGCTTAAACGCGGCAGGAGGTTGAAGGACTGGAAGATAAATCCAAGTTTCTCGTTGCGAACTTCTGCCAGTTCGTCCTTGCTCATCTGGCTCACGTTGCGCCCGTCGAGGATGTAGGTTCCATCGGTGGGGCGGTCGAGACAGCCGAGGATGTTCATCAGCGTGGACTTGCCCGAACCCGACTGTCCCATAATGGCGACGAACTCGCCGCGTGAGACATCCACATTCACGCCTGCCAGCGCGCGCACTTCCGCTTCATCCACGCCGTACACTTTGGTGATGCCCGTAATTTCAATTAGAGTATTGTTCATCAAAATACCTTTTTGGTAATTGGTAAATAGTAAATGGTAATTACCAACTACTATTTACCAATTACTATTTACTTTGTTTCCACCGTACCCGTGCTGACCACATCACCCGCCTTCACGCCGCTCAAAATTTCGGCATTGGCAAAGTCGCGCAGACCAACGGTGACGGGGGTCATGGTCAACTGGTCGTTTTCGCCGACGAGGAAGACCGCATACGAGCCAGGGGCAAGTTCGCGCAGCGCCTGCACGGGGACGATCAACGCGCCCAGGGCTTCGCCAGCAATCACTTCGGCTTCCACTGTCATGCCAGACATCAAGCTGAGTTCGGTATCGCTCGGCAGAGACGCCCAACCCACCACAACGGGCGTGCCGTCAATTGTTTGCAGGGCAGGTTCAACAATGACCACTTCGCCATTCACAGGCTGGTTGGGATAGGCGTCAAATATGAAACTCACACGATTGCCGACAGCCACCTTGTCGAGGTCGGTTTCATCGAGATAAAAACGCACCAGTAAATTGTCGGTGGTGGCAATCGTCATCACAGACGAAGTCCCAACTGTTTGACCAAGAACCGTATTGACGGCAGTCAATTCACCGTCGAAGGGGGCAACGAGGCGGGTATTTTCCAGCGTGAGGCGGGCAGATTCCAATTTTGCCATTTCAATTCCGAGCGAAGCAATAGGCTTGGTTAAGGCGTCAGGTCCAGCCTGGACGATGTCGAGCGCGGCTTGGGCATCTTGCAAAGCCACTCGCGCAGATTCAAGATTGGCGCGCGCCAGCGCAATGTCTGATTCGTCAATGTAGCGCAATCCCATAAAATAATTCAATTTGGATTGAGCCAATTCCTTTTCGGATTGCGTAGCTTCGGGCTTTTCCAGTTGTCCCTGCCAGTACCAGGCATCGGAGCCGATGAGATAGATTACATCGTTTTGCGCGGTTACCAGCGCCTCCTCTGCGGTGACAAGAGCCAATTCAGACTCGGCGATTCCCTCCTCAGTGAACAACGCTTGAAAATCAGCTTCGGCTTGGATGTTCTCTTCGAGCCGTGCCAGCACCTGCTGGCTTTGGACACTGTCACCGATGGCGGCGTTCAGTTCCGCAACCACACCTGACGAACGGAAGGCAAGGTCAACCTGCGCGGCGGGCAGCACGGTTCCCGCTCCGCTGGCGGTGACGACCAAATCTCCCGCGCGGACTTTGGCGGTCTGCAAGGCGGGGGCGGCGGCTTCATCGGCGGCGGGTTGGGTAAAAAAAGCAACAGCGGCAACGACAGCCACCACCACGACGAGCGCGGCGATGAGGGTCTTGCGTGGGAATTTTGGTAAAGAAGTTTTCTGCATGGGTGGCTCCTGAAATATTTATTGTTGTGCCAAATTTAATCGGCGGGTATAAAGGTACCTTCACACTACTATGAAGAACGTGTAAAGAAAAAAACTTCAAGCCAATGATTATAGATTTGCGAAAATTGGATGAAATAACCCCAAAGGGGTGTCAGGGACATTTGACGCGCATCCTATCATCCCTTCGGGATTGCACACTGCGTACCATCAGGTAATCACAGCACTTTGCAGAGACCCTTCCGTTTGAAGGCTTACCGCTATGGGATACGAAACACGTTACAAATTGCAAGGTTCAACTGAAATGAAACACACCCAATTCTTTTTACACGATTCCTAATTTGCTGCAACCAAGATAATCTTCCAAAGAGCAGCGAAATTTCGCGCAGATTGGCGGAAAAATACAGGGCTGAGTAGTTACCCCGTTTTCAGTATATCAGGACGTACGCAAGACGCTCCCTCATCCCCAGCCCTTCCCTTTATGGAGAAGGGAGTTATCCCCTCCCCCTGCGGGAGAGGGCTAGGGCGAGTCGCGCAATCTGCCTGGCGTACGTCCTATCGTAAAAAAATTGATACCGAAGGAGTAGCATAAACTTTGCATAACCTTGCCTGTATGTTTAATCAATCTTTACATTCAAATTTTATTATAGGAGCAAGGTTGCAGATAAAACGCAGCCATCAAACCTAAAAAGAATAACCAACCAACAGAGGTAAAAATGTTCAAAACACTAAAAACAATTCTAGCGGGAATTCTCGCCGCAGTCATCGTCATCGCCATTGGAGCAAGCGTCTACACCACATTTGCGGCGCCCGGCACGAATATCGTTTCAAATGAATCGCAGACCGCTTCCAATGGAAATGGGAACGGCGGCAATAGCGGCGAAACTGGCATTGGCACACCCGTGCTGGACATCCCCGCATCTGACCTGAGCGAAGAAGAAGCCGCTTCATTACTTTTCATGCGTGAAGAAGAAAAACTCGCCCGCGACGTGTACAACGCGCTTTACACCACCTGGGGACAACAGACTTTCACCAACATTGCCTCCAGTGAACAAATGCACATGGACGAAATCAAGGTTCTATTGGATCGCTACGGTCTGACCGACCCCGCGCTGGATGCTGGTCAATTCACCAATCCTGAACTCCAGGCTTTGTACACCCAACTCGTCGCGCAAGGCAGCCTCTCGCTTGCAGATGCTTTGAAAGTCGGCGCAGCCATTGAAGAAATAGACATCCGCGATTTGCAAACCCGCATGTCTCAGACCGACAACGCCGACCTCCAGCAGGCGTACACCAACCTAATGAACGGCTCTTACAGCCACCTGAAAGCTTTTACAGATACTTTGCTGACCCAAACAGGTGAAACTTATGTACCGCAATATTTGACCGCCGAGCAATATCAGACCATCATTTCCAACACCGGCAATGGACAGGGCAACAGTGACAGCGGACAAGGAACTGGTGGACAGGGAACTGGCGGACAAGGAACTGGCGGACAGGGAACTGGCGGACAAGGCGCCGGACAGTCTTCTGCTACGGGCACGACACAAGCAGATTTGACAGCCGCGACCACCATCCACGGCACAGTGGTCAGTTACGATCAAATGGGATTAAGCCTAACTCTTGACGACGGCTCCGCGTTCTATGTCCAACTTGGCAATCAACGCTACAACCAGTCCATCGGGTTTGCGCCAGTCATCGGCGAAAGTCTCGCGGTCTACGGCTTCCCAGGCGACCAGGGCGCCTACAGCGCAATCACCGTCACACTCGACTCAACCGCGCAGGTCTATGCCTTCCGCGATGCAACAACAGGACAGCCGCTTTGGTCTGGCAAAGGCAACGGCGGCAGTGGAAACGGCAATGGCGGAGGAAATAACTAATTGACGTAAGAAGGCAAAAGTGAGACATTTACCGACCAGACGCACTTCCAAATAACGAATAACATGGATAGCCATCGGTGAGATGGTTATCCATGTTTTATGTAAGGAGACGGCGATGAAACTGCCGAAATTTCAATTTTTTCACAAGCGCAGTATTTGGGCGCGCAAGGTTTTGCAAATTCTTTTTTTCCTCCTCATCGCTTTCATCAGCATTAACCACACGCTGGTGAGAAATGGCGGGGGAGTTGACTTTCTATCCAGCGCCTCGCTTCATGCCCTTTGTCCCTTTGGCGGAGTCGAGACGATGGCTCAACTTTTTCTTACTGGCACATTGATTCAAAAAGCGCGCGCCTCGTCGATTATTTTGCTGGATTTGGTTTTAATTCTGTCGCTGTTTCTGGGTCCTGTTTTCTGCGGCTGGGTCTGCCCGCTGGGAACGATTCAAGAGTGGGTCGGCAAATTGGGGCGCAAATGGTTCGGGAACAAAATGTACAACCAATTCATTCCCGTCAAAATTGATCGCGTTTTACGCTACCTTCGTTACGGCGTTTTGGCTTGGGTGTTATACGTCACCTACACCAGCGCGGAACTTGTCTTTCAAAGCTACGACCCCTATTTTGCCCTCTTCAATTTTTGGACAGGCGAAGTGACTATCACCGCAATTCTGATTCTCGAAAGTATTTTACTCCTCAGCCTCTTGGTAGAGCGCCCGTGGTGCAAGTATGCCTGTCCATTTGGAGCCTTACTGGGAATTAGCAACCTGTTCCGCTTCTTCACCATCCGCCGCGAGGCTGGCGCTTGCAAGTTCAAAGGCGACGCCTGCTCCACGCTTTGCCCGATGAATATTGACATCAGCAAAAAGTCGGTCATCCGCGACCATCAATGCATCACCTGCATGGAATGTACCTCCGAGTCGTGCTGCCCCGCCAAAGGCGCAGTCTATTTGGGATTGGGCGGCATGGAATGAAAATATCAAGACTACGCAAGACGCTCCCTCATCCCCGACCCTCGCGCAATCCGTCTTGCCTATGTCCTAAATAAACCCAAGTTGCCACCCTATCAAGAAATCCCAATTCGTGAAAATCGGTGTACATCGCGGCAAAAAGAGGTTTTCCATCGTACTTGAATCTCAAGGCAGCAACTTACGTTAAATATATTCAAACACGAAGGGCAGAAAAGCAGTTTCTCTTTATGCCCCTTTGTGTTTAATCGTTTTTGAATTGGAGGTATGAAATGAGATTAAATTCCAAAGTCGTCGCGCTCATTGTTCTGGTTGTGATGTTTGGCGGAATTCTGCTGACAACAGAGTTGGACTGGTGGCAAACCGAAAGCGGCGGAAGGGGAGCGGGTAAACACGACGGCGCAAGCGAGACTCCGCCCGAAGTGATAATTCTGCGCGGCTTGGTCAGCAGCTACGATGGACGAGGACTGACCATCGCCGCCGATGACGGGGAATTGGTTTACGTAGAACTCGGCAATTCACGCTACAACCGCTCCCTCCAATTTGCGCCGCAAATTGGAGAACGAGTCACGGCACAGGCATTTATTCCAGGCAGCAGTACTGCGTACAACACAATTGCCATCACCTTTGACAGCACAGGACAAGTTTTCACCTTCCGCGACGCGCTGGGCAATCCGCTGTGGTAAGAGAGCGTTTCTTAAGTCAGACCCTAAAGGTTTTTCCTGCAAACCAGAGCCATAATTTGCGAGAAACTTCCGTCAAACGGGCGTTTTGTTAAGAAACAGTCTCTAAAGGAAAAATACCGAGCAAAAAATCGAGTATCCGCTACTGTGCGCAAACAAAACATGTCAGTATGGACTGCAAACCCTCCTGATTTTTGCTCGAAAGTCAGGGGACTTTCGATTCGATTCCACTCAAGAGAAGCTACTTTTTCGTTCACGGAAATTCGTGAGGAGCAGTGAACGAACTACCCCGTATCCAAAACCCCTTTCCAACGTCATATAGAATGAGACAACGTGATTTCAGAACCGGAATTATTAACCCTAGCAGGACAATTCGACACGCACGCGCTGGCTGAGATTTACGATCTCTACAGCGCGCGCCTCTATCGGTATGCCATGCGCCTGCTTGGAGATTCCAGCGCAGCGGAGGATTGCGTCTCTGAAACTTTTAGCCGCTTTCTGAAAGCCTTGCAAGCGGGCAAAGGTCCGCGCGATTATTTGCAAGCCTATTTGTTCCGCACGGCGCACAACCTTATTGTGGATCACTACCGCCGTCAGCCTATTACCGAAGAACTCGACGACGACCTTCCGCAACTCGAAACCACCGAAGGAACCGCCGACTTGAATTTGAGGCAGCGCCGCGTGCGCGATGCCCTTCGTCATTTGACCGAAGATCAGCAGCAGGTGGTGGCGCTCAAATTTCTCGAAGGCTGGGATAACGAAGCAGTTGCAAAGGCGTTGAACAAACCCGTTGGCGCAATCAAATCCATGCAACACCGCGCGCTGGCGCAATTGAAAAAACTTCTGTTGGATGAGGTATAACGATGGCAAATGATGAACTCGATCCCCGATTGGCTGAATTGCTCGATGAATTGAAATCTGTATCGGAGCGTGACCCTCGCGCCCTCATGCGTGGAAAAAACAAATTTCTTGCCGAGGCAGTATCTCTGAGTGAAAGTCGGCGTCATAGTAGGTGGACGACAATCTTTCAAATCAAAAAGGAGAAATTTGCCATGAACCTACTCGTATCTGCCCTCGTGATCGTTAGCTTGTTATTTGGCGGTAATGCCACTGTCGCAGCCGCACAGGACGACCTGCCAACCGAAGCCTTGTACCAGGTTAAACTGCTGGCAGAAGAAGCGCAGTTATTCTTCAACACTGACCCCGCTGTCGAAGTTGAATTGCTTTTGCAGCAGGCACAAACCCGTACCCAGGAAATGGCGGCGTTGGATGCCGAAGGCGTTACCCCACCCGATGCCTTGATGACCCACGCACAGGATCGCATCCATCAGGCTCTCGAAATTTCATCCACGCTGGATGAAACCGAAGTGACCGACACGCTGTTGCAAATCCGCGACCAATTGCAAACCCAAGATCGGTTGTTGGATCAGACGCAGGACGGAAGCTGCATTGATTGTGAGGCAGCCCTCGACCAGGCACGCGACATGCTCCGTGACCAATTGCGGCTAGTCGAAGATGGTCTTGCTGACCCTGCGGGTTTCATTTACCGCCACCGCAGCCAGAACAATATGCCGACCCCTGAACCGACTGAGGTTCCTGTAACCGAAGAACCGACCGCAGTCTCGACCGAAGAACCTATTGTCACTGAGGAACCTGTCGCTACTGTAGAGCCGATTGCCACCGATATTCCCGCTGCCGCCACCCCACAGACGCCTTTCACGCCCGCATTGGATGGTACGGGACAGCAGAACGAGAACATGGAAACATCCCAACCGCAGAATGGCACAGGGTCAGATCAACAAAACCAAGATGCGCCGGGTGAAACGCAGCAAAATGGGACAGAAGATGGTAACGGACAACAAAATAACGGGAAGCCTTAACCTATTATTTCTCAACCGATGAACAAAGATGGAGATTCGCCTTGCGAGCGACTCTCCATCTTTTTGATTCAACCCGTAGTGAGTCTGCTGTAAAAAGACATTCAACCATAAAGGACACGAAGGTTAAAAGATGAGGCATCCTTCCTTTGTGTTTAATTGGTTTTTGCAGTAAAGTCATTTGGGTGCGTTTCAAATGAGTTGAGAGAAAGCCGTGCTGCGTGTATCGTGTTCCGTTTGAAGGCTTACGGAACACGATACAAATCGCAAGG
>JFJP01027111.1_pt1 | contig 20290 bp, 17 predicted proteins | sample 431651 | NCBI WGS metagenome assembly JFJP01 (sample SAMN02602958, study PRJNA72255) | Microbial mat metagenome, whole genome shotgun sequencing project. | biome: fresh water; feature: sink hole; material: water; isolation source: purple microbial (photo- and chemosynthetic) mats found in...
AATAATTCATTGATTTTATAAATTAAGATTCGAAATTTGATTATTAAAAATAAAAAAAGAAGGAAACCCTTAAAAACCCGAAAGAAAGAGAGCTTAAAATCAAATGAATTCTGAGGAATTCTCTGATTTTTTAACAAAAGCTTGAAATTTTTAATTTAACAAATTTTTAAGCATTGATTGAATATGTTATGTTATATTTTAAAATTAATAATATTATAAAAACGAAATACTCATGATTATTATAATTTTATAAAAAGAAAAAAAAAATCCATATGAGAACAAAAAAAATCTATTAACTTTGGGTTAATTTGAAAATTTGCTTTTAAATTCAAATAGAAAATAAAATAAATCATTTTAACACTATATCGAGAATAAAGAATCAAATTTCAAAATTTTTTTAAATTATTAATTAAATCGAAAGAAAAACCAGCGTTATATCTAAAAATCATAATTTCAAAATGTTTTTATAAAAAAAATTTCAATTTTTTTAAAATAAAACACCTTTGCTTTTTTTTAAATTATTTAATTTTGTAAAGCAATTTCTTAAAAACCTTGCTTCCTTTTCAAAATTTTTTTTTTTCCTTTAATCTTTTCTTTCATTTTCCTTTAATTTGTGAGCAGTATTTTAATTAAAAACTTGAAAAAACACCTAAACATTTGATTTAATATCTTTTTTTTTTTAAAATTAATCTCAAAATAAACATTAGCAAATTACGTCAATTGATTCCTGAATAAAAATTTAACTAATCGTTCGCTCATCAAGTGCAAATCAATCATCACAATTATTAGATATTCAAACTACAAATTCCAATTCAAAATGGAAAAACGTTTTTATCTATCTAAAATCAATAAAAAATTAACAAAATAATGCAAAATCTCTCAAAACAAGAGACCCCGGCCTTCCTGGTAAAAACATTAATTAAATGCCTATTCTTTATATTTTTACTTGACTAAAAGAGCATAACCCAAGCCCTCAGCCTTCTAAAACCTATAAAAATGCCGAAAAAACTTTTTAAAAATAAAAAGAAAAAGCGCATTTATTTGCGTTTAGGAGGTATGAATTTAGAAGTTTTGAACAATTTTTACAAAATCGTAAATTTTTTTTAATTTTTCAAAATAATTGTTCTTTCAAAAAGAATAAATACCCCAACAAAGAAGACATGCAGAGTTTAGCAACCCAAACCTTTCGAGATTACTCAAAGATCGAGAATTGGTTCAAGCATAAGCGAAGACAGGACGTTTTGAAGGGGAATATGAAATTTGAGGTTTGTTTATAATTTAAATCAAAAAAATTGTGTTAATTTAACGATTTTGAATTTTACATAGAAAAAAAAAGTTTTCACACAAACCGAAAAGGAAGTTCTCATGAAGGAATTCCTTATCAATCCGAATCCTATTGAAAAAAAATATCAAGAAATGTAAATTTTAGTTGTTTTTACCATTAATTTTTTAAAAAGATGCCAAAATTTCAAATGTCATATAAAAAATGTCAAAAATTGGTTTTCTTATAAAAGAAAACTGGTTTTGAGGCTTAAAAAGGCAAAAACTGATTTTATGCCATTAAACACGAAAATTTCGCATGAAAATAAAAAAGCAATTCAAAATGCAGGTGTGAAGCTTGAAGAAAACAATATTTTAAGCATTGAACCTTCAAAAAATAATGAAATAAATCCTTATTTTTCAGACAACAATTTTCAATATAAAGAGAACTTATATAAGAATAATTTGTATAATTATATGTTCTTTTTAAACTGGAAAATGAGAATGGACAATTTAGCTTATAATTTTTGCAAATTCGCATATTGGAAACCGTGATAACATTTATGACTTTGTTTTTTAAAGAACATTGAATTTTGATACTATCAATAAATTTTTTATAACTAAGGTAGATTAAAACAGCTCAAAACCATTAATTCAAATATAGAACTTTTAATCATAAAAATCTTGATTTCTCAATATTATTTTTTAAATTTTAAATTTTTGCTTTTTAAAAAAAAAAAATTTAAAAAATTAAAAAATTTCTTGAATTTTTTTTCTAAAAAAACCAAATTTTTTTAACAAATCGTAATTTTTCACATTTCCCCTTGATTTTTTTTCGTGAGAGCGTCTTTCAGTTGCATCTCCATGTTCAAAAACACATCATCCCCCGCAGTTTTATTCAAGTAATTAGTGAAATCATTCATCAAAACCTTCATTTGTCTGCTCAAATCCTGAAATGCAAACAAACAATCCACAAAAATATCCTATATAAAAATATTATTAAAAAAAAAAACTCTATTTTCACAAATAAATTTTAAAAAAAAACCTTTTGTTTTTCACTCAAATCCACAAATTTCCCATTATTCAAAGAGCTTCTAATAAATTGATATAAATCATTATTTCCGAGTCCATAGCTCTTAATAACAGCTTGAAACACATGAATCTCATAAATTAGGAAATTCCTATTGATATCCGGCAACAAATATATCAAAGTTTTGATGATATCCGGCAATAATTTCAATAAATTCGGGTGATTGACACCTTTCGGTACTCCCACATAACTATTAAAAAACAACAGTATTTCCTTAGTCATCGCATATTCTGCGATATTCAATAGACTTTCCAATAAAACCCTCATAACATCTTCATATTCTGTAGACTCTAAGAAAATCACTTCATTATATATTAGAATTTTCGACTGAAGGGCAGTGAAATTCTTAATAAGATCAGGATCTTTGTATTCATTGACTGTTGTGATCAGAAATTTATTGAATTCTGAGTAGTTTTCTTTCAGCCAAAGGCCTAGGCCAGGGTCTGTATCTAATATGGAGATTGTGAAAGAAAAAACACTGAGAACAGAGGAATTTTGTTTAGGATTCAATTGGAAGAGTTTAAAGGTGGTTGTGAAGAGTAATGAGAAGTATTTCATTGCTATATTCGGAAGGAATTTCAAAATATATTTAAAGACTTTTGTGTAGAGCTCAATGAAATCTGAATGGTTGCTGAGCTCGATGAAGTAGAGGGAAAGGGAATTGATGTTTTTCTCAATGAAGGGAAGGAGGATCGATTTTACGTCGTAGAGGGTGTTTTCAGATTGGAATTCCAGGGAGGAGAGAGCTGAAATCATCATATTGCATATCTTATGGAAGGTTTTTGGGGTTTTAGATTGATTTCTTCAGAAAAATAAGTAAATAGTATAAAGAGGGGGTTACTGATTGAATGTTTGGAATTTGTTGTCGATAAATGTTAAAAAACTGATAATGTACTGTTGGTTCTAAAAAATAGTGATAATAATATAAAATAGTAAAAGAGTAATAAAAATAGCAAAATAGTAATAAAAATTAGAAAAAATTGTTAAAAAGTAAAAAATAAACATTTGTATAAAAAAAAAAAAAATTACCAGAATAGGATCGCTGATTTTAAAACCAATATTGAATAGCCCTTGAATAAGGTTCTCGTAGATGTATTCATCGTCCAAATTGTCGATGTTTTTCTCAATGAAAGCGTAAACAATGTCACAAACATTGCTCATTTGATGCTTCGGCAAGTTTTCAGTCAAGGAATTGAAGCACTTTAATGAAAAACAAATAAAACAGAAATTTGTAAAAGAAAACAAAAAAAAATGATAAAAAATAAAAACCTGTGAGGCTAATTTCCCTAATTTATCATCCACAACAAACTGCATAACGAACTTATAAACATCTTCGACGATATCCTGGCTGAACTTCAGTTGTTCTGACGCATCATATATCAATTGCAGCGCAGTCTTCACCACAACCCCTTCAAATGGTATTTCCCTGATCACGCATTTCAAGATCTCATGTATATAAGGATTCGAATTTGAAAATATGATATTATCTAACATACTCTTCACAGCGAATAAGGTAGCTTCTATCGTGATAAAATATTCTATCATAATTTCTTCTTCATTAAACCCGGCATAAGCATTCAAATAGAATTCTTTGGATAATCGTTCATTCACTAAATTGAAGAACAATCGCGTGCCTTGTTCTTCACGAAACTCGGAAAGAATTCGATAGATATTATAGAAGATGTCCTCTGAATATCCTCTATATGAACTTAGAGATAGTTTATTACCTGAATTCTCTTCTTCCTCTTCTTCGATTAAAACCACATCTTCTTCATTGTTTTGTGTCTTATTTTTCTGTTTTTTTGGAGAATTATAGGCTTTTAAGTCTTTTGGTTTCAATTTAAATGAGCGAAGTTTGCATTTTTCGAGGACTATTTTGAATAAATCTATAAAGGGAATAATCAAATAATCGTAGGATGCATCTTTGATGTTCGTGATGTTTTTGTGGAGAATTTGGTAGAAGGAGACCCAGAACTCGAAGGTGATGTGGGAAATCGATAAACTGGAATGAGAAGTGGTCATCAGCAGCAATTTTATCAAAGCATAAGAGAATTCAGTGTTCTTTAAAGAAAAAATGTATAAAATTCATGAGTAAAATATAAATCATTTGTAAAAAACAAATTAAAATCAAATGAAATGAAATTTCATTTAAGGAAATTTTCATTTGAAAAAAATAAAATCGAATGAAATTTCATTTGTAAAAAAAGAATTTCATTTACAAAAAGAATAAAAATAAAATAAATCTACCTCCAAGATAAAAATCGGGAATTTCTCCGCCAAATTCGTCAGAATCTCCGTATAACACCTCGCGAACCCTGAACTCTCATTCTTTATCGCTTTCATGTATCTTTCTAAATGTCTCACCCCCAAAAACTCAATAATTTTCTGAATATTCATTCTTTCGATCTCTGTGATTAATTTTTGAGCATTCATCATATTAGTTGAATCTAGTATGTCAGCATGAATAGCTCCTTTAAATCCTTCACAAAGAATATCCGTGATCAATTCCATTCGTTCTTCATTGCAATTTTCGAATAAATCTAATAAAACTCCAACGATTTTTTCAGAATATGAAAGGATTTGTAATTTGATTGAAGTCCACATTTTCAAGGTTCGAAGACTTCTTTCAAGGGTATCAGGGTCTATAGGTTTTATGAGCATTATTTCAAATAATTCAATGAATTTCTGAGGCATTTGCTCAAGAATTAAGCATTTTATCTTCATAAGCTTCCGTTTTTCAAGGACTACATGGTCGAGTTCAAAGGCGAAACTCTCAAGGATTTCTAAACCGGCCATTAGGTTTTGTGTACTACTGTTCATGAAAACAAAAAGGTCGTCGAAAAAAGTTGTCCAGGAAGAATTCAAAAGGAAAATTGCAATCATCGCTGCTGAGATGCACAGCTGAGAAAACACCACTTTTGATGTGTTTCCATAGGCGTTATTAAGCTAGTTAAAAAATTAGAAGAAAATAAAAAAATTTGAAGAAGAAATTTCAATTAAAAGAGAAATATAAATAAACTCGGTGGTAAATGAACTCTTTTAGGTGATTCTGAGCATCTGGAGCTAAACACATGTAATCTGTTTTGATTTTCTTGGTGAGAATCTGAATTCCAATGAACTGCAGCTCGGGTTTCGGGGGGTTGAGAAAGATTTCTTGTGCGATTTGCCACGCTGAATCTGATTTCTTTTGGAATTTTGAATGAAATTTTTGGTTTTATAAAGGAGTTTTAGTTACCCAATACCTGAAATTCGAGAATATAGAGATTCGCATGATCTCTAATAGCTTTTTCTGGGTTGTTGGAGAGGTTATGATATTCCTGAAGGAAGTTCTCTTTGTTGAAAATGAATTTGCTGGGGTCTGATTTCAAGAAACTCATTAATTTTATTGATTTTTTTGTTTATTTATATAAAAATCTTATTCAATTTTTTTTTAAATATTGAAAAATCGAGCTTTTTTTTGTATTGAAAATAAAAAAGCGATTTTTTCTATTGAAAATTTTTAAAAAATCATTTATAAAGAAATAAATGGGAAATAACCCAAAAACCTTTAAACTCTCTCAAGCTCAAGCCTCAATAACCCATAATTCGCTAGAAATTTTCGAAATAAAACTTTTGAATCAATTTTCTGACATTTTGAAGCCAATAATTCTTCATTATAACACTGCGAATTCGATCTGTGGTTATTTAGCTCCAGTAATCTCAAATTATCTGGCAAAAGCCTTTGAAAAAAGAGAAGAATTCAATAAAATCATCGAAGAATTAAAGAAGCCAGAAATAGTGATTCCATCAGTAGAAAATTCGATACAATTCATTCAAAATTGCCGAAGAAATTACATCAATTCACACATAGAAGAATTCAATGAAGAACAGAAGAAATCATATATGAAGGATTGGGTGGCGAATTTCGAAATTAGTGATTATATTCTGAGTTTAAATGATAAAAACCTGAAGAATTTGTTCTTTTTTAGACATGTCGGGCTTGATTTTCCTGAAGTCGCTGCTCAATGCACTTATGAAGAGAAAAAACGACTTGAAGAGGAAATTCCATTTAAGGGAAAAAAATATTTTATTGAGGGTTTCTTTGAAGAAAGACGATTCTATTCGATTGAAGAATGGAAAATGACTTTTAGCAAAGAAGTTTTAAAGGATAGAAATGAAGTTTTTTTTGTTGGTGATATGAATGGACATTTTGTGAGTTTTGTTTTTTCGACAAAAGTATGTGCGAAACCAGTTTTGATATTATTTGACACAACTGAGGCGAGCTATATTGATAGAGAACTTGTGAAGAAAATCGCTGAGTTATTCACTTAATTTTATCATATTTGAACAAAACCCCTATCCTATAATTTTTAAATTTTTTTCTTTATAAATAAATAAATAAATAAATAATCTTCTAGTTTTTTTATTCAACGCAAAATTTCAAAAAAAATTGTTTTAATACTAATACTAACACAAATAAATATTTTATTAATTAAAACTCCCGGTTCAAAATTCCATTTATCTCCTCTTCTTTCAAATTCAGCAAATAACTCATCGCAGCATCGTATGTTGTGAAATAATACGAGTTCTCCATCATATTTTTATTTGCAAACTCCCTTATAAACATCAAAGAGCTTACCAAGCTGCAATTCCTGGTCTTCACGATACAAAAGGTCACAATGGTCAATAATTGATCAGAATCGATCAAAAGTTCTGTTTCAGGGATATTAGGGTCCCATTCTTCCCAATATCTATCAATGCTTTCTCTGATTTCTTCTTTAATTCGACAAATGCTCACGAATTTGTCATATCCACTGATCACCCCCGATTGTTCATTCATCAAATTGATTACATTTGCAAAAGGTTCCTTTGAATTTTTCATAGAAAAAGCTGGAGAAATGTCCATATTTTCTGGTCGAATTTCCTTTAAAACTTCCATTACATGGTCCAGTTTCTTTTCTAATTCATTGTTTATCAAGGCAAATAGGTTAAATAACGTATAATATAAATTGTTATTGTTTGAAAACACAGTCTGATTGATGAGATTCTCCATGAATTCTTGGCGTTTATGCCTGTTTTTAGCCAAATAACTGTTCTTTAGTATTATATTCATATACCATTTTTCAATCAATTCCTTCATTAAATTCAAAAGAATTCGAATATCATCTTTGAAACTTTTCTTCAACATTTCATAGTTTTTCTTTGGGTCCATTGAGAAAAATATTAGGTATTTATTCAGAAATAAATCACTGAATTTGAATAAAAGCTCAGAGATTATATGCTGTGGGGAGGTTAATTCTTGAAAAAGCTTCTCCATTAAACGTTTCAGCTCTTTCTCCTGAGAAAAAGCAGGACGTTTAGAAGAAGAAGGCTGGATCTCCTCTTTGAATTTTGGGTCCTTTGGAAGACCATAAGAAGTCTTGAAGCTTTTGGTTTCAGAAACTCGACCAGTTTCTTCAAAAATAAAGAATTTTATTCAGAAAAGTTTCGAAAATAAAAGGGGTTTTTCAAAATTTTCAGCTCAAAAAAAAAGTGGTTTTTTCTGCAAGTTCAAAAAAAACGCTCTTTTTTTTTTGACTGAAAAAAACAAACTGAGCTAAAAAGTTAGAAAAAAACCAATGGTTTTTTTATTGTAGAAAACCCCTCAGAGAAAAATTCAAAAAAAGTGCTGTTTGTTTATATTTATACCAACGAGAGTTAGCCACGATTTAGCATTAAGAAGCCTCATATATTGTTCTAAAGGCTTTTCTTTTAGTAATTTGATGAGTTCTGAACAATAAGATTGCCATAAATTTCGCTGATTTAGCTTGATCAACCTGTCAATTACAAAGGAATTCCAGCCCTAAAAGAGAATTTTCTTGAAGAAAATCAAAAGAAATGGTGCTTTAGGGTTATTTTCAAGCTCGGAAAGCGTTAAAGGCGAATTATCCATATATGTGACTCGAGTTTTCATGATAAATTTCTCATAAAAAGTGATTTTTTCTTCAGCTCTTGCGAAATTGGAAGTATTTTTACAGCCCATTTTTAATAAAAATTGAAAGAAAAATAGGGTTAAAAAAAATTCAAGAGATTTTTTTAAGTATAAAAATTTTGATTATCCAATCAAAATATTCATGTTTTTTTTGCTTAACTTATTAAGAAATTGTTTCACTAGGGTCAATTCTTATTCTTGATGGGAATTCGAAATCCGATAAGAATTTTTCATTTATATTGATTTACAAATTGGAGAAAAAAATTTATCACATAATCAGTTTAATTTATAAATAAAAAAAAATTATGAAATTGAAAATTAGTCTTAAAAAGAAATTTTATTCATTCATTTAAGGAACAAAAATAAATTTAATTTTTTATAAAATTCCTTGTTTTTCCTACATAATATAACTAAAACTCATTGATGAATCATAAATGATCAACATTTTAAACACCCACATTTACAGACATTTTTAATAAAAAAATCATTAAAATAAGACTTTAAAAAAAAAAAGAAGATTTTTTTATTAAAAAATTCAATGAAAAATCTCACAAATAAGGACTTTTCATTAAAAAGTAAAATTCCTCAATTATAAAAGAAAATTTCGTTTTTTGTGATCTTCGAAGAAAAAACAGAAAATAAACGACAAATTGAGGAAATTCGGCATTTGAAAAATTCAAAATCTTCAGTTTTTGTGAACTTTTCTTCTATGGATGAGGCTTTTCTTCAAATTCTTGATAATTCACAGCAGAAAAACGTGAAGAAACAGCCTTCTGAAGAGGAAAAGCTTGAAAGTTTCAAAAGAAAATCGCTCGAAGAAAAAGAAAACGAGATTCAAAAATTAAATAAAAGAATTTCAGTTATTTTTTTTGCGAATTTACAAAGGAAATTTTTAGTTTTTTTAAAGGAAAAAGATGCAGAATTGAGAAATATCAAAAAAATTCACATGTTGGCTCCTTTGAATGTTTCTGAGGTAATCTTCTTGTTTTAATTTGATAAAAATAGAAAGAAACTTGGGTAATAGCTGAGTTTTGAGCATAATTCGAACAGGGATATCGATGAAATGGCCAATATCTACAATAATCTCACTATAAAATTAGCAGAAACTTTAAAGGTTCCAGATTTTCTTTAAAAAATTAGAGTTTTTTTTTAAGGTTTTTTTCAAGTTTTTTTGTTTGTTTTGAGAAAAAATTTTAAACAGAAATTCGAAATTCGTTTGAAAAAAATCCTCGAATTATCAGATATCTTAGAAAAATGTGTGAAAAACGGTTTACATTCAAAGGACCTTTCTTTGATTCACGATTTTCTGAAAGACCTTTCAGAGACTTTGAGCTTCGTTTCTCACAACGAAATCGAAGTGATTTCTTATATTTTTTCTGTAAAAAAACCTTATAATTTGATAAAAGCTTAACCATTTATACCGCGAAGTTGATAAAAAATCTCTTGAAAACAGTCGTTTTCGCATAAACAACGAAAAACTCAAATCCCGAAGCGAGACTCTTGAAGGTAAAATTCGTGACCTTGCGAAAAAACAGAACCTTCTTCGAGAAGAAAACGGAAATATGCAACGTTCTTTGCAAAAAGAAGCAAATCGTTCACAAGGTGAATTTTTAAAGGGATTGAATTTTTTTATTGGTTTTTTATTGAATTTTGCATTGATTTTTTTATAGAATTTTAAAGAAATTGAATTTTTAATTGATTTTCTCATAATCTTTTTTAAAAAATCCCTCTTCTAGACAGTAATAAGAAAGTTTTTACCTTAAGAAACCGCCTAGAAGCTATAGTCCAAACAAATCCAAGCCAGTCCTTTGTGAATTCTTCAATAAAGGAACTAATGAAAGAGAATGAGGCTTTGAAATGGGCCCTGGCTGCTAAAAACACCGAATTATCGAAACTTTCTTCATTAAACATCCAATTCAAAGCCAAAATCCTTCAATTAAACAAGAAACTCGATAAGCTAAACACTCGAAAAGTGATGAAAACCCCAGAAAATTCACCGTTTCTTTTCCAAAACTCTCAAAAAGACGATTTTCTTCTCTTAAATTCCCCGAATGTTTTACCGAATTCCATAGAATTTCGCATGAGCTCTTTAAAGCCTGAGTTCTCAAGCATGTTGAACGATATTTCTCTATATGGAGCCAACGCTTTTTCCTCACAAATCGCCAGTTTAGACAGTCATTCACAAAGGAAAACAGCTATAGAATTCATCACAACGCAATTCCTTGGCTTTCGTGATTTTTCAGAAAAAATCAATTTCACGATAATTGAGCTATTTCATTTGATCAACTTAGAAAACATTGAGGAATTAATGCAGATAATTGCAAAGAATATGAAGGAAATGTTCAAAGCAGAAGAAATCGAGCTTTGGCTTGAGGATTCAGTAAATTTAATTAAAAAAAAAAGGCTTTTTAGCAAGATATTTTCTTAGATGACTGGAGTTCTGTACACAAGAGACGAGATAAATCAAGAGAAAAGAGCTTTAAAGGATTCAGGACTTTTTAAAGAGGTTTTTTTGAAGAAAAGGACCATTAATTGTAAAGAATATATCGTAATAGGGGGGTTGTAAAGAAAATTTTCGAAGATTTAAGTGAAGAAGAGGTGTTTTTGTATGAAGATGCGGTTTCTTCGAAGAAAAAAGTATCGGGAAATGGTGTTTTGGTGCCTTTGATGAATAGACAGGGGAAATGCATGGGAATTCTAGAGATTTCTAGGATTTTAGAAGGAGATTTCAATCTTGATGATGAATATTCATGCATTTTATTGATGAATTTCTGTAAATTCATGGTTAAATTGATCAGAAATAAAGAGAAATTAATGAAAATTGTGAAGTTTTTTTTTAGTTAAAGAGGATATTTGAAGATTTTTGTAATAGATTTCATGATTTATTTCAAGAGTTTTTGTGCGAATTGGCAATGGAAACTTCGAAGGCTGGGTTTGCGAAATGTGTGAAAACGTGGGCCAAAAAGATTTTTTCGGTTTCGACAAGCAAATTCCTATTTGTAGAAGGAATTTCCTTTATCGAACATCTCGAAACAGAGTCTTTTTTCTTTTTTGAATTTTTTATTTTTTTAAAAGAATTTAATAGTTTTTTTGAGTTTTTATTAATTTTTTTTTTATTTCTTTGAAGAATTAGAACTTTTGATACAAATTGTGGGATTTCTGGCCTTGTTTTGTCAAATTTAAGGCCCATGATCTTTGTCGAAGTCTTTAAAAAAGCGGAATTCGACCCAAAGATTGATATAAATTCGCTGTTACCTGTTTATTTCCTGCCGATTGTAAAGAAAAAAGCCGAGGATTCTGAGAATAAATTAGAAGTTTTTGGACTTCTCCAGATCGTGCTGAAGAATCGAAGAAATTCTGAATTAGATTGTGATGAGCCTATCGAAGTTTTATCGAATAAATTCTCAGAATGCATTAAAGCAGCCTTTCAAATACTTTTTTACAATAAAGTTTAAATTTTGTTAAGTGCAAATGTTGTAATTAGGTTTTTGTGGAAGGTGAAAAAAAATTATAAATTTAATTTAAATTTCAAAAATATTTTAAAACATTTTAATAATTTATTTTAAAGAAGTAAAACAATTTCAAATAAAAAATTTAATATTTTTAAAAAAAAATGCAATTTTTGTTAAAATTTGAGTTCACTACATTTTTATCAAATAGTGTCTATTATTTTCTCAAAAAAATCGTAACCCTCTAAAAGCCCTTTTTCATCTGGAAACAATGAAAAAAGCAATAAACAATTACAAATTTTAAAAAATTTCTTCTTCAAAATCGCTATTCAACCCAAAATGCTCTCTCCACATTATATTTCCCCCCAACCAAACGACCTAATAAGCCTGAACAACATCCACCTCAACATAACAAACTCTTGTGGTTATTGTTCTACAAAACTAGCAGTATGTCCCAAAAGCTGGTCCACCACTGGTTTCTCATGTCCTCAGATGTCCACTGAAACCTATCAAATTCTCTTAGAAAAGGGCTGGAGAAGGTGTGGCACCTATTATTACAAGCCAGACCTCTCAAAATGTTGCTGTAGACCCTATACAATAAGACTTCCAGTCCTTAAGTACAAGATTCGAAGCTCACATCTTTCTAGTCTGAAGAAATTCCAGGCTTTTTTAAAGGAAAATGACCCTCCTTTTAATAAAGAACCTCCTGAATACGATATAGAAGCGGAAAACCTGGTTTTTGAGCTTTTTGAAGCAATTAGAACGAGATTTACAATAAATGGGAAAGGAATGGGTTTGATGAGAGTTAATGATCAGGACAAAATAAAGATAACAGCTACTTATCAGAAACAAAAGAAATTCCAAAGGACTTGCAATTTGATTTGGCTGGTTTATAGTGTAAACGAAGCTTTGATAAAGGAAGAAGGTCTGGATTTTAAAGTTTTCAAAGAGAAATTGTCGTTTTTTATCACTGATTTTATGAAGAATAAAGAGGATAAATTGAAGCTTCGATGCCATAATTCTGGGTATATTTCTATTAAATTGAAGGAAATTATAAAGGATTTCAATGTGCAGGAGTTTATAGAAGAAACCCTTACTAAAATAAATCCAGATTTCGAGATAAAGCTCGTTCCAGCTGAATTCCAAGAGGAATCCTTTGAAATTTATCACAAATACAGTAAAATTATCCATAATATCGTAGAATCTCGAAATTCCTATAAGAATTTCCTTTGTATGCAAGCATTGTCTTATACTGAAGAAAAAACCTTTTCTTTGAAATATGGCTGTTTTCATATGAAATATTATTTTGAAAAAAAGCTCATTGCTATAGGAGTAGTCGATATATTACCAAAAGGCTTAAGTTCTGTGTATTTCTTCTATGATCCCGACTATAAAAAACGCTCTATGGGTGTCATTGGCTCTTTGAAAGAGTTAAATTTCGTTTATATACACAATAAACTCTTACCGAATTTTGAATACTATTATATGGGGTATTATATTCAAAGTTCGAAGAAAATGAAATATAAAGGAGATTTCGAGCCCAGTGAGTTGCTTTGTCCGAAAACAGGGATTTGGGTCGATTTAAATGAAAAAACCAAGGCGATAATCAAGGAACATAGAGAAGATCCAGTGATTTATGAAGAAAAAATTGAAGAGAAAAATGATGAGAAAATTAATGAGAAAGAGAAAAATGATGGGAAAAACAAAGAGAAAGACGAAGAGAAAAATAATGAGAAAAATACTGAGAAAAATACTGAGAAAAACGAATATTTTATCGATAAAAGCGAAGAATTTTTGACAAAAGAACACTTTATGCGCAAGAAGTTGTTTTTTATCGACGAATGGGTTTCGATCGGCGATTTGCAGAAGCGAAATGCGAGCCACTTCATCGAGACTATGATGGGCTTAGGAAGGGTTTTGGGAAGAGAAGTCCTCGATCGTATGCATTTCACAATATTATAAAGCTTTTTTTTCTTCCCTAATTTTATTTGGTTGTAATTATTATATAATTTAAAAAAATCGTTCAATTTATATCTAAAGAATCTTATTTTTTAATGATGAGAATTTAAAATATATAAAGTAATATATCGTCCAAAAGTTTCTCGCAGTCTTCAAGCTTATTTTTCATCACTTTTATCATCAGAATACGCGAAAGGCGGGTTTTTGTAAGCTTTTCTATTAGAATTTCTGAGGTTTTTATCTCAGAATCATCAATATTATTGCTATTTATAAGAGAATTAAAAAAATGGTCGAAACATTAAAAAATTGTACAAAATGGTAAAAAATGGTAAAGCTGAATAAAATTATAAAAAAGGAAAAAATGATAAATTATTGATAAATTCAATACTTTGATAAATTTAATTGGCATTTTGTTAGATACTTCATCGGGAAAATTCCTTTATAGATCAAGGCTTTAAAGGCTAAAGGACTTATTTCGTTCCATTCGAGATTCAAATAGAAATTGACCAGGGTTTTACTCAGGCCTGTTCGAACAAGACTTAGTAGGCCTTCATCCCCGATCTCGTTCCAGTTCAAATTCAGGTATAAACTGATCACTTTCGGAAGGAAAATCAAGCCATTTTCCGAGAAATTCATGAAGCCCTTTTTTGTTAATTCATTGCTTTTTACAAGGAGAAATCAATAAAAAATAATTGAAAAAGCAATAATAAATCTATGAAAAATCAATGAAAAATTCACCCTATGAGAATTAATTTGAGTTTTCTGATGTTTTTTTGATTTTTCAGCACTTTTTCTGCGAAAATACTAAGCCCGTCATCAGTAATTTCGTTTCTTGAGAGAAAATCTATAGGTTTATTTCAAGGGTTTATAAAGAAAAACCCTTGAAGGTTCAGGATCAAACTATCAATCGGTTCTTTGAATTTTTGAAAGGCTTTTGTTGATAGTGCTTCCATTCCTTCATAGCCGATTTCTTGTCTAAATTATGAAGGATTTTATGAGAAAGTTAAAGAAGAAAAATTGAAAATGGCACCCTTTTAAGTTGAGAACTACACGGGAGATTAGGGAATCAAGAGGAAACTTGTGGGTTAGCAGGTGATCGAGATTTGAGGATTTATATTCAGTTTTTGAAGCCATCTAATTAGGAAATATCACAGAAAAGAAGGAAATTAATGATTTTTTTATTTTTTTTTTAAATTTTCAAGTTTTTTTCATTTTTTTTATAATTTTATTGTAATTTATTAAATTTTGCCTTTTTTTCTCTTCATTTCATGTCCCTCTGTCAATCCTACATGCATGCATGGTACCTGAAATACGACGATTATACCCTAAACGAACCTGAATTCCTCACTCAAACCTCAGAAATCTTCCACAATCTTTCCCCTCCAATAACCTACCTCTCTTTCTCTGAAATCCCATCAACCCCTTCAACATTTTCCCTACCGATATTTTCAAATAATCGCTTTGAAAAACGCCTTCAAGAATTTCTGATAAAAATCTTCAGTTTTTTCTTCGATTTCTTTCGAAATGAGATAATTTGTCTCGAAAACTACTCAAAACAGACGAAAATACTCGAAAACTCGTATAATTTCCTTTGTTTAGAGTCCTATTACTGCCAGTTTTTCTGGAAAGCTTCACAAAACAAGCCAATAGCCGAATTTCTCCGAGATCGGATTTTTTGTACGATATTACGCATTGATAGTTTTTTACTCGAAATCCACAAAAGTGGATTTTTCGCAGAAAACGAGGTTTTCAAAGGAATTCTCGTTGTTTTAACCACGAGTCTTAAGGCATTACTTATAGAACTTAACGAGCTTTTCGAGGAATATTGTGAATATTTCTGTTATTTATCTCGAATTTTCAAGCTTTTTTCGGGTTTTTTCCTGTTTGAAAACCCAAGCGATTTTCACGAATTTCTTTGCGATATTTTCCCCAACGAAAGAGTCCTTTCTCTGAAGCGATTCCTTTTAGAAAATTCTCATAATAAAAGCTCATTTAAACAGATAAACCCTAATTACACGATATTATTCGAAGATAGTCTCCATGAGCAAAGGACCCGGTCCTCCACTTCCTCTGATTTCGATCATCTTATGATAAAGCGATTATCCTCGAAATCCCAATCAAGTTCCTTTGATAAAAACACAAAAGATGAAGAACTAGAGGTTTTGAATCGACTCAGCAAAAGGGGCAGTAAAACGATGGCTTCTTTTAAAGGGAAAAACTTCGAAAATTTGCCTATTTTAGAGAAAAAATTGACTTTTAAAGAAAACGAGCCAGAGGAATACGGGTTTATGAGCCAATTGACTAAATCTTACCTTAGCACACAGATTATGAACACTCAAAGCTTTATGAAAGGAAATTCATCAGGAAAGATACTTGATTCCACTCTTGAAACAAAAGAGGAATTATCAATAATTTCCAGTAAATTACTGATGAAATCACCGAATTTACCGTTAAATGCGGTTTTGGGAAGGGTTTTGCCAGAAACTTGCATTGAAGAGGCTTTGGGCTCGAAGATCGTTTGTGGGATAAAAGCACTTAGGAATAAAAAGCCTCTTAAAGAAGAAATCCGAGAAATTGTGAAGGAAATCAAAGAAGAGAAAAAACCGGTTTTTTTAACTACAAATAGCATAAACCACGGGTTATTAAAGCAGAAAAGCTCAGAAATCGCAGATAAATTAAACCTAAATCTCTATACAATCCTTTTATCGCGAGATTCAATCAAAATTCGAGATAATATCCTTATCGCAAAAAACAAGAAAAACACAATAAAATTATCTCCAAATCTCGAATCTAGTGATATTGATGATTTCCTAGAAAAAAGACGAAAAGAAAGGATTATCAATAGTAATAGAGAAAGCTCAATAAAGGACTTTAATGAAGAATTCATCAATAAAAACAAATTTGAAGAAATAAAGATAGAAAAAAGCCCAGGGCAAAACGAAGATAAAAAACACAAGGATAAAACCACGAAAAACATCGAAATGAGCTTTGTAAAGGAAAAAGACTTCATAAAGATCAATAAAATGACCGAAATCACTGAGAAATTAAAGGCTTCTTTCTTTAGGGAAAATGTCTCATTAGAGGCTTATGATGAGGAGATTATGGAGGTTTCTGATGAAAATGACGCTGAAGAAGATGAATTAACGAAGAATAATTATAGGGGAGAAATCTTCGAGAATTTTAAAGGAAAATTCGATGAAAAAAACGACGAATATTGTATTTTGCCAGGGATTCAGGTTATTGGCATTATAAGGAAAAATGAAATGGAGTTCTTCAGGCCAATGTATAGTCTATCGGGCAGGAGAAGGGGAATGTATAAGGAAATATGCGAGAGCTTGTTGGGGAGTAGGGAGGAACTGGTGGGGGAGTACCAGGAAAGAGCTTTGTTTTATAAGAGGAAGAAACAGTGAAATTTATTTTTGGTTTTTCGATAAAATTTGTAGTTTTAGTAAAATTTTTTTGTGGATTTATAAATTTTTCTTCACAACTCCCGTTTTCTGATTCGTACGTACAAAGGGAAATAAAATACGATGTTTTTTTGTTTTTTTTTAAATGAAAGAAATTTTTTTGTGGATTTTCACTATTTTTTTGCTACAAAAAAAATGAAAAGTTTTTCTTAATAAATCGATTTTTAAGTGAGTTGGTCACAAAAAATCTTCGAATTAATTTTTTACAAATAAAGCCCTTTCTCTCACAAAAAATCAAAAAAAACCAATGGTTCTCGAACTTCTTCCCCGAGTCCAAAAACCTGACCTCCAATCATACTGTTATCCAATCGTCCTAGCCCATACCTCCTTCAAAGGCCTGGAAGTCGGTCTCCTTCTTGGAGCTATATCAGGCTCGCTCTTTTCCCTTTACAAAACCAGAAGAATTACAAAGAAAAATCTCGCAAAATTCATGAATTTTGGTGTTTTTGGAGGAATTTTATTTGTTGATCTAATGGCTTATTCGAGGCTTTCGTCCAGTGAAAACTCGAAGAATCAAAGCCGAGCTTATCGTATAATTCGAAATTCTAAGCAGAATTCAATGGATAATTTCACAATAGGTGGCATGTTAATAGGCCATCTAGCGTTCAGAAGCCTACCGATCGCGAAGGTTATGCTATTGAAAAGCTATGTAGGCGGGTTACTGGGTTTTGGATTAGGAGCGATTTATATCAGATTTTAATTAAAAATATTGATAAAAAATCATAGGGAAAGACAATGTTTTTTATAAAGGATTTTATTCAATTATTAAGACTTTCAGACATTTCGATTTCGTCATTAAAATCAAGGTTATTCTCATAATTTTCATCTTTTTCATTTGATTTCGTCCGACAAAGCTTTTCCCTAAGGCAATTCCTCACGTTTTTATTGAATCCATAGATAATCGCGTTAAAAAGCCCTTCAAATGACACGAAAACTATCTGTAAAATATTCAAAGTTGACGAGTTCTCGCCAAATATGTTATAAATCCTGTTTATTGTAGTCCAACTCCAACAGAAAACAAGCACCATAGGGTATGAAAACAATCGGATTAACAAGCCTTTATTCACTTCTTTCTTATAGACTCGCTTCAGGAACCAAATGCACCGTAAATACCAATAGAAATTAAAGCCTAAAGCAAACCATAAAACGGCTTCAAACTGAAAAATTCTTAGTAAATTCCCAAAGAATTTATCACTGGAATCTATCGTTATCCAGCACCAACATCCTGTATAGGAATACATGCCTAAAAATAAAGGACTTTATCACATTATTTAACTGAAAACCAAATAAAAATTACATCAGACTATAGAGAAATGGGAAGAGAAAACCTAGCAAAAGGAAGTGGGTTTCACTGGAGTCCATGTCATGAACCTGATAAATCAATGTGTTTTTCAATGTGTGGCTAATGATAACTGTCCATAAAACTGATGATAATTGAGCCATATTTATCAGAAAACCTTGAATTTCACATAAAGGAGAAAAAATACTGAAGAAACTCAAGATTTTCGCAAAGGAAAAACAAAGGTCTGCCATGCTGAGATAGAGCACGAGTTTGAAACCGAAGGTTTGGAGAGATGGAAAGGATTTGTAGACCAGGATTATGAACGAGGAGCCTGTAAAGGAAAGAATTGAAATAAAAGAGGAGATTAGGGAATAAGTCGCAGTTTCTGAAGGATTAAGGACCAGAAATTCGTTATTTATCATTTTCTTTTGAAAAAAAAAAAATTCTGTTTTTTTTCTCGATTTTTTTTTTTTTTTAGTTTTTTTACTATGAGTTTTTTTTGAGTTTTTTTTGAACTTTCTTCGAATTTTTTTTCTTTCTAAGTTTTGTTAAGGATTTTCTGTGATTTTATCAAATTATTCATTTTTTCTTTAAGTTTTCTCTTTAAAATAATCAATCTCATATAAATAAACATTGTCTTCCTTAATGATAACTTCTCTTTTCATGCCTGCTTCTTCCAATAAAACGTCGAATAAATCCTCTGAATTCTTGGCTCGATTACAAATCGCAATAAAAATCTTTACATCTGTTTTATTTTTTTTGAATTCTGTAAGACTTTCGACCAAAACTGCAATAGAATCTGGCCAAAACAGCACATCAGCTCCAATAATCACATCTATTTCTCCAATTTCCTTCATTAAATCCTTTGTATTTTCTTTCCCCCAAGCTAATTTCTTCACAGAATTATTATTTTTCGCATAAAACTTAGCATTTTTCTCCAAAAGCTCAATAACGATATCATTTCCGTCTGTTAAACAGATTTTATCACAAAATTGGCTCGCCACCAAGCCTGATAAACCAGCTCCAGCTCCTAATTCAATCACTTTCTTTCCAAGGAAAATCGAGGGATTGTCAAAAATGTAACGCGAAAGCAACTCAGCGGCTGGCCAGATTATCTGCCCGGTTAGATCGTAATCGGTTGAAGAAGAATGAAGGGAATATAACTGCTGGACATGCGATTTATAAGTGAAAGTGTGAAGAGAATAATCCTTTGAAATGAAAAGTTCGGGAGTGAAAATTGAATCCATTTTTTCAAAAAATTTTTGAAAGGAGCCAAAAAAAATTTAGAGAGTAAGAAATTATTTCTTGCAAATTTTTTTAAATAATAAATTAATCCATAACAGACGCATTATTTTTATTCCCTTCAGAAAATGATTTAAAATCACATTTTTTTTTTGAACATATCATATAATTGAACCTTTCAAAGTTTTTTCTATCACAAAAATTAAAATTTCTTCAATAAATGTCCGTAGCCCATTATTCTCATCTTCTTCCCGAAGAAGAAGTTCTTTAAAAAAAACACATTTTTTTCAATAAAATTCACTATTTTCTTAAAGAAAAAAGTGGTATTGGCTTTAAAAACATTGAGAAATCCTAAGAAAACTGGTGTAAAGAGAAATGTGAAGTCTAGAGAAGGCCAATGGGGCTATAATAAGCTAAATGGCAATTGTTTGCTTCATTTAAGCCGATTCTACTCAAAGGTTCACTTTTGTGATTTATTCGATTTTGAAGATACTTTTTAAGAACAAATACCCCTCGAAAGGAGAAATGTGGGAAATAGCAAAAGAATTCAATGAAAAGATCACAAAGATCGACAATTGGTTCAAACATAAG
>JFJP01034973.1_pt1 | contig 20289 bp, 17 predicted proteins | sample 431651 | NCBI WGS metagenome assembly JFJP01 (sample SAMN02602958, study PRJNA72255) | Microbial mat metagenome, whole genome shotgun sequencing project. | biome: fresh water; feature: sink hole; material: water; isolation source: purple microbial (photo- and chemosynthetic) mats found in...
GCGACCAGCGGCAACAGTGACAACAACAATAAGGTTTTCATCAATTCAATATATGCACGGACGAGCCTCATAGAGAAGGCAACCGGACAAAAATCAGGTGCCGGGCAGGGCGTACAGCGCCGATAGTACATGACAGGCCGTGCCGCCCATCACGAACAGATGCCAGGCTGTGTGGAACCAACCCCACCTCCTGCCCAGCGCATAGAAGATGGTGCCTATGGTATATGACAGGCCCCCTGCCAGAAGGAAGGCAAGGGTTGTCCCGGTTGCGACCCGGGACAGCGGACCCCAGACAAGGACGATAAGCCATCCCATGGCGAGGTAGGCTGCCAGTGTGATGAAAGGCCAGCGGTTCAGGAACACAGATTCCATGACGATGCCAAATGCCGCAATTGCCCATACAGCGCTAAAAAGCCACCATCCCGGGCCATCCCGTAGCAGGGTAAGGGCGAATGCCGTATAGCTCCCGCTGATCAGGATGAAAATGGCGGCGTGGTCGAAAATTTCAAAGACCCGCTTGAGCCGTGGAGCACGGAACGCATGGTACAAGGTTGACGAAAGATAGAGCACGACCATGCTGGTTCCGAAAATTGTGTAGGAAACAACATGCCATGCAGTGCCTCGATGTACGGCATTGATGACGAGCACGATGAGGGCTGCAACAGACAGGCAGGCCCCCATGCCATGGGTTACGGCATTGCCTGTTTCCTGTGCGGCTGAGAAAACGGGAGATACTATGGTCTTGCGCTCGCGGTTTGGCCTGGACATTATCCGCTCCGGCATCTGATAAGCTTGACGGCCCGGACCGTCATGCTTGTTAGACACCGGCCAGCGGAGTCAGGTTGCTTTTTGTATGACCGGAGGGATCATCTCCTGGTACGGCGCGCCGTCACGATGGACGAGACGACGACCGCTGTGATGATGATGGCCCCGCCTGCCAGTGCGTTGGAGCCGGGCTTCTCCCCGAGTACCAGGAATACCCACAAAGGATTGAATACCGGTTCAAGCCCGGCGATTATCGAACCCTGGATGGCGCTGACCCGCTTGATGGCCCACGACAGCAGGATGGCCGCCACGCCGATCTGGAACACGCCGAGCGCGCCAATCGCCAGGAGGGCAGTTCCCGTAATCCGTGGTGCGGGCAGAAACAAAGCGGTGATGAAGCCGATAATGGCAGTCAGGATGTGCGCCAGAAGGTTGGATTCAAGTGGAGAGCCGTCTTTTTGCATGCGCATGAATACGATGTATGCTGCAAAGGTGAGGCCAGACGCGACGGCCGCGATGTTGCCCGACAGGCCGCCACCGCCGATGTCTCCCATAAAGAAGAGAGCCATACCGGCCGCGACAGCCACAAACGCCAGCCAGTGTTCAGCCTTTGGTTTTTCCCGCAGGAATATCGCTCCCAGGATGGCTGTATAGATAGGCGCGCCGTATTGCAGCAGGATGGCATTGGCCGAGGTGGTTGCCTTGTTTGCGTAAATGAACAGCAACATGGTTGACGTGCTCGCCAGCGCTGCGCCTATCTGGGGGCCCGAGAAGGTAAACCTGGGTTTTCGTATCCAGATGAGCAGGAATACGGCTGCTACCAGGCTGCGTCCGCTGGCTATGGCGAAGGGATTCCAGTCCACCAGCTTGATGAGGAGCCCCGCGAGGCTCCAGAAGAAGGCTGTTCCGGCAAGGGCCAGGGCGCCGAGGCCCCTGTCTTTTTCTGCATGCGTCATGGCCGGGATAGTAGCCCGCCTCGATGAGGCAGGGCAAGGACCGTGGAAAAGCCTGACCATATTGACAATCAAAACGAATTGACGGGGAACTGACGCTCGGCTACCATTTCAGCATGAATCAAAGGTTGTCCAACGAACGCGAAGTGGTTCTCTCAAGCTTGCTGCGGTTCAGTGCCGTTGCCGCGGCGATAGCATATTTCCCTGGTGTCATAGTCGCGGCAAAAGAAGGACTCTGGGGCATCGTCATCGTGGACACTATGGCCTACGCCATAGTGCTCGTTGCGGCCTATGGACCTCATGTGCCGGCCAACATCAAACTGACCCTGCTCGTCGGCTCGTCGTTGCTTGTCGGCATGGTCGTCCTCGTATATACAGGACCTCTGGGAGCTGGCTATATCTGGCTGATAGTCGCGGTCGTGCTGTCTGCGCTGTTTGGCCTGCGCAGGCTGGTAGCCGTGACTGTAGGATTGACCGTAGCGTTCATGGGAGCGTGGAGCCTTGCTCTCCTGCTCGGCGCTGATGGACACGGAGCGACTCCCATCACGGTCCTGATCATCGGAGCGAGCCTGCTCGTAGCCTGCCTCATGCTGGCCATTGTCACGCAACGGCTCCTGATCGTGCTTGATACCGCGCTGGAAGAACGTCAAACACTGGCATCCAGACTTGCTGCCGAACTTGCCCAGTCAAACGCTGTGCGTGCCGAACTCAAGGCAAGCCTGGATCTCAAGGAAGAACTGCTTCGTGAACTGCAGCACCGGGTACGGAACAACCTTCAGGCCGTGCAGAGTCTTTTATCAGTAGAAGATGAAGAAACCGACAACACGTGCGGCAACTATATCGGTGACAACAAGCGTCGTATCGGTGCTCTGGCGATTACCAACGACCTGTTTCTGGCTAGCCCGGAAAATGGCCGGATAGATGGTTATGAACTGATCCGCTCCATCGCGCAGCAGGTCTTTGATGACAGGCGCGAAGGGGTCTGCTCGGTCCATATGGCTGGAAGCACCGGTGCAACCCTCGATCCGCAGACCTCCGTTCTCGTCGCCGTGCTTTCAAGCGACATCATCGCGAACCTCGCTGCTACCAGCCCGCTTGTGCTCACGTTCGAGGGACGAGACAATGGACTGCGGCTGGAATTCCGGAGTCAGGCCCCTGGCGAGCAGGATTTTCTAAAGAGCGTGTTTAGCCGAATAGCGTCTGGCCGGATAGCCCGGGGGTGCGCCAATGAAATCAGCATGGGCATCATCGACCCTGATACCAGCCGGGCGGGCGGGTTGTATCTGGAAGCATGAAGATTTTCCTCATAGCTGGAACCTGAGTGGAATGTACCGGAAAGCCAGGATCCAGAACCAGGTTTGTGCTTGTCACACGTAGATCATGGTATTACTATCGAATTTTGAAAATATAAGGAGGAGTAGAATGGTCATCGTCATGAATTCTTACTCCTCGGAAACCGTAGGCGTATACGAGTGGGTCATCAGGCTATGGCAATAAACAGGCCAGTCTTGACGCCACGTCATCCGTCCGCCATTGTTACAAAGATAAACAGGGTCGTTTCGGGATTCCCGGATTTCAGGCCAGCACTCAAACTGCCCGGTGGTACTCCATGAGTACCCTGCAGGGTTTCATGTACCTCTTGCCATACTTTCTGGCAGCTTTGTTTCCTTTATGGCTCGGTTTTTTTGTCCGCCAGAGGAACAGGAGCCCCGTTGGCCAGACCTTCTTCGGCTTGCTGTTCGTTCAGGCCTTGTGGTCTCTGGCGTCGCTGCTCGAGATACTAGCAGCTTCGCTGACCTGTAAAGTGTTCTTTGACGACCTGCAGTACCTTGCCGTGGGGCTGGTCGCTGTCCTGGCACTCTCATTTGCGCACAGGTTTGAGGGCAGCTGGTTCAAGGCTGGAGTGTCTGACTGGAAGTTGCTCTACATTTTTCCTGTGGCTACATTCCTTTTTGCGGTTTCAAGCCCTTTGCACGGTCTGCATCGAGCCGATGCCTTCATAGATTCCGCTGTACCATTTGGTGAACTTCTCTATACGTTCACCTTGCCGATGCTTCTGCTCCTCATACCTGTTTACTTCATGTCGCTGCTTGGCATATTCCGCCTGTTCCTGCATGCGTTGCATTCCCATGGTTACCGCAGGATGGGCGCGTTGTGTGCCGGCCTTGGCTTGATGTTGCCGCTCGTCGGCACGGTTCTGACGATAGCTAGAATCCGGATACACGGACGGTTCGAATCGAGTTCGCTCTGGATGGTAGCTGGCGATCTGCTGATAGCCCTTGGTGTTTTCAGGTTCCGCATGGCAGGCGTTCTGCCGGCAGCCCGGCAGAAAATCGTCGAGAACCTGAGTGATCCGGTAATTGTCATAGACCAGGATGGTATCGTTGTTGATCATAACGAAGCCTTCAGCATGGTCATGGGTATGCCCTCGCAGAGCTTCAACAGGCGTCCAGCCAGAGACGTATTCTCGGCACGGCTTTCAGCCTGCCAGGATTTGCTCTACCGTACTTCATCTGAAACTGAACTGACGCTCGAAGCCCAGGGTGAGGAAGTCAGTTATTCGGTCAGGATATTTCCCGTGTTGAGGCATGAAAACGCCAGGATCATGGTGTTCCGCAATATCACCGCACTCAAGAAAGCCGAGCAAGCCCTCAGGTTGCTGTCCTTTGAACTTGAAAAAACAGTAGAAGACCGGGTTCTCGAACTTGAGGCAGAGGTCAAGCAGCGCAGGAGAAGCGAAGAGCGGCTTACAGAACTAAATAGCGAGATGGTCAATACGCGCAAGGAAATCATGATGACGCTCGCCGATGTGGTGGAGAACCGGGGCCAGGAGACTGCCCGGCATGTAGCCCGGGTGTCGGAGTATTGCCGCGTACTCGGCAGGGCTTCCGGATTGTCAGACCATGAAGTTGAATTGCTCGCCAACGCTGCCTCGATGCACGACATCGGCAAGATCGGGTTGCCGGATTCCATCCTGAACATCCAGGGCGACCTGACGCATGATGAAGTCCTCATCATGCGTTCGCATACTCGGATTGGCGAGGAAATACTCCGCAAGTCTGATGATTCACTTCTGGTCTCCGCCTCCAGGATAGCCCTTGAGCACCATGAAAACTGGGATGGGTCGGGCTATCCAGACGGCAAGAAGGGTCTGGATATTTCTCTTGATGCGCGGATCACTGCCGTCAGCGATGTGTTTGATTCGCTCGCAGCCTCCCGCTCGTACCGCAGGGGCTGGGAAATCGACACTATCCTCAAGTACTTCAGGACAAAGCGGGGGATTCTCTTTGACCCCGTACTGGTGGATATCCTGTTTGCCAACCTGGATCGCCTGCTGGCTATCGCTGACAAATACACGGACGAGCCCGATGAAGACCTGGACGAACTGCTCGAGGAAGCTCAATGAACAGCGTGCCGGAATTTCTTGATTACCTTTTTCTCATTCCCCATATCGGTTCGGGCGTATTTTCATTGAGCCTCGCACTGCTCACCGGGCGGCGGATGGAGAGCACTCTCATCAGGCTGCTCTCTATCGTATTGTGGCTTGAATTCGCCTGGACAACGCTGCTCCTTTTCGAGGTGCTTGCGCCGGACTTGCATGCCAAACTGTTCTGGGACAGCTTGCAGTATCCAGTCTTTTCGGCCGCGCCTGTCGTATTTTTCATGTTTGCCCGCAGAGCCAACGACAGGGCCGATCTTTCGGCAGGGCGGATCTTGTTGCTTCTCGTACCCTCGTTCCTGTTCTCCATCGCTGCTTTTTCCGATTCATTCCATGGCCTCGTGCGTGTATCTCCCGCGATCGACACCAGGGTCTCGTTTGGCGAGCTTGTGTATGGTTTTACGGCCATTGATTATCTCATGTTCGCCTACGTATATGTGCTTCTATCCCACTCCATAATCATCCTGCTCAGGTCTTATCCGCCAGCCTTGACTAAAACTGCCCGCCGCAAGTATGACCTCGTCATACTCGGATTCATCATCAGGGTACTGGCGGTGGTTCCCGCAATTCTCGATATAAGGTTTTTATGGTTCAGGGACAATACGCCGGTCTGGTTTGCGTTAGGCAACCTTTTTATTTTTTTTGCATTCTTCCGTTATGACCTATTCAACCTCATTCCCATAGCCAGACGGGTACTCGTGGAGAGTCTCGGCGATCCTGTCGTGACCTATGATGCCGATGGGTATCTTCTGGACAGCAACCGCGCGTTTGCTGGACTTTTGGACGCTCCGTCCCGGTGCATGCGGGGTCGCAAGCTTCAGGAGATACTGAGCAGATGGCCAGACGCAACGACTGTTCTGCTCGAGGACTTCGATCATTCACAGCGCAAAGAACAGGATCTTACCATGTCAGGCGCACATGGGGAACGTATATTCAGGATTACCGTAACCTCGATATCTGGCGTGGACGAAGAATCCGGAATGGAACTCTGCAAGGTTGCCTTGTTCCGTGACATCACCGAACTGGCTACGGTGGAAAAGCAGTTACAGGCATGGAATTCCGAACTGGAAGGACGGGTTGCAGCCAGAATACTGGATCTTGAACAGGAGGTATCCCGCAGGAGGGCTGCTGAAGAGGGACTTCAGCGGGTAGGATCGAAAATTGTAAAGTCACAGCAGGAGATACTCGTTACGCTCTCCGAGGTGGTGGAAAACCGCTCCCCCGAGACAGCAAACCATGTGTTGCGCGTTGGTGAGTATTCCCGGATCCTGGCGACAGCCCGGGGCTTGTCCGAGGACGGAATCGCGCTGATCGTGGATGCCGCACCGCTCCATGATGTTGGTAAAATCGCTGTCCCTGATTCCATTCTAAACAAGCCAGGTCCACTTACCGAGCAGGAAATGGCAATCATGAAGACGCATACCATTGTAGGGTATCGCATCCTCGGTTCCTCCGAACGGTCAATCATCAGGGCCGCTGCGGTCATAGCCCTGGAGCACCATGAACACTGGGATGGCAAGGGGTATCCCGCCGGCAAGGCAGGTGAGTCAATTTCCCTGTCTGGCAGGATCGTCTGCGTCTGTGATGTATTTGATGCGCTTGCAACTGCCCGGACCTATAAGAAGCCCTGGAAAATTCAACGCATCCTTGAATTTTTTGCTGCCGAGTCCGGCAGGATGTTTGACCCGTCGCTGGTATCGATACTTCTGGCCCATGCCGATCGTTTCGAGGAAGTAGCCACCCGCTTCCCCGATCCGACCCCCGACTCCTAGCCCGCAAAAAACGCCGTCTGCAAGGTTTGCAGACGGCGGCTGGCTTATTTACCTTTCCAGTTTCCTGTATGCGTAGCGGTGTGGGCTCGTCTGGCCTCCGGCCAGCCGTACCGGTTCCGTTGAAGCGGAACCGGCCGGGCAGGACGCCGACCGTCCGCAAGGTTTGCAGACGGCGGCTGGCTTATTTACCTTTCCAGTTTCCTGTATGCGTAGCGGTGTGGACGGTCGGCGTCGCCGCCGAGTTTTTCGCGGCGGTATTCGGCGTACTCGGACCAGTTGCCGTCGTACCAGAGCACTTCGCCGTCCTCGAAGGCCAGCAGGTGGGTGCAGACGCGGTCAAGGAACCAGCGGTCATGGCTGACAACCAGGGCCGTACCGGCGAAGCTGTCGAGGGCTTCCTCGAGGGCGCGCAGCGTGTTGACGTCCAGGTCATTCGTCGGCTCGTCGAGCAGGATGACGTTGGCGCCTTCCTTGAGCATTATGGCCAGGTTGAGCCTGTTGCGCTCTCCGCCCGACAGCACGCCTACCTTCTTCTGCTGGTCTCCGCCGGAGAAGTTGAACCACGAGCAGTACGCCCTGCTGTTCACTTCCCTGACTCCGCCGAGCTTCATGATGTCCAGCCCGCCTGAAAGCTGCTCGTAGACGGTTTTCTCGGGGTCCAGGCCCTCGCGCATCTGGTCGGCATATGCCAGCTTGACCGTATCGCCTATCTTGAGTATGCCGCCGTCGGGCTGTTCCTGGCCGGCTATCAACTTGAACAGGGTTGTCTTGCCTGCGCCGTTCGGGCCGACGATGCCGACCACGGCTCCCGGCGGTACGGTGAACTCGAGGTCCTGGAACAGCACCTTGTCTCCATAGGCCTTGGTCAGCCCCTTGGCGTCTATCACGACACCGCCGAGCCTCGGGCCCGGTGTGATGACCAGTTTGGTTTCACGAATCTTTTCGCGCTCGCTGTCTGCCAGGAGTTTTTCGTACTGGGTAATGCGTGCCTTGGACTTGGCGTGCCGGCCCTTGGGGCTCATGCGCACCCACTCGAGTTCGCGCTCGAGAGTCTTGGCGCGCTCGGAATTGCCCTTTTCCTCGAGTTCGAGCTGGCGGCCCTTCTGGTCAAGCCAGCTGGAGTAGTTGCCCTTCCACGGGATGCCTTCGCCGCGATCCAGTTCGAGTATCCAGCCCGCCACGTTGTCCAGGAAGTAACGGTCGTGCGTTACCGCTATTACGGTGCCTTCGTACTGCTGCAGATGGCGTTCAAGCCATGCGACTGTTTCGGCGTCCAGGTGGTTCGTCGGTTCGTCGAGGAGGAGGATGTCGGGCTTCTGGAGGAGGAGCCTGCAGAGGGCGACGCGGCGGCGCTCTCCGCCGGAGAGCACGTCGACGATCTGGTCGGCTGGCGGGCAGCGCAGGGCTTCCATCGCCAGGTCGAGGCGGGCGTCAAGGTTCCAGCCATCCAGTTCTTCGATTTTCTCCTGGAGCTTGGCCTGTTTGTCGGCGAGCTTGTCAAAGTCAGCATCGGGGTCACCAAACGCCTCGCTGACCTTTTCAAACTCAGCAAGAGCATCGACGATTTCCTGCACACCCTCGGATACTATCTCGCGCACGGTTTTGCCGGCTTCGAGCTTGGGTTCCTGCTCCTGTATGCCAATGGAGTATCCTGGCGAGCAGTTGGTCTCGCCTGCAAACTCCGTATCGGCACCCGAGAGGATGCGGAGGAGGCTCGACTTGCCTGAGCCGTTCAGCCCTATCACGCCTATCTTGGCGCCGTAGTAATAGCTGATTGATATGTCCTTGAGGACCTGTTTGGTACCGTACTTCTTGGAGACGCGGTACATGGAATAAATGATCTTCTTGTCGTCGACTGTGGCCATGTCGGGCTGGTTCGATCTGTCCTCACATGGTAGAATGTGCGCAATGGAAACGATAACACCGTCGCGGTTGGACATCCGGTTCGGACGATTCTCGGAACGCTCCATTGAAACCGATTTTCGTACCTACGAACTTGATGCCGGATACAGAAGCCTCAGTTGTATCCTTCCTTTGCTGGGAGCCATATTCCTGGGTTTCAGCCTGCCGGACCTGCTTGTTCTTGGACAGGGAGGCTTCCGCACAGCTCTTTTTCTCGCCCGTCTTGTTTTCTTCATCGTGTCCGTAGCCGCTCTGCGCTTCCTCCGTAGCGATGTTACCCTGCTACGGCGCGAGTTTGTTCTCGCTGGTGTAACGGTGTTTGGCATAGCAGTCTTCGGTTTTGCCATGTTCATGTACCGTGATGGCAACGTATACCTGCAGGCCATGAGCGTGCTCCTCATGGTGGCTGCGCAGTCTCTTGTTCCCAACCGCTTTTCAGTCTCTGTAGCGATATCGCTCGTCATCGTGGCAATAGGCGTGGTGAGCGTTGAGTTCCGTGCTGAATCCATGCCCATGATGACGAAGGCAGCTTTGTTGGTAGATTCACTGTTGATGACCCTTATATGCTCGATCATCTGGCTTCGGACCTGCAGGTCAAGGCGGCATGAATACCTCAAATCCATGGAACTTGAACACATCTCCCGGACCGATCCCCTGACCGGCCTCGGCAACAGGCGCTACCTGGCGGACAGGCTCACTGAAGCCCAGTCGCGGTCGTCGCGCTACGGCGAGAGCTATGCGCTGATCCTCGTCGACCTTGACCGCTTCAAGAACCTCAACGACAACTTTGGCCACGAAGCCGGAGACGAGGCACTCAAGGAAACCGGCAGGCGTTTCACGGCTGCCCTGCGGTCGGAGGACTCGCTTTCACGATGGGGTGGCGAGGAGTTTGTCATTCTGCTCTCATATGCGACGGTCGATGCGGCCCTGGAATCAGCCAGGCGGCTCCGTCTGGTGCTGAGTTCGACACCCATGAACCTTGTTGGCAGGGTAACTGCCAGCTTTGGAGTTACCCTGCTCCGATCCAGTGAAGCGCTGGCTGATGCTGTGGCCCGTGCCGACCTGGCCCTGTATCGTGCCAAGGATGCTGGCCGGGACAGGGTGGAATTCGAGCCGTAAAGGGCCGTTCTGCTTGACCCCGGAGCTTATCCCGGTCAGACTGGATAGATGGACGACAACGAATTACGGCTGGCAGAAAGCCGGGCCCGCGTATTCAAGGCTATGGCACACCCCACCCGGATGCATATCGTAAGCCTCCTCTCTTCAGGGGCCCGGAACGTGGGCGAACTGACGAAAGCAGTGGGCTTTGACATGTCCACGGTATCAAAGCACCTGTCCATACTCCGGGAGGCAGGTGTCGTTCTTGACGAGACCCGCGGCCGGAGCGTCTACTATTCGCTGTACTGCACCTGCATTCCTGAATTCATCCATTGTGTCGACGAAATAGTCCTTCGTACGGCCTGCCCAAGGACCTGGCACTACCGCGCGGTACGTGAACCCATCAGCCTGCTCGAAGTTTGACGCTGGCCCTGTTCCAGCCTGTCCGTGATTGCTACAGGCGCGTCGCCTTCCTTGCCTTGATGTCGTGGATGGTGTGTCCGGAGTCATCCTGAAACCGGGGGTGCTTTGCCTGCCCGATTTTCTGTTGCCGGTAGATGCTGTTATGCCCCGAGACGAGGTATGAGACGATACAGGCGATGGCGATAAAGATGCCACACCCGGATCCATAGAGTTCCAGCCCAAGGACTATGCACGCCAGGGGCGTGTTGCTCGCTCCGGCAAAGACTGCCACCAGCCCCATTGCAGCCAGCAGGTCGAACGGAAGCGGGATTATCGCTGCCAGCGAATTGCCGAGGGTAGAACCAATGAAGAACAGTGGTGTCACCTCGCCACCCTTGAATCCGCTGCCGAGCGTGATGACGGTCATGATGAATTTTACGACTGGATCATACCAGGGCAGGGACTCGACGAAGGATTCTGCGATGACCTGTGTTCCCAGACCCATGTACCTGGTTGTGCCGCTCAGGACGACCAGCACCACGACGACTGCACCGCCTAGCAGAGGCCGGAGCGGTGCGAACGTGATTGTCGATTTGATGAATGAACTGGTTGTATCCATGACCTTGCAGAACAGGGCGGCGCAGAGACCGAATGCCAGACCTGCCGCTACGGCGTACAGGATGTTCAATTCCGTGACCGGGGGGATGATGGCGATTTGATTCTGGGCATGTCCGACATTCCAGGCCCTCGTTACCATATCTGCTGTGATTCCAGCTGTGAATGCGGGAAATACCGCCTCGTATGAGATGGTTCCAACCATATACACTTCAAGCGCGAATAGTGCTCCTGCCAGCGGTGTGCCAAAGACCGACCCGAATCCAGCTGCTATGGCAGCTATCATAAGAATCTTTCTCTCTGCAATGTTGAGCCGGAATGGTTTGCTGAACTGGTCCGCAATGGCTCCAGCCATCTGCAGCCCCGTACCTTCGCGCCCGGCCGAACCACCGAACAGGTGTGTGACGATGGTTCCAACGTATATGAGCGGAGCCATCCTGAAGGGCGTGATTTCCCTGGGATCATGAATTGTGTCTATGAGCAGGTTGTTGCCGCCTTCGACATCCTTGCCAACCAGGTGATAGATGAGCCCGACCAGAAAGCCGGCCAGCGGCAGGAAGTACATCAGGAATGGATAAGCATCCCTGACTGCGGTCACGAATGTCAGTGAGGTCAGGAAGCCGGCTGAAGCCGAACCTATCAAGATGCCGATAAAGGTGCTTATGAAAAGCCACTTGAGTATGTAGAAAAGCATTGGATATCGTCTGTGGATCGCATTGAATTTTTTTACCACGGTCATAGTTGCTCGATACTATGCAAGCAGTTGGCCTTGGTCAAGGATATCAGGTTGTGGAGGCTGTCAGTATCCTAGCCAAACGCGTACGAGGTCATGGTCAACGAGCCGCCAACGGCTGATTCGTTGCAGACCAGCACGTTGTCCGGGGGGGCAGCCAGCCAGCCCTTGATTACAGAATATGCGGTCACTGTTCGCCTCTTCTCAAAAACATTAGTGTTTTACTATCATATACAAAATCTCAGGCAAAAGGGTAGAGTGCTCCGCATGGATACCATCATTCTGTACATTATCGCGGCTATCCTTATAGCCGTGTCGGCAGTCAAGGACAAGGCCAAAACAAAGAAAGCCGTCATGAAGGGCCTCAAGTCGATAGAAGGCATACTGCCCCAGCTGATCGTGGTGCTCATCGCGATTGCGGTGATATTGTCACTGTTTGATGCCGAGACTATTTCGCGGTACCTGGGCTCGGGTTCGGGCGTTCCGGGTGTCCTGACAGCCGGCCTCGTCGGCGCTATTACGCTGATTCCGGGCTTTGTGGCGTTTCCGGCTGCGGGCGAGCTGCTCCGCAATGGCGCAGGTGTACTGCAGGTGGCCACGTTTGTATCGTCCCTGATGATGGTCGGCGTCGTGACGCTGCCCATGGAGATCAAGTACTTCGGAAAGCGGGCGGCTCTTACCCGCAATGCTGTCGCATTCGTGTTCTCGTTCGCCGCGGCTCTGTTCGTGGCCTGGGTTGTGGCACTATGAACAAGGCAAAATCGCTTACAGGCCGCTACCGTACCGCCATCATCGCCGCCCTCGGACTGGTCGTGCTCATCGTGTTCATGCCGGAACTGAGGCCAAAAATTGGTTCGTCACTCCTGGTCCTCGGCCTTCTGGACGTGTGGGTACCGCGCGAGACGCTGATGCGCTTCATGGGGCCGGGTTCAGGGCTCAAGGGGCTCGTGCTGTCATTCGCGCTGGGTTCGGCCGCAGCCGGTCCGCTGTATGGAGCCTTTCCGGTGGCGGCGGTACTGATGCGCAAAGGCGCAAGCTTCTCGAACATCCTCATCTTCATAGGCGCATGGTCTACGACGAAGATACCCATGCTGCTCTTCGAGATGAATGCCCTTGGGGTCCGCTTCGCGCTGGCGCGTCTGGCGATAGACGTACCCGGCATCATCATCATCGCTCTGGCGATACAGGCCATCGTGCCAACGGCTGAAGTCGAGCGGATCTATGCCGCAGCTGCAACCATGGACGTGCCGACTCCGAAAAAGGGCTGAAACTGGTCACAGGACCACGCGCTCGTCTCCCGAGCGCTTGACCAGGCCCCGGTTCTCCATGCGGTTGAGGAGCGGCAGGATGTACTTGCGGGACAGAGCCGAACGCTCCTTGGCGTCGGTAACCGTGAACCGGTCGCCGGCCTTGTAGCCGCGCAGTATGGCTGCCACGCAGTCGTCAAAGGCAGCACGCGAGAAGAACAGGTCAGAGTCAAGCGGCATGGCCTCGCCGAAGGAGCACAGCGCCTTGAGAGCGCGCGCGTCGGTCTGGGGGGCAGTCTTGCCAGGTTCAAGTCCTGTCTTGCCCGCCGCGGTGAGCCGCGCGAGGACGGCCTTTTCTTCCGGTGACAGGTTTCTCGTTGCGCCGGGTATGGTCCAGACCGCGCCGTTTTTGGTTATGGCTTTTTCCGATTCCAGCCGGGCAGTCGCCGCTTCAAAGGCATCCGCCAGGCTGCCTGGGCTACCCACGGGCGCGGCGCCTGTACCAAAGCTCGCTGCGAACAGGGAGTCGCCGGCCGCCTTTGAGAGACCTCCTGGTTCTGCCGCGGCAGCCAGGAACGCCTTTCTGAGCGCTTCCCAGCGGGATGGGTCGAAGAGGAACAGGCGGCCGCCCTTGGGCGAGGCCGCGGGGATGAAGCCGGCAGCGGCAGCGGATTCGGCTGAAAGTCCCGCGGGAGCCGGTGCCCAGCCACTATAGAAGGCTTCGATGGCTACCTGGTCGGCGACTGCGCCCAGGCCCGTCGTCGCAATATGATTGGCGGCTCCCTGGCCGGTAGCACGCAGTTTTTCAGCTGCGGCGGCCGCGCGCGGCAGAGCCGCAGCGAGCGCCTTCCTGTCCTCAGCTGAGGTGTTTCCAGCCCTCAAGACTATTCCGCGCCCCAGCAACTCCGCGCCGCCGCGCCTCAGAAGCACGAAGCCATCACCCACGGGGCAGGCCACCGAAGATCTAACCGTTATGCGCACGTAGTCCGCTGGTTTCTGGGGCCACAATTCCACGTCGCGCCAGGCGCTGCCCACGGCAAATTCCGCTTCCATGCCCGGGCGGATGACAGGCCTGCCTTTTGCGTCCCGCGGGCACAGTTCTGTCGAGCCTGGCAGGGGCAGGAGCTTGCAGAGGAACTCGGTACCGCACAGGATCAGCGCGCCTTGCGCGGCACCAGACGTAGCACCTTGCGCGACCAGAAGGTCTCCCCTCTGGATTTCGCCCTTGAGCCCGGTCAGGGATATGGCTGCCCTGCAGGTGGCTTCCGCCTGCTCGATGCGCTCGTGGTAACTCTGTATACCCCGTATCCGTACCGTTTCATCACGCGGCAGGAGCCGCAGCTCGTCGCCCGTGCGCAGTCCGCCGTTGACCAGGGTGCCCGTGACGACGGTGCCGCCGCCGAGTGGTGAAAAGACGCGGTCGACAAAGAGGTATGCTCCGGTCCTGGCTACAGGGGGCAGCCGGGCCAGCGCATCGTCTATAGCTGCCTTGAGCAGGGGTATCCCCGCGCCGGTCTTGTTCGATACGAGGACAGCAACCGGCCTTGTTCCGAACAGTGCTTCCGCTTTTTCCTCGGCGTCCGAGGCTACGAAGGCCGCCCGCTCTGGTGTGACGGCGTCGGCCTTGGTCACCGCTATGACGACAGCGGGGGCTGCCAGTGAGGCGACTATGGAGGCGTGCAAGGCTGACTGGGGCATCCAGCCGTCATCGGCGGCTACGACGAGCACCGCGAGGTCCAGGCCCCATGCGCCGGCGACCATGTTGCGCAGGTAGCGCTCGTGGCCCGGCACGTCTACGACGCCGATGGCTTCTCCCGAACCGCCTTCATACCACGCAAACCCGAGGTCAGTGGTCATGCCACGGGCCTTTTCTTCCGGCAAACGGTCAGCGTCGATGCCCGTCATCGATTGTATGAGCGCGGTCTTGCCGTGGTCGACGTGTCCGGCGGTACCGATGACCCTCATCGGCTGTCGTCGGCAGTCGCGGCTTCAGCCAGGCCAGCGTCGACGATGCGTTCCGCCTTTACGCGGAGCGACGCGCTGTGGTCGAGCCCCCAGGCCAGCGTCTCGGCCACCAGGTTGGCATCTTCGTGTATCAGTGTGCTCATGTCGACGATGACCTTGCCGTCGCGCACAAGGGCTACGAGCGGCACGGGAGCCCGGCGCAGCGCGGCCTGCAGGGCGCTGGCGCTCGACGGGGGGTCAAGCTCGAGTCCTACGGAATCGAATACCTCGTCGGGACCGGTACCGCCGCCGGCTGCCGCCTTGGTATCGACGACGGTTCCTATGCCTTTGGGGAGCTTGCCCCTGATTTTGCGGGCCAGTTTCTTGAGTTCCTCAAGTGGCAGCCCCATCGCAGCCCCCGCTGGGCCTTCACCGCCGTTGAGCCGCTCCACGAGGGCGCGTTCCAGGAGCGCGTAGATGGCCTTGCCAGGCCTGAACGCGCGGTATAGCGGGTGCCTGGCCAGTCGGGCGATCAGCTCCGCCTTTCCGGCGATGATGCCGGACTGGGGGCCTCCGAGCAGCTTGTCTCCTGAGAAGCAGACGAGCGCGCAGCCGGCCTCCAGATAGGCCCGGACCGGCGTCTCGCCGGGTATGCGCTCGGTCGTGCAGCCGGAGCCCTGGTCTACGATGACCGGCACGGAGGCAGGCAGGGCCGCCACGAGCTCGGCAGGAGTCGGCTTTGCAGTGAAGCCCCGGAGTGCAAAGTTTGAAGTGTGGACAACGAGTGCACAGGCTGTCCCGGGACCACAGGCTTTCCTGTAATCGTCCGCATCGACGATATTGGTGGTTCCAACCTCGACGAAGCGCGCGCCAGCAAGTTCCAGGATGTCTGGTACGCGGAAACCGCCGCCTATCTGCACCTGTTCGCCCCGTGCCACGATGACTTCCTTGCCCTGGCACAAAGCCGACAATGCGAGGAGTACGGCGGCGGCATTGTTGTTGACGACGAGGGCTGCCTCGGCGCCTGCGAGAGTTGCTGCCAGTTCGTGGCACAGCGCACCGCGCCTGCCGCGCTTGCCGGTTTCCAGGTCCAGTTCTACCGGTGCATAGCCGGTGACCGCCTCGCGCGCGCCTTCCCAGGCCAGGCTGGAAACAGGAGCGCGGCCAAGGTTGGTGTTGAGTACGATGCCCGTACCGTTCAGGATCCTGCGCTGGCGTTTCCTGTCCAGCACCTTGAGCGCGGCCAGCGCGGCAGCCCGGCACACCTTCTCGTCGGCAACATAGGACTCGTCGGAAAGGGCCCTCGTCCGCTCGGCCGAGAGCGCCCTGGCTACGGTCGTTGTAGCGAGTGCCCTTGAAACGAGGGCAAAGTACGCCTCGATCTCGGGATCTGCGAGTATGCGCTCGACCTGGGGAATGCCTGAAAGCCGTTCATTTATATTCATAACGGAAGAGGCGGGAATCGAACCCACCACCGCGCAGGCGCGGCCTACGGTTTTGAAGACCGCGGGAGCCACCAGACCCCATCAGCTTCCAGATGCGCCTTCATACTACGGGAGGGCTTGGCCAGCTGTCAACGACACACGTAATTCAGGTTGTGCTTGCGCCCCGTGGAATAGGCTGGTATCTTTGTAACCCGAAAACGAGCCGGGCATACGCTCTATTGAAAAGTCTGCCAGGCTGAAAGGAGGGAAGCGAATGGTATTTGAACGAGAACCGATACGACTCACGGCGCTGTGCTCCGCGGCTGGCTGAGCGGCTAAAATGGGCCCCGAAGCCCTGGCGCAGGTTCTGCGTCCATTAGCTGGCTTGGTACCACAGGAACGTGCCGCTTCCCTCATTGCCGGTCTGGAAGAGGGTGACGACGCCGCGGTGTACCGTATCGATGATGGCAAATGCCTCATATTCACGGCTGATTTCTTTACGCCCATCGTCGATGACCCTTATGACTTTGGCGCCATTGCGGCGGCCAATGCGCTGTCCGACGTCTATGCCACAGGGGGAGACCCCGTTGTCGCGCTCAACATCGCGGCCTTTCCTCCGGATTTACCCGTGGAGGCCATGGCCGAGATAGTGCGTGGTGGGGCGGAGAAGGCCGCAGAGGCTGGCTGCGCCGTTGTAGGCGGGCACACGATCATGGATTCCGAGCCCAAGTTTGGCATGGCCGTCATAGGTTTTGCCCATCCCGACCAGGTGCTGCTCAAGTCCGGAGCAAGGCCGGGTGACGCGCTGGTGCTTACCAAGGCGCTCGGTACGGGTGCCATTACGACGGCGGCCAAAGAGGAGGCCTGCCCGCCCGAGGTTCTGGCGGGAGCCGTAGCGTCGATGAAGCGGCTCAACCGCGATGCACTGCGCGTGCTTGTGCAGCACGGCGTACGGGCCTGTACCGACGTGACCGGTTTCTCATTTGCCGGTCATGCGCTGGAACTGGCCGACAAGGGCGGGGTAGGGCTGCGAATTTTTGCGCGGGCCTTGCCCTATCTTGATGGCGCCGCCGTACTGGCAGCCGCCGGGCATCTGCCTGGTGGGGCGATACGAAACCGCCGGTTCTATACGGCGAACATCGGGTTCGATGCCGGGCTGAACGAGGCTTTCAGGGGCTTGTTCTTCATCCCGGAGACTTCCGGCGGGCTTCTGGCCGCCATTCCTGGCGATCAGGCTGCTGCCTGCCTCGCCGAACTGCGGTCAGCCGGCCTCGTGGCGGCCATCGCAGGCATTGTTACCGAACGAGGGCCGGGGCCGGCCATGATCGTCAGAGACTGCGTCTCTGACGTCGTCAGCGACACCGCCGGTTAGTCCGATCGAAGCCTCCAGGAATGGACGGCGCGGTCGGACGTACCGCGCCTTCCATCTTGATCAAGGAGGCTTTTGATGAAGAAGATCCTCGGGTTCCTGGCTTCCAGGCCGGGCATAATCATAACCGGAGCGGTGATAGGCGTACTCGCGCCACTACTGGTCTACTTTGGCAATCCCGCCAACATGGGCATCTGCGTGGCCTGCTTCGAGCGGGACATCGCCGGAGCCCTTGGCCTGCACCGCGCAGCCCTCGTACAGAACCTCAGGCCTGAAATTCCCGCCTTCATTCTAGGCAGCTTCATCGCAGCCCTGCTGGCCAAAGAATGGAAGGCCCGTACCGGATCAGCTCCCATCGTGCGGTTTGCCCTCGGCGCGTTCTCCATGATAGGCGCACTTGTGTTCCTGGGTTGCCCATGGCGAGCCTGGCTCAGGCTTGCCGGCGGAGACTGGAATGCCATCTTCGGGCTTCTGGGTCTGTTCGCCGGCATCCTCGTCGGCATCGTGTTCCTGAAACGGGGCTTCAGCCTGGGCCGCAATCATGCTGCTCCCAAGGCACTCGGCCTGGTCATGCCGCTATTGGCTGCAGGGTTGCTGGTGCTCGCCGTAGTCGTGCCGCTGTTTGGCCGGGGCGCGGATGGTCAGGCCATCGGTCCGATCTTTAGAAGCGAAAAAGGCCCGGGAGCTATGGCCGCGCCCATAGCCATTTCTCTCGTCGCGGGGCTCCTCATCGGTTTCCTGGCGCAACGCTCCCGCTTCTGCACCGTTGGCGCTGTACGCGACCTCGTGCTGTTTCGCGATCCGCACCTGATGCTCGGCATCGTCACCCTGTTCGTGTTCGCGCTGGGTACCAATCTAGCCCTCGGCCAGTTCAAGGCTGGCTTCGCGGGGCAACCGGTGGCGCACACCGACGGGCTGTGGAACTTCATGGGCATGATGCTGTCCGGTCTGGCCTTCACGCTGGCGGGCGGTTGTCCAGGGCGGCAACTGTTCCTGTCCGGTGAAGGCGACGGAGACGCGGGCATCTTCGTGCTGGGCATGATAGTCGGCGCAGGCTTTGCCCACAACTTCAACCTGGCCAGTTCCGCGACCGGCCCCTCACCCTACGGCCCCGCAGCCTCCCTGGTCGGCCTGGCCGTCGTGGCCGTAATCGGCCTCGCCTTCCGCGAAAAATCCAGCTGATGAACAAGGATTGGAAATTTCAGCACAGAGACACAGAGAAGATACTAAAAGCAGGACAGGAATTTTAAGCATTGAGCCACAGAGAAGATGAGAAAGAAAGAAGAAAGGATTTTTAATACCCTTTTCCTTTTAATCCTACTTTTCCCCCTCGTCTTCTCTGTGGCTCTGTGCCCAATTTTCCTGTGTTTGGCAATTGTTTTTGTCTTGCCTCGTCGTCCCTGTTGTTCTGTATAAAACAGGTATAAGGAGTTCATATGTCAAGTGATGTTAGTGTTGTAGTAGATGCAAAGGGACTGGCGTGCCCGGAGCCGGTGATGATGGCAAAGTCGGCACTGGGCCGGGCGGCTGGAAAGTCAGTGGAGGTGTCTGTAGACACGGCTACTGCCAGGGACAATGTACTGCGCATGGCCAGGCGCGAAGGCCGCGAGGCCGAAGCACGCACCGATGGTGAAGGTTTTACCGTGCTCATTCACGCAAAGAAGGCCTGAGATGAACAGCGATGACAGAATCGTCTACCTCGACAACGCGGCTACGAGCTGGCCGAAGCCACCGGAAACCGGCCAGGCCATGGCCGATTTCATCCGTGATGCAGGGGGGAATCCCGGACGGTCTGGCCATCGCCTGTCCATCGCCGCCGGGCGCGCGCGCTCGGTCTGGCTGATCCGCTGCGTGTGGCTTTCATGGCCAATGCGACGATGGCTTTGAACACGGCTCTGTTCGGATTCCTCAAGCCTGGAGACCGTGTCGTTGCAGACAGCATGGCCCACAATGCGGTGGCGCGGCCGCTGGCTGAACTGGCACGCCGCGGCATCATCGTCGACTGGGCACGGGCCGATTCAACCGGCCGGCTCGATCTGGAGCACCTCGATGCCTTGGCCCGGGGAACGGTTTCCGGGGCTGGCACTCCCACAAAACCACCCGCGGCTATGATTGTTGTAACGCACGGTTCAAACGTGTGCGGCTCGCTGGCACCTCTTGCGGATATTGCGGAAATAGCGGTCCGTGCCGGTGCGGTGCTGCTTGTGGACGCGGCCCAGACTGCGGGTGTGGAGGAGATACACCTGGACAGTCTCGGGCCTGCCGTACTGGCGTTCACTGGCCACAAAGCCATGCTGGGGCCGGGCGGTACCGGCGGGCTGGCATTCGGAGCCGCGATCGATATAGAACAATTTTCTCCCTTCGTCCGGGGCGGTACCGGCAGTGCGTCTGAAAGCGAGGATCACCCGCTGTTCATGCCAGACCGCTTCGAGGCGGGAACTTCCAATGCTCCCGGGCTGGCTGGACTGCTTGCTGGTCTGCAGTGGATTGAGGATCATGGCCGGGCTGTAATCCACGCTGCGGAAATCAAGGCTGCCGATAGTCTGGCTGATGGCCTGCGGGCCATTCCTGGCGCGCTAGTCTACGGGCCCGGGGCTGGACAACCCCGCTGTGCCGTCCTGTCGTT
>JFJP01020761.1_pt1 | contig 20288 bp, 15 predicted proteins | sample 431651 | NCBI WGS metagenome assembly JFJP01 (sample SAMN02602958, study PRJNA72255) | Microbial mat metagenome, whole genome shotgun sequencing project. | biome: fresh water; feature: sink hole; material: water; isolation source: purple microbial (photo- and chemosynthetic) mats found in...
GCGAGTCCTCGGTCAGCAGGGTTCCGTCGAGATCAAGGGCGACCAGGGGCGCTGGCATGGTCGGAAGCGTACGCGCGTTACTACTCACGCCAGGGGCCCCATCGCTTTCCGATGGGGCGGGCGCCGAGCAGTGGTGGCGGCATACAATCGGCGTAGCCGATGCCGCCACGATTCCGGAGGCTTGCCGAGGGAATCGAACTGCGACAAAGCCCGGGGGTAGGCCGAAGGCCGTAGGGGCAAAGCCCCTGACGCTGAAGGCCACCATGGCGCGGCGGTCCGGCGTCCCATCATACCGATCATGGCGTCCTGGGAATTCACCATCACCGGCTGCGGCACCAGCCACGGCAACCCGATGTGGGGGGTGCCGGACTGGTGGAGCACCGACCCGCGCGACCGACGCCGCCGCTCCGGCGCCTTCCTGCGCGGCCCCGAGGGCCAGATCGTGCTGTTCGACTGCGGCCCGGACCTGGCGCACCAGATGACCGACCCTTATCGTGATTGGGATGGCCGGTCCTATCCTGCGCGCTGCCTCACGCGCTGCGATGCGGTGCTGCTCACACATGATCACGCCGATCACTGTCATGGGATCAACGAATTACGTCATGTGCAGCGCCTGATGCGCGGGGCTGACATCACCCTGTATGGTTGGGAACCGCATCTGGCCAGCGTGCGCGCGATGTTCCCCTACTGCTTCGGCGCCGGCCTCGACACCTATCGGATGAGCAAACCGACCCTGCGCACCGCCGAGCTGGCCGACGGCCAGAAGCACATCATTGCCCAGTTGCCCGTGATCCCCTTCGCCATGAGCCACGGCAGCGCTGGTCGCACCACCGGCTTCCGTTGCGGCACGATGGCCTACTGCACCGACCTGAAGGAACTGCCACGCGATTGCGACCCCCTGCTGGCCGACCTCGATCTGCTCGCACTCGGCGTGTTACGCGACGAACTGCATCCGACGCATCAGAACTGGGATGAGGCGCAGGCGGTCCTGGCCCGGCTCCGGCCGCGTCGTTGCGTCCTCATGCATATGGGCCCCGAGGTGCGCTACGCCGATTGGCTGGCCCGTTTGCCGCCCGGAGTCGAACTGGCGGTCGATGGCTGGACGACCAGGATAGCGGCATGATCAGTCGGTGCCTTGCCGTACTCCTGGTCGGTCTCAGCCTGGTCGCCTGCGTGCGCGCCTCGGCCACGCCGGTGGCGGCCCCGGCTTTCGTCCGTCCCCCCGCCCCACCTGTCGCGCCACGCGAGACCCCCCCTGCTGCAGCCGCGCCCGCCTGGCCGGCCCTGACCAGCGAACCAGAGCTGGGCGTTCGCATCGTACGCGGGTCCAACGTGCGCATCCGCCTGCTGGTCGCGCACCGTACGAGCAGCGGCGCCGAGCTTTCGGCCGGGACCTACGACGCCAGCATCCAAGGCGGCAGCATCCGTTTTGGCAGTCGCGACCTGCCCGGCCCGCGCGCCAGCCTGGTACCTGTCACGCCTGCCGCGCAGACCTTCCAGGCGGATGGCGTACGCTGCTCGGGCAAGCTGCTGCTGTCCCTCGCAGGCAGGGAGCTCGATGTGATCGAACAGGTCGGGCTGGAGACCTGGCTGGTCGGCGTGCTGCCGGCCGAGATGTTGCCCACCTGGCCGGTCGAGGCCCTGGCGGCGCAGGCGATCGTCGCCCGTAGCTACGCCGCCGCGCGCTGGCAGGCCCGCGCCGGCCAGGACTGGCATGTCGTCCGGGGAACGGCGGACGTCGCCTACGACGGTGCCGAGCCGGCCTCTGCGGGGGTGACCGCAGCGATCAACCGGACGCGCGGCGAACTGCTGATCCACGGTGGCCAGGCGATCCTGGCCCGCTTCCATGCCTGCTCGGGCGGCCGCACCGAGGACAGCGCCGCGCTGTGGCCGGATGCGACCCTGATCGATGGCCAGACTCCGCTGGCGCGCTTCATGCGTCCGGTCGATGACCCCGCCTCGGTCGAAGGGGCGCGTGGCCTGGGCTGGACGCGCACGCACCAGCAATGGCGCGCCGCGCTGAGTACCGCAGACATCACCGAGTCCCTGCGCGGCTGGGCGGCCAAGGATCGCAGCCGACCGCGTTTCGGTGAGGTGCGCGCCGTGCGCATCGCCTCGACCCTGCCCAGCGGCCGGGTCGGCCGGGTCAGCGTGGTGCATCGGGCCTCTGGCGGTGAACGCAGCGATGAACTCGACGCCAAGGACTTCCGCCTCATCGTCGGCGCCAACAAGCTGCGCTCGCTGTGGTGGGAGAAGGCGGTGATGGTGGCAGCAAAGGGTGGACAACTGGTGGTCGAGGGCCGCGGCTTCGGACATGGCATCGGCCTGCCCCAGGTCAGCGCCTGGTATCTGGCCAACGACGGAGTGCGCGGCGAGGACATCGTCACCCGCTTTTATCCGGGGGCCACCCTGGCCAAGGTGTGGCGCTGACCCCCATCGCTCGCCGGCGAAGCCGGTTGGCAAGAGCCGGAGCCCCGCCAGCATCGCCGCCATGCGTCCAACGTTTCTGCTCGCCCTGATCGCCGCCATTCTGCTGCTGCCCGGCTGCAGCGATGAACGCATCTTCGATCCCGATCGCCAGCAGAGCGAAGACCCCGAGGAGATCGAGACCCGCAAGGAGGTCGCGGCCCTCGCTTCCGGCGCCAAGACCGATGATCCCGAGCATTCAGCTGCCTACGACAAGGCCATCAACAGCCTGATCCTGCGTGGATCCAAGGTCGAAACCCGCCTGATCGACACCCTGCGCTCCTCGCCGGATGCGGCGACCCGCATCGGTTGCGTCGAGGTGCTGACCGCGATTGCGACCAAGGCCTCGATCGAACACCTCGTCGCCGTGCTCGATGACGAGGCTCCTCTGGTCGCGCAGCGCTCAGACATCGCCCTGCGCACCCTCACCGGCCAGCGCATGATTCCCGAGGCCGGTCAGCCGGCCAAGGAAGGCCTGCCGCCGGTTCCTGTGCGTCCGGCCAGCGATCTGGCGATGGATGCCGAGGAGCGCGCCTGGGCGGCCTGGCATGCCCAGCACAAGGCCGAGCTCAAGGCGGCCTGGGAGCGCTGGTGGGTGGCCAACAAGGCCGGCTTCACGCTGAAGTGATCCGCGCCGTTCATATGGTGATGGCGTATCGGTGGCAGATGGGTCCGAACGACCCGTAGCCGAGCCGCCGGTGGATAATGTCTTTTCCGACCCCGTCCCTCTCCGGTGCAATGGCGTTGCGTTAAGGACTCTTGGGGACGCAAGGCGGAAGGCGGAAGGCGGAAGAGTTGCTGAATCGAGTTGATGGGGTCCTGTCGTAGCGCCGACCCATTTTCGACTTCACGACTGGGCCGGCAGTCCAATCCGCATTTCTTCCGCCTTCCGCCTTCCGCCTTCCGCCTGCCATTGCTCTCCGGTGTCTGCGAAGCAATCCGACTCTGGCGTGACACTTCGCACCTGAGCGGCAATCTATAGGCATATGCATGAGGATTCCTTTCTGGACCTAGCGGGGCTCCGCCCCAGCCCGAGGCTGATTATGGGCGTCGCACCGCTAGCTGGCTGTTGCTGCAGGGGCTGTGCCCCCGCACCCCCGACTTGGCAGGTCAAAGTCGCTGCCCTCAAGGACTCTAGTGCGCCTGCATGAGCGCGGCGTGCGTGGCACCATCGCCGGCATGGGTCTGCCACCCGATGTGGTCGATGATGTGGCCCAGGAGACCTTCCTCGCCGTGCACCGGCAGCGTGATCGACTGCCTCCCCAGGATGAACATCGGCCGTGGATCCGCGGCATCGCCCGCAACCAGGCACGCATGTGGCTGCGCACCCGCCTACGCCAGCGTCAACTTCTTGAACGATACGCACATCTGATGAATCCGGAGCCCACTGCTCCGGCCTCACCTGACCTCAGTCCCGGCCCCATCACCCCGTGTCTCGACCGCCTGGATCCAGAAGCCCGACGGCTGATCGAGCGCCGCTACATCGACGGTGAGGACGCTTCTGCGATTGCAGCCGGTACCGGTCGTAGTCCAGCCGGCGTACGCATGGCCCTGCTGCGCGTACGCCAATTGCTACGCGATTGCCTGGACGCGCAGACGGAGCATGCATGACCAGCGAGCAGATACTCGCCGATTGGCTGGAGCGCCGTGACGATCCCTTGGCAATAGCGGCTCTGGTTGACGCCTGCGAGCGGGATCCGCAGTTGGCTGTTCAGGCACGACGGTTGGCCGCGATCGATGAGCACCTCTCCCTGCAATTGGCACCAGAGCGAGCCGACTTCCCCAACCGTTTGCGTCAAGCCCTGACTCACGAGCGTTTCGCCGCGCAGGTTTCCCGGCAGATGCGTGGTCGGCGGCGCGAACGCTGGCTGTGGGTCGCCGTGCTCGCGCAAGCCGCTGCCCTGATTGCGCTGTTCGCTGTGCCCTGGCTGCAGACCCCGACCACCCGCGGTCCGTACCTGCAGATGGTGGCTGGCGAGGGATTCTATCTGCGCCTTGGCGAAAATGCGCGAGTCGATCGAGAACTGCCCCTGCAATCCGGCGACCGTGTCCATCTGCAGCCTGGGGCCAGCGCCGATCTGGTGCTGGGGCCGGCTTCGCGCATCAGGTGCAGTGACAGTGCAGATCTGGTACTGCTGCCGGCTGGCAACGGCTTGGTGGAACCCTATCTGGCGCTTGGCTCGATCGATGCGGATATCGCCCAACGTGACCTGCAGGGACCGCTGTTTCTCAGCACTCCGCATTGTCGGATCCAAGTGACTGGAACCAGATTCACGGTGCGCGCCGACGAACGGCAGTCGCAGGTAGCCGTCAGTCACGGTCGCGTCCAGGTACAAGATCTGCTGGACGGAACCACGGCGGCGGTCGCCTCTGGCCAGCAGCGGATCAGCGTGCCGGCATCCGGAATGACAGCCACCACCATCCGTACCATGAAGGACGCGCTCGGTCAGACCACAAGTCTCAGGGAAGCCGGCTGCGAAAGCGGATCGGTCATGCTCACCGATCGCATGCAGCAGGGACGCAATGAAAGCCTGCTGTATTTCGGCGGCAACTGGGCCTATGTGGTGCAGCGGTTATCCCAGGCTCAAGACTGGTCTCGCTACCTGGGTCTGAGCCTACTCTTCAACGGTCAGGGCGGGGGTGTAGTGCATCAGGTCGAGGTCGTCAGCGGATCGACCCAGTTTGTCGCCAATGTGCGAGACCAGCAGGAGGGTTGGCATACGCTGTTCGTGCCCTGGTCCGCTTTCCACTACCGGATTCCGCAACACGGGGACATCCCTCTGCCCGCCGAGTTACCCCCCTTCAGGCCAACCGGCGTTGTCGGTTTCGGCATCATTTTCAGCGGCCCCAGTACCAGTGGCATCGCCATTGGCGATTGGGGCCTGATTGATCGGGAACAGCCATGATGAAATCGTCACTATACGCCTGTCTCCTCATGTCCGCCATCATGCTTGGCGGGTGCGGAACCCACCGCGGACTGCCAAGTCACGGAGGTGGCAAACGGTTCGATGAGGAGCAGCGCGCCGTCTCGGCAAGCATCCGCCAGGCCGTGGCAGGCATCGACTTGTCGGCCCTGCGTGGGCAACGGGTGCAGTTGTCGGTCTCGGGAATCGCCCACAACGGCGGTGGCAAGGAACGTTTCCCTGGGCCGATATGGGCTAATGCCGGGGGATTCTCGAACCACGGTTCCGACGACACCACCGGATTGAGCGCCAACGGCGCCAGTGCACCGGCAGGCTGGAATCCATCGTGGCGCAACCTGGCAACCAACGCCAGCCGAGGCATCACTGGCACCGTCGGATTACGGCTTGAGCAGGAGTACGAATCATTCCAGGTATGGACCGACGCCGACATGAATTACCTCGAACAGGTGGTGCGGATGCACCTCCTGCACCAGGGCGTCATCTGCAGCGATCGCGACCCGCAAGCGCGGCTGGTCGTACTGGTGGATGTGCTGGGAACGAACCGGAACCGTACCGAGCTGATCCTGGCGAGTGCCGACTGCCTGCAGTCCTCGTGTGAACTCACCTATTATGTCACGGCTCCGGATGAGAGTCTGATGCATGCCGCCCGCCGCAGCGGGGCACGCTCCGAGTACAGTGAGCGGGGCGTGCTGCTGGTGCAGGGGTTGGCTCCTCGCCGGAAAACGGAAGCCGGATGCGTAGGTGACATGGCGATGCCGTAGCTGTCACAGCCCGGCATAGCCGGAACCAAAAGGTTCATGTTCGGCTACGCCGGGCTGTTCGGCCGTTGCTGCAGGGCTTCGCCCCGCACCCCACGCACTCCTCGCCGATATCTCCGGACGAACCGGAGATCCATGGGTAACGAAACGCATGGCGCTACTGGCATGCAGGGACGCCGCGGGCGTCCTTTCAGCCAGGATCAGGTGATCGTAAAGGTTCCCAGATCCTCGGCCGCCTCCACCGGGATGCCGGGACAGGCGGCGGCGGCCTCGCTGCGCAGTTGCTCTGGCCCTGGACCGTCGCCATGGCGGCCACCGAAATGCGTGATGATCAGCCGTCGGGCATGCAGCGCGGCGGCGAAGGTCCCGGTCATGGCCGAGGTGCTGTGCCCCCACTGCCGGGCTTTCTCCTCCTGGTCGGCGGGATAGGTCGCCTCGCGTACCACCAGATCGACGCCCTGGGCGTGCGGGATGATGGCATCGGCGTCCTCGGTGTCGCCGCAGACCAGGATGCGGCGCGAAGCGGGAGGCGGATCCAGCACCTGGTCCGGGCGGATCACCCGACCATCCGGCAGAATCACCGTTTCGCCGCGTTGCAACCGACCGAAATCCCGACGATCGCTCAGGCCGAGGGCCAGCGCGCGCTCGGGGCGCAGGCGTCCGGGGCGTGGCGGTTCTTCGCAGAGCCAGGCCACGCAGGGCACCCGGTGCCGGATCGAAAAGGGCCGCGCCCGCCAGGAATCAGGGCTGGTGGTCAACGGCGGCAAAGGTTCGCCACGCGCCTCGCCATCAAGTTCGTGGACCTGCAAGTCGTAGGGCAGTTCCGTCGCACTCGGGGCGAAGGCCCCGTCGAGCAGTCGGGCCAGGCCACGCGGACCGGCGAGCTGGACCGGCTCGGTGCGTCCGGCAATGGCGATGGCCATCAGCATGCCGGGCAGCCCCCAGCAGTGGTCGCCATGCAGATGGGTGATCAGGATGCGGTCGCAACGTATCGCGCGTAAACCGGCTTCGCGCACGCGGTGCTGGGTCGCCTCGCCGCAATCGATCAGCCACATGCGCCCGTCATCGAATAGCAGGGCCTGGGCCGTCACGTTGCGACGGCTGGTAGGCTGGCCGGCAGAGGTGCCGAGGAAGGTGAGTTTCATTGCCCCCACGACAAGGGGTTAGGGGTGAGGGGTTAGGGGTTAGGGCCGAGTTCGAAAATACGGGGTAACGACAAGAGACCAACTCCCTTGTGCATGACTCCATTGCCACAGCCGCCCATCGATCCCTAACCCCTAACCCCTGACCCAATGGCGTTGCGTTAAGGACTCTTGGGGACGCAAGGCGGAAGGCGGAAGGCGGAAGGCGGAAGAGTTGCTGAATCGAGTTGATGGGGGTCCAATCCGCATTTCTTCCGCCTTCCGCCTTCCGACTTCCTCCTTTCCAAGGTCAGTGCCCTTAACGCAACGCCATTGACCCCTGACCCCTAGGGGCAATGGAATCAAAAGACCAACTCCCTTGTGCATGACACTATTGTCTCAGCATCGCCCATCGATCCCTAACCCCTAACCCCTAGCCCCTAACCCCTAGGGGCAATGGAGTCTCCCCCATGCTCACGCCCGGCACCGTCGTCATCGGCCAGTCCGGCGGTCCCACCGCCGTCATCAACCAGTCGCTCATCGGTGTGGTCAAAGCCTGCCTGCAGCGGCCCGAGACCTTCACCCGCGTGCTCGGCGCGGTGCATGGCGTGAACGGGATCATGAAGGGCGAATTCGTCGATTTCACTCTTGAGGACCCGGCCAACCTCGAGGTCGTCGCCGGCACCCCCAGCAGCGCGCTGAAGAGCGTGCGGCGCAAGGCCAGCGCCGAGGACTGCACGGCGATCTTCGCCCGCTTCAAGGAGCTCGACGTCCGCGCGTTCTTCTACATCGGCGGCAACGACACCGCCGAGACGACGCACATCATCGACGAGATGGCGAAGAAGGCCGGCTACGACCTGGCCTGCTTCCATGTGCCCAAGACGATCGACAACGATCTGCGCGTCACCGACCACTGCCCAGGCTTCGGTTCCGCCGCCAAGTTCGTCGCCCAGGCCTTCATGGGCGACAATCTCGACAACCGCTCGCTGTCGGGCATCAAGGTCAACATCGTCATGGGTCGCAACGCCGGTTGGCTGACCGCCGCCAGCGCCCTGGCGCGCATCCTGCCCGACGATGGCCCGCACCTGATCTACTGCCCCGAGGCGGATTTCTCGTTGGAGGCCTTCTGCCGCGACGCCGAGGCGGTGTACCGCCGACTCGGACGCTGCGTCATCGCGGTCAGCGAGGGCATCCACGGTCCCGGCGGCGCCGAGATCATCGACAGCAAAGAGGTCGATTCGCACGGCAACAAGCAGTTGTCCGGCAGCGGCGCGCTCGGCGACTTCCTCGCCGACACGCTCAAGGCCCATCTGGCCAAGGTCATGCCCGACAAGAAGCACCGCGTGCGCGCCGACACCTTCGGCTACCTGCAGCGCTGCTTCCCGGGCGTGGTCAGCGAGAGCGATGCACGCGAGGCGCGCATGGCCGGAGCGGCGGCGGTGGTGGCGGCGACCAGCGGCGTGAAGAGCGGCTCGATCGCCTTCCGCCGCCACGACGCCCCCTACCGCATCGAGACCTTCGTGACTCCTTTGGCCACGGTGGCCAAGGAGACCAAGCCGATGGCGCGCGACCTGCTCAACGCGGCCGGCAACGACATCGACTCGGCCAAGCTGCTGCCCTATCTGACCCCCCTGGTCGGCCCCCTGCCTCCTGTCGGGCGGCTGCGCGGCATTTCCGGTTAAGCGCATTCAATTTCGATTTCACGCATAAGGCCGGTCGATTTCGACCGGCCTTATGCGTTATAGCGAGTCACAGACATGCGGTCCGATCAGGAAATTATGATTCAACGACTCGAGTCGGCGGCTACTATAATCATGTATGCGCCACCTCCTCGCATGTCTGATCGTGACGATCGCTCTGCTGCCAGGAGGCGAAGCCAAACCGGATCGTCACGCCGAACACGCCCGCTTCGCCCCGCCGGTGAAAGCCAAGCTGCTGTTCTTCAGCCTGGCTGGTGGGGCTGGCGACCAGTGGTTCAACGCTGTCCAGGTCAAGGGACGCAAAGCAGTAGGCATGATGGAGAAGGGTCCCTTCGGGCTTGTCGTCACGGTCAAGGATGATGACACGGTCAGCGCGCGGGTTCTGGGTGACAAATCCGCGACCACCAAGCCGGACACCGACCTGCCCAACGGCGGCAAGACCGGCCCCTATACCTGGGGCTACAAGCAGGTCGCCCCCCTCCTGCAGCAACCGTTCCTGACTGGTGGAGGGCTCGATCTGTGGGGATGTACGCTGGAAGAGGCTAAGACTGCCAAGGTACGCTACGCCCCGGCCATGGCCGACAGTCGCATCAAAGGCCTATGGATGACCCCGAAGGGCACCCTGCTGGCCACCTCCTTCACGGATGGCGGCAACACCATCCTGCGCGCCGATCCGCGCGACCGCAATGTCACCATGGAGACTGGTTTCGACGCCGGTGGCGGTGGTGGTGGACGCTCCTCGTGGCTGATCGAACTGTCGCCCAAGAATGGCGCACCGTTGGGCGTCCTGGCCTGTCGCGGTACGGTGGTCTGCCATGCCTACGACGCGTGGAACCGCCTGATCGTCGGCGGTGGAGCGGTCAACCGCACCGGGGCCGACGATGTCACCGGCAACTTTGACGGGGCGGGCCTGCTGATGGCCGACTTCGATTGGAAGAGCGCGCTGTTCCGCGCCCACCTCGGCCTGCCCAAGGATGCGCCCGGCAAGGCTGGCGGCATGACCTGGGCCATCGACGTGGACAACGACAGCGGCCTGATGGCCGCCGTTGGCTGGATGGAGGGAACGCCGCGCGGAGTCAATGAAATCCAGGCGAAGAGTGGTGGCGGAAAAGATGCGTTCCTGGCTGTTTTCCGCCTATGGACCGAAGATGAGGCGAAGGCGGCGAAGCAGGCCGAGATCGATTCCAAGAAGCCGCCGGCCCAGGTGCAAGCCAAGCCGGCCGGCGACTGACCATTGCCCCACCCGGGCATGGTCCATCCTGCCCGCATGCTCACCCCCTCCCGGGCCTGGCAATGCCGCCAGACCATGCCCGACCTGGTCGCCGAACTCGAGCATGATCTCGGCGTATCGCGACTGGTGGCCACCCTGTTGTCGCTGCGCGGCGTCGCCGATGCGAACCATGCCAAGGCGTGGATGGCCAAGCGTCTGCAGGATCTGCACAAGCCAGGGCTGATGGCGGGCATGGAGGTCGCCGCACAACGTCTGGCCACGGCGATCAACCAGCACGAACGCATCCTCATCCACGGCGACTACGATGTCGATGGCTCGACCTCGGCCTCGCTGCTGGCGCTGTTCTGCCGCGCCTGCTCGCACGAGGCGACGGTGTGGATCCCCAACCGCCGGATCGATGGTTATGGCCTGTCGGACAGCAGCCTGGAGGCGGCCCGGACGCATCGCGCCCAGCTCATGGTGACGGTGGACTGCGGCATCGCCGACGGCGGCTGGGCCAAGCGCATCGAACAGGAGACCGGCTGCGCGGTCATCGTCACCGACCATCATCTGCCCCAGGGCTACCTGCCCGAGTGCACCGCCGTGGTCAACCCCAACCGTCCGGACTGCACCTATCCTGACAAGCATCTCGCCGGGGTCGGGGTGGCGTGGAAGCTCGCCTGGGCCACCGCCATGGTGTTGTGCGGTGCGGAGAAGGTCAGCGAACGCCTGCGCACCTTCCTGACCGACGCACTGGCCCTGGTGGCGGTCGGCACGGTCGCCGACTGCGCACCGCTCGACGGTGAAAACCGCATCCTGGTCCATCACGGCCTGCGCGAACTGGCGCGCACCAGCAACCCGGGCCTGCGTGCCCTGCTCGCCGAAGCTCGCCTCGATGGCGAGGCGCCCAGCGCTGGCGACATCGGCTGGAAGATCGCCCCGCTGCTCAACGCCAGCGGCCGCATGGACAGCGCGATGGCCAACATCGAACTGCTGACCGCACGCGATGCGGCGACCGTCGCACCGGTGCTCGAACGCATCGTCGCCGGCAACGACGAGCGCAGGCGCATCACCCAGACGATGACCGCCGACCTGATCGCGCAGGCCGAGGCTGATCCCGGCCTGGCCTCGCGGGCCACCCTGGTCTTCGCCGGGGAAGGCTGGCACCAGGGCATCGTCGGGATCATCGCCAGCCGGCTGGTGGATCGCTTCGGCAAACCGGCCGCCGTCATCGCGATCAACGACGGGCTGGCCAAGGGCAGCCTGCGTTCGATCGCCTCGGTGCATCTGGGCGAAGCGATCGATGCCTGCCGACCGGTGCTGCAGCGCGGCGGCGGCCACGCCCTGGCGGCCGGCATCACCCTGGATCCCGCTCGCGTCGGTGAATTCCGCGAGGCTTTCGAACGTCACGTCGCGACGCGCATCGCTCCTGGCTCGCTGGTTCCACGCACCGACTACGACAGCGAGGCCTCGCTGGCGGAACTTGACGGCGACTTCCTCGACCAGTTCCAGGCCATGGCCCCCTTCGGCACCGGCAACCGCGAGCCGCTGCTGCGCCTGGCCAACGCCACCTTCGCCGGCCGGCCGCGCCTGTTCGGCAAGGACGGAGACCACCTGAAAGGCCCGCTCACCGACCCCGGCGGTGGCATGAAGGAGCTGACCGCGTGGCGCGGCAAGGCCATCTTCGGTGAGGTCGCCACGCCCGGGCGACGACTCGATCTGCTGGTGCGGCCAGAGGTCAACAGTTCGCTGCGCCTGGTGTTCGTGGACGGCAAGGCCGGATAGTCGGCAATGGCACGCGATCTCCTGGTTCGGGCGCCCTACCTGCGCCGTACGTGCATGCGCGCCGTCGCGGCCTTCGCCGACGCCATGCCGCTGGGGGTGGCGCGCACGGTCGCCTATACGATTGCGGCGGCAGCTTGGGCGATCGACGGCCGTGGTCGGGCGACGGTGACGCGCAATCTGCGTGGAGCGGTACCCGCCGGGCAACCGCTGAACCGGGCGGTGCGCCGCAGCTATACCGAGTTCGCCCTGACCCTGGCCGAGGCCGCCCGCCTGCACCGCGACTCGTGGCTGGCTCCCGGCGTGCTTACCGTGCACGACCCCTGGCGCGTCTTCGCCGCGCGGCCGCTGCGCGGCCCCGCCATCCTTGCCACGGTGCACAGCCACTGGGACATGCTCGCCGCAGCCAGCCACAAGCTGCGGTTGACCGACGAGATCCTCGCCCCGACCTTGGCGTACGGCGACACGATCCTCGACCAGTGGCTGGCGCAACGCCGCGTACGTTGGGGCTGCCGCACCGTCACCCTCGACCGCGCTCCGCTCGCCCTGCTGCGCGCCCTGCGCGCAGGCGGCGTCCTCGGCATGCTGGTCGATCGTGATTACGGTGGTCACGGTCTGCAGGCCACCTTCCTGGGCCGTCAGGTGCGGCTGCCCACCGGACCTGCCGCCTTGTCGCTGCAAAGCGGGGCACCAGTCATCCCGGTCCTGCTTGCCCGGAAGTCGCCCGGCACCTTCGCCCTGCTGGTCGGCAAGCCGCTGCGCGCCGATCCAGCCCTGCCGCGCGGCCAGCAGGTCGCCGACCTGACCAGGCGCATCGGGGCGGCGACCTCACGGCTGCTCTCGGCAGCCCCTGCCCAGTGGGTGGCCTTCCATGATTCCCGTTGAGATCGAACTGAAGTGGGCGCTTGAGCCGGCTGCCCACGCTGCGCTGCGCGAGCGGATCACCATGCTGCTGGGACCGGCGACCCTGCTGGATCAGCAGAATCGCTTCTTCGACACCGCCGACGCCCGGCTGCGCCTGGCCCGCAGGTCGGTGCGCGTGCGGCGCGAGAACCAGCGGGTCGTGCTGACCTGCAAGGCCAAGGGTTCGGTGGACGCCGACGGCACCCACCGCCATGACGAGTGGGAGCGCGAGTTGGACTCGCAGGTCTGGGAAACGCTTGGCTGTGTCCCCCTGCCCATCCCCGAGCCGTGGGCCGGGATCATCGCCGGCCAGCCGCTGGTCTGCCTGGGTGGCTTCGCCAACCAGCGCCTGGAATGGCACGATGGGCCGCACCTGCTGTGCCTCGATCGCAGCGATTTTGGCGTCCGCATCGATCACGAACTGGAGATCGAAACGCCGCAACCGGAGGCGGCACTGGCGCGCTGGCGCGGGCTGCTGGCAGGCTGGGGCGTCGCGTGGAAGCCCCAGCCGGTGACCAAGCTGCAGCGCTGGCTCACCTGCGCGGGGCAGGAGCCCCGCGCGCCGGGCGGGGCAGGAGCCCCGCGCTCCTAGAAATCCATCGTCAGGCCGGCGCTGACCGTTGCGGCGCGCGGCATCTCGGAGCCATCGACCACCACGGTCTCGGTCGCCATGGCACCAGCGACATCGAGGCGCAGCAGCCAGAGGTTCAGGCCGAGGCCGGCGTGGACCATGCCGCCGGCTTCGCTCTCGGCGAGGTCGGTGGAATAGCCGCCGCGCAGGGCGAGGAAACGGGCGATGTTCCATTCGAGGCCGCCACCGACGCGCTGGGTCTTGTAGGTGACGCTGAGTTTGGGATCGATGCCCGCCATGAGCGGACCCGTGCGCTGGCTGGTGGTCGTATAGGTCGTCTGATTTTCCAAAACATCGATATCAGCCGTCAGCACCACGGTTTCAAAGGGGTACAACGCCACACCCAGGGATAGCTGCGGATCCAAGGTGATGTCATCTACGATGAAATTCTGGCCGTCAGCGTCCTTGAATGAACCGCCTTTAAGCACGGGACTGTTGAGATTGCGACCGGTAAGACCGACTTGGGCCCACGAACAGCGTGCTACGATGCCGAGATCGATTCCGCCGGTGACGGTCTGTTCGGCCTCCTCAAAGGCATCCTGCATGAGGTCGCCAAGTTCATCAACCCCCTCGATGATCCGGGCTTTCGCCGCTGCAACTTTACCAATCAAGACTTTGAGGTTGCCGCCAACCGAGAGGTGGTCGTTGATTGCAACACCGATAGTCAGCGGAATTTCAGTAACTGTGTATCCGCCGGTGAGAACGGCTGTCTGGTTGTTGTTGATGTCGTTTGTAAGGTTGTTTGCATTGGCCAGGGCATCGATGAGCACGCCACCATTGGCCATTATCTCGTTCACTTGTTCAGTGGTCAGACCTGCCTGCACGGCAGCTAGGTCCAGGGCGGAGATCGCTGCCGCCGACAAGCTCAACCCAGCAAGGGCCGTTTCAGCAGCGCTGCCTGGTGTGATGAGTTGGTTGGTGTACCCACCAGGAACGGTCGAGGTGGTCGTGATCGCAGTATCGAGATCCGCGACCGAATAGCCGAATCCGAGATTCGTCGTGTCGAGGTCGGCCACCGATAAAATGCCTTCCGCAAACTGCCGCACCCCGACACCAACATGTAGGATGCGGGTATTCAGCACGCCGACATTGGCCAGCACCACGGCATTGTCAGCCTTGGCATCGAATGTCTGCAGTAGTGCCGCAGTCGCCACTGCGGCCTGGAGATCCTCAGGCGTTGACGAGGTCGAGCCAAGATTCTGCAACCGGTCGAAGTCGGTGCCCGCAATCTGCTCAACATAGTCCGCCAGCTTGCCACGGATCTCCACCCCCGCCGTGACATCGGCCAGCCCGATGCCCCATTCGCGCCGGCCGACATAGTTCGGGTCCGCTTCCAGTTTGGCGTCTTCTTCACCCGTGCGGTTGAAGAACCCGTACATGCCCGGGTTGTAGTAGCTGGCGTTGTGGTCGTCTGCTGCTGCTGTTCCGGCGCCGCCCAGGCCCAGGGCGCGCGGCCCGACGATATGCGAGTCCATCGCGGCGAGCGGCGCGGTGCAGGCGGTGGCGATGAGTGTTGCAGACAAGATGGGAAGGCGCATGGAGTCTCCAGGACTCCTCCAGTCTAGCAGCACCTACCTGCGGTTGTCAAACCTTCACTCGCACGGATAAGGAGTCCATGCCGGACCCACACAGCCCCACCATCCTGGTGGTCGATGATGACGCCTCGGTGTGTTGGGCCCTGGAACGGGCCTTGCAGAAGACCGGCTGGACCGTGCATATCGCAGCCGACGCCGCGGCCGCCCGGCGCAAGCTGAAGCTCGGCATCGATGTCGTGCTGACCGATGTGCGGATGCCTGGGGAAAGCGGCCTTGATCTGCTCGCCACGCTGCACGCCGAACGCGCCGACCTGCCGGTGATCGTGATGACCGCGCACGGCACGATGGAGACCGCCGTCGAGGCGGTGCGGCGCGGCGCCTTCGACTACCTGCCCAAGCCCCTCGACCTCGACCGCACCCTGGCGGCCCTGCGCCGCGCCCTGGGCGAGGTGCCCTTGGCAGCCTCGGTGCGGCCGGCGACCGGTTTCGACGAGGACGGCATCATCGGCAGCGCCCCGGCCATGCAGGAGGTCTTCCGCCGCCTCGCCGCCGCCGCCGGCAACGAGGTCGAGGTGCTGTTCAGCGGCCCCGCAGGCAGCGGCAAAGAGGCCCTGGCCCGCGCCCTGCACCGCCACAGCCCGCGCCGCGAGCAGCCCTTCGTGCATATCGGCTGCGCTGCGCTGCCGGACGCGCAGGCCGCCGACGAGCTGTGCGCGGCGCACGGGCTGATCGCCAGCGCGGCCGGCGGCTGCGCCTTCCTCGATGAGGTCGATGCCCTGCCCCCGGCTGCGCAGACCCGCCTGGCGGCGCTGCTTGCCGCCCCACGGAGCGCCAGTCCGCGCATCCTCGCCTCGACCCGTCGCGACCTCGCCAAACTGGTGACGGCCGGTGCCTTCCGCGAGGATCTCGCCTGGCGCCTGCGTCCAGTGCTCATCGCCGTGCCAGCGCTGTCCGAACGCCTTGATGATCTGCAGCCGCTGGTGCGCGCCTTCCTCGCCCGGGCTGCCGTGCGGCTTGGGCGCCAGTTGGCGATCACCGACGCGGCCATCGCCCGCTTGGCCCAACACGCCTGGCCCGGCAATGTGCGCGAACTCAAGCATGTGATCGAGGAAGCGGCCGTGCTGGCGGTGGGCGGGGTCATTGATGCCGATCACCTGCCCATCTCCGGCGACGGGTCCGGGGCCGCCGCCAGCGCCCCGGGCTTCGCGGCCGCCGCCGCCTCGCTGGCCCGCCGCCTGCTCGACAGCCATCCCGGCGAGGTCCACGCCCGCGCCCTCGACGAACTGGAGGCGGCCCTGGTGCGCGAGGCGATCGCCCGCACCGGCGGCAACCAGCTGCGCGCTGCCGAACTGCTCGGCATCAACCGGGCGACCCTGCGCAAGCGCATGGAGATGGCAGGCGTGAACCGATGATCCGCCCCCTCTTCTGCCTGCTCGGCGCGGTTCTCGCCTGGGGTCTTGAGATCAGCGGGGCCAGCGAGACCCGCCTCGCCGGACTTCGCCTCATATCGCAATGTGCGCCAGCGGTGAACACCGAGATGGCGCGCGAGCTGGTGCGCACGCGCGATGCCCTGGCGGCGTGGATCGGACGCAACGTCAAGCCGCTGCCCGAGGGCCTGCCCGCCCTGCCGGTCCTGCTGTTCGCCGACCGGGCCGCCTTCCAGGCCTATGCCGGCACGCATGCCAAGCATGTCGCGACCGCGCATGCCGAAGGCTACTACTCCGGGGACGGCACGCCTGGCGGCGGGCAACTGGTGCTGTTCCGCGATGGCGGCCGCGAACTCTCCACCGCGCGCCACGAACTGGTCCACTACCTGCTCGATCAGGTCCTGCCGGCGCGGGCCGGATCGCCGGTGTGGTTCAACGAGGGGTTGGCGGTGTGCGTCGAGGACGCGTGGATCGATCCCGGTTCGGTACGCATCAGCGCCGTGCCACGCCAACGCCAGAAGATGCTGCGTCAGCTTGCCGCTGCCGGCGGTGCGCCGCTGTCGCGCATCACCGCCCTGGGTGCCGACGGCTGGTTGAAGGCGGCCGGTGCGGATCGCGGCGAGGCCGACCGGCAATACACCGCCAGCTATGGCGCCGTGCTGTTCCTGCTCAACCGGCAGAGCGACCTCTACTGGGGCTTTCTCCGCCGCATGGCAGCGGGGGAGTCCCACGACCAGGCCTACGCCGCCACCATGGGTCAGGTTCCCGGCGGTCTGGACAGCGCCTGGCGGACCTGGGTGGCCACGGATGCCTGGCAGGCCGCGCGGGCCGCCGACGGCAGCGTCAGTGCCGCCAAGGCCTTCGAGCATGGCCTGGCCTGGCTGCCCGAGCACCTTCCGCCCGGTGATCCCGCCCAGGCGGCGCGCTGGCTGGCGGGCGCAGCACGCGGCTTCGCCGGCACGCCCGGCTATGAATTCGACGCTGCCGTCGCCTGGTTGGCGGTCAGCGAGGCGCTGGGTGATCTCGACGCGGCGGTGGCCGGCGAGGCGGCCGAGACCGCCGCCGAGCTGTACGCCTCGCGCGGCCACACCGCCGGCCAGGCCGAAGCCTTGCTGCAGGCCTGTCGTGCCTGGGGCGCCGACAACGGCACCGACTGGAATCGCGCGGCGGCGCTCGGCCGTGTCGCGGTACAGCTAGCCGAAGCGGTCGGACCTGACGAACTGCGCGCCGCCGCCTATGCCGCCTACGGCGCCAGTCTGGTTCCGGGCCGCGCCACCGCCGCTTCGGATGGCGGCGACCAGCGGGCCGAGGCCCTGGCGGCACTGTCGCGCGCCCGCGCCATTCATCACGCGGCCGGCGACACGGCGCGCGAAGCCGCCGTCGTGCTGCTGTCGGCGCAGGCCATCACCCCGCCGGATGACAGCCGCACCGGCTGGCAGCCCGCCATCGATCTTGCGAGCGAGGCGATAACCCTGTGGCGCAGCCTGCCTGAAGGCGGCGACCAGCGCGAAGACCTGGCCCGCGCCCATTCCGTACTCGCCGGCCTCTACCGCCCCGATCGCAATCCCGGTGGCGATTGGCAGGTCGCCGCCGGGCTCTACGAGCGCGAGGCGCAACTGCTTGATCTTGCGGACGATCGCCGTCGCCTGCGCAACCGCATCGACCGCGGCACCTGCCTGCTCGGCCTGGAACAGCACGGCCAGGCCGCGGTGGTCTTTGCCGAGGCCGAAGCCCTTGCGGTGGCCAGCACGGACGACGCTCTCGCCGCCTTCGCCGCCTACCAGATCGGCTGGGCGGTGCAGCGCAGCGATCCCGCCGCCGCCGCCGAGGCCTTCATCCGTGCCGCCCCGCGCTACCGCCAGGCGGGCAAGCTGCGCGAGGAGGCGATGGCCTTCAACCAGGCGGCCCAGGCCAGCGCCGCCGCCAAGGCCCCCGCCACCACCATCGCCGACCTGTTCAGGAAGACCGCTGAACTGGAAGAGCAGCGTGGCGACGAAGCCCGCGCCGCCTACGCCCGGTACCAGCAAGCCTGGCACAGCGAGCCAGGCCGGCAGCAGGATGCTGACGCGGTCGTGGCAGGCGAACTCTACGCCGCTGCCGCCCGTTTGTGGAAGGCCTCCGACATCGTGCGTTCGACCCAGGCGCTGCAGCAGCGCGCCCGCATCCTCACCCCGGTCAAGGGCGCCGCTGCCGGCTGGAGCGAATCGACCCGCGACTGGGCCGCGGTCGCCGAGGCCCTGGGCGAGCTGCCCGAGAACGCTGAACGCCTCGCCGAGCGCGGCCACGCCCTGCATCAGCAGGCCTGGACGCTGATCCGCGGCGAGAGCTCGCGTCTGACGCCCCAGGCCCGCCGGCTGTTCAGCGAGGCCGTCCGCCTGCAGCGCGCGGGCGGCAACGAGGCTGGCGCCAAGGCCTCATCATCCTGGATCCGAGACTGACCCCGTATGCAATGGTTCGACGTTCGACGTTCTGCGACAGCGTAACGACATGAACTGCCGTGTTTACTCTCTGGGCAACATGAGAACACCACCTGATTCAGGGATATCCCCTGCGGCACGCCGAACGCCGAACGCCGAACTGACTGGAGCAATGTAACATGATCGCCGCCCGCTTCGCCACCTGGCTCGCCCTCGCCGTCGATCGCGCCAACCCCATGCTGGTGCGCCGCGTCCGGCAAGAGCTCAGCAACCGCGCCTCGGTCGGGGCCTACCTGCTGATGCTGCTGGTCGCGGTGATCGCCGCCTGCGTCGCCGCCGCCGCGACCGGCTCCAGCAATGGTCGCGGCCTGTTCGGCGCGATCGCCTCGGCGTGGACCGCCTTGGTGTGCATCCAGGCCCTGGCGACCTCGCGCGCCATCGCCGGCGATCGCGGCTCGTCGGCGTGGGATCTGATCGAACTGACCGGTCTCCCCCCGCTGCGCCTGATCAGCGGCGTGGTGCAAAGCAGCCTGATCCTTGGCCTGCTCGGCGCCGCCGCCCTCGCCCCCTTCCTGGTCATGGCCTACCTGCTGCGCGGTCTCGACCTGCCGACCGTGGTCTTCGCCCTCATCACCCTGCCAATGGCCGGCACCCTGCTCGGCGCGCTCGCCGCCGCCCTCGCCTGCCTCGGCGGCAACCGTCAGGCCCGCCAGGGTCTCGGCTTGATGCTCGCGCTCGGCCTGCTTTCCGCCTGGGGCCTGCTGACGGCCCTGTGGTTCAACAGCGAGATGACCCTCTCGCGCTGGATGGCAGACCTCATGCGCGGTGACGCCGAGGCGATCATGGGCGTGCTCGCCCTGCTCAACGGCTGGTTGGTGGCGATGGCCCTCGCCCTGGTCCTGGGCGCGGCCCTGCTCACGCACCGCGCTCTCGACCGCAGCAGTGGACCCCGGCTGGTGTGGGTCGGCATCTGGCTCAATGGCCTGCTGTGGCTGGGCTCCATCCTGCTGTGGATCGGACTGACCAAGGGTTGGTCAAGCGTGTCCAGCGACCTGGAGGACGGGATGGCGATCTGTTCGACCATCGGGGTCTGCTGGGCGCTGATCCTCGGCCTGTTCGCCATCACCGAGGACCTCGACATCACCCCGCGCCAGGCGAAGTCCGTCCTCGAGGGCGGCCGCTTCAAGCGCTTGGCGATGACCCTGCTCGGCCCCGGTTCGGGACGCGGAGCGCGCTGCACCCTGGTGCTGCTCGCTGGAAGCCTGCTGCTGTGCGCCCCGTGGATCCCTGACACCCCGGCCCTGGTCGTCGCCTGCCACGGCCTGATGGTGCTGATGCTCGGCGACTGGCTGGCGCGTCATCCCCTGCGCCGCTTCTGCCATGGTCCGGTCGCCCGCCGCATCTGCACCATCGC
>JFJP01038019.1_pt1 | contig 20284 bp, 14 predicted proteins | sample 431651 | NCBI WGS metagenome assembly JFJP01 (sample SAMN02602958, study PRJNA72255) | Microbial mat metagenome, whole genome shotgun sequencing project. | biome: fresh water; feature: sink hole; material: water; isolation source: purple microbial (photo- and chemosynthetic) mats found in...
TGGAACCCAATTTTGTTGAAGCAGCTTATTGGTTTGCGGTGCTGAATTTTTCAACCGGACAAAGTTTTTTGGCCGACGAAGTTATTTCGCCCAAAGTGCAACGCTACTACCAAAAAGCTACCACCAATTTAAATTTTGTAATTTCGAAATGTCCGCAAATTGAAGACTGGAGCTCGTTCTATTACCTTGGTACCATTGCCTACAACATGCAAGATTACCAAACTGCCGACCGACATTTGCAAAAATATTTGGCAAATCGCAAAACCGGCAACGATTCTTTGTTCAATGTAACCGACATGGTTCGGAATATTACCATGCATTTTGAACTGATAAAAAACCCGGTTCCGTTCAATCCAATGTCGCTTAACGGTGGTATAAATACTGCCGACGACGAGTTTTTACCGCTTATTTCGCACGACGGCGAAATGATGTTTTATACCCACCGATTCAAAAAACGCTCGCCTTCGGCAGTAAACTCCGAAGAGGTGGAGGAGTTTACCTTCAGTACCCGTTATTTAATGCCGGGCGACACCAATTATCGCTATACCACGGGGCGCAAATTGCCTTCGCCGTTTAACGATGGCAGAAACCAAGGCGGTGCAAGTATTGTGCTTAATAATAACCAATTATATTTAACAATTTGCGATTATATTCGCAATTCATACACCTCGTACCGAAATTGCGACATTTTTAGTACCGATTTTGTCGACGGCAAATGGACTCAGCTTGCTAATTTGGGCGCAAATATAAATTCGAACGAAACTTTTGAAGGGCAACCCACCATAACCGGCGACGGCAAAGTGTTGTTTTTTGTTTCGGCACGCCCGGGCGGTTTGGGCGGTTTGGATATTTACAAAGCGGTTAAAGATTCGAAAGGAAATTGGACAAAAGCGGTAAATTTGGGTCCGGTAATTAATACCGCCGGCGACGATAAAACTCCGTTTATTCATACCGACAGCCAAACACTTTATTTTGCCTCAAACGGCCGATTCGGCATTGGCGGTTTCGATATTTATTACTCGCAATATGTGGGTCAAGGAGATTGGACTGAACCGAAAAACCTTGGTTTTCCTATTAATACAAAAAACGATGAAGTTGGTTTTATTGTTTCGGCAAACGGCAACAGTTTATTTTTTGCTTCGAACCAGCTTAATTTGGGCGAAGGCGGTTGGGATATTTTTACTTCCGAATTATATGACGAAGCCCGACCCAAACAAATTCTCTTTATTAAAGGTACACTTTTCGACGAGCACGGAAAAGGAATTACCGATGCTTCAATAACGCTTGAAGGCACTAAAAAACAAATCTTTACCGAAGGAATGGTTGATAGAAGCACCGGAAAATATGCCGTAGCAGTTCCTCTGGATAAAGAGGAGGAGTATATTCTTACGGCAAAAAAGCAAGGTCGCATTTTTAAAACAGCCTACATAAATCCGAATCATCAATTGCTTAGTGTTCCTACAGTTATCGATTTTACGGTTCCTTTGCTTAAAGCCGACACTGCCTTTGTTTTCGATAATATATTTTTCGAATTTAATGCTTCCGCATTAACCAAGGTAAGTAAAGAATGTATAACAAAGTTGGCTGAATTATTAAACGAAAATCCGAATTTCGATATTGAAATAGCCGGACATACCGATGAAGTAGGCACCGAACAATTCAACAAGCAACTTTCGCTCAAGCGTTCGGAATCGGTTAAAAAACACCTCGTTGAATTAGGCATAGAACCGCTCCGAATCAAAACCTTTGGCTATGGCAAAACCCGACCGCTAAAAAAAGGTTCAGATGAAGTAATTCGAGCTAAAAATAGGCGAACCGAATTTATTTTGAAGAACAAAAAATAAAAAAACAGCTCGAAATTTTTTCGAGCTGTTTTTTTATGTCGTAAGTATAAAAAATACTAAAAACGTTTTTCTTTAATACGAGCTTTTTTACCGGTAAGGTCGCGTAAATAGAAAATACGAGCGCGACGTACTTTACCTTTTTTGTTCACTTCAATGCTTTCGATGAAAGGAGAGTGTACAGGTATAATTCTTTCGGTACCAATACCGTTAGAAATTTTGCGCACGGTAAAAGTTTCGGTTGCACCTTGTCCTCTGCGTTGAATAACAACGCCACGATATGCTTGCACACGTTCTTTGTTACCTTCGCGGATTTTATAGTTTACTGTTACGGTGTCACCGGCTTTAAAACTTGGGTGTTCATTTCTTGGCGAGAATGCGTTCTCTACAACTTTTAGTAAGTCCATCAGTATCTTAATTTTTATTTTTCCTTTAGCGAAATCGGCTGCAATATTACAACTTTTTTTTTACATAAAGAAACTTTTTTTGAATATATTTTTTCGAATCGTTAGGTGGCTTTTTTATTACTGATTCTGTAGAATGCGAACCGAACATTTTAGAAGGTTTCGAAAAAGCGTTTCATTTTTTTTGCTTGCAAAGGACGAACTTTGGCAACGATAATATGCGGGCCTGCATAATATTGAAAGTTTATGGTTTTAGCCTCCTTAAGCTTATTAACTTGTTCGGGTTTTAAGTTGTATATATAGCGTACCAAATTTCGGGTACTTACATTGTAACCGCTTACCACATCAATTTTAGTCGAATCGGATGTTAAAATGGTATTTTTGTCTACCGATACTTCCCTTTTTGAATCCAATTCTTTTCGTTCGGGAATTAATGTAAAAACTTCTTTATCAATAATTAAATAAGCCGAATCGTTTACTACAAAACTGTTTTCGGTTAAAGTTAAGGTATGAAATAGTTTGTAATTGGTTAGTTTATTAGCTTTTGTATTTTTTACAATCGATTGGTTCAATAAAATTAATGGTGAACGTTTGTTTATATCAAAATAAATTGCTTCATATTTAGTAATACGCGAGGCATTTGCTAAATCCTCTAAGATGCTTATTCTGCTGTAATTGCGGAATAAAGAACAGCCGGTTAATGTTGAAAAAATGACCATTATAATGGCTATTTTTTTGAATGAAAGTAAGTAAAAATTGTTTTTCATAGTAAAATTTGAGATTATTGTTTTGCAAACCTATTTATCGGGTCGAATACAAAAGTAAGTATTTTGCTTAACAAATTAATGCCGGTAAGGTATGTAAATTCGGTATTAGCGGTTCTGAAAAAAACTATTCGTGCATAATAATTTAATTCTCAGTATATTCATAACGAATCTAAATAAGCGTTTGCATATTGTCAGAAAATATTATTTTAATAATTTTGCAAGCTATTTCGAAATTTATTTAACATTTGGCAAATGAATACTCGTAGGCTTTTTATTCCGGAAATAGCGGCAATTTGGGTCGGCAGAGTATGGTTTCATTCCATCTAAAATATAAATGTTGTTATGACTAAAAAACTGAAAATCATTGTATTGGCTAAACAAGTTCCCGATACACGAAACGTTGGAAAAGATGCTATGAAAGCCGACGGTACAGTAAACCGTGCGGTGTTGCCGGCTATTTTTAATCCGGAAGATTTGAATGCCTTAGAAATGGCTTTGCGCGTGAAAGACAAAAACCCGAACGCCGAAATTACGGTACTTACCATGGGACCGGGGCGTGCTGCCGAAATTATTCGCGAAGGTTTGTATCGCGGTGCCGACCGTGGTTTCCTGCTAACCGACCGTAAATTTGCCGGTTCCGATACCTTGGCTACGTCGTATGCAATTTCGTGCGCTGTAAAAAAATTAGGCGAATTCGATCTTATTTTTGGTGGCCGACAAGCAATTGACGGCGATACCGCACAAGTTGGTCCGCAAGCTGCCGAAAAATTAGGCATTCCGCAAATTACCTATGCCGAAGAAACCTTGGAAGTTACCAACAATTCAATAACTGTAAAACGCCGCTTGGAGCGTGGAACCGAAACCGTAAAAGCTACGTTTCCGGTGCTTATTACCGTAACCGGCTCGGCTGCCGATTGCCGTGCACGCAATGCTAAATTTGTAATGAAATACAAACACGCACGCACCATTAGCGAACTTGCCGACGCTGCCGAAGATTATATTGCGCTGAAAACCAAACGCCCTTACTTGCAAATTGACGAGTTAAGCGTTGCCGATGTACAAGCCGACGATACATTTTTGGGTCTTTCGGGCTCGCCTACAAAGGTAAAAGCTATTGAAAACGTAGTGTTTATAGCTAAAGATGCCAAAGTATTGAGCAACGCGAACGAAGAAATTGAAGAGTTGATGAAAGAACTGATTGCAAATCATACGATTGGATAAGCTATGGAATTTCATTGTTTTATGCTGAATAAACTTCAACATAAAAAAAGAAAAACCAAGCGTTGAAAACCAATATTAAATTTAAAACTAAGGTTACAAATGAAAAATATATTAGTTTATTGCGAATTTGAAGACGGATTAATTGGCGATGTAAGCCTCGAATTGCTTTCGAAAGGACGCAAATTGGCAAACCAATTGAACTGTCGTTTGGAAGCCGCTATTATAGGCGCAAACTTAAAAGGTGTTGAAAAACAGGTGTTTCCGTACGGTACCGATGTAATTTATATGGCTGAAGATGCGCGTCTGGAACATTTCTTGAACTTACCGCACAGTGCAATTCTTCAACATATAATTAGAGAAAACAACCCGCAAATTGTGCTTTTTGGCGCAACTTCGGTGGGTCGCGACATTGCGCCACGCGTGGCTTCGGCTTTGCGTTGCGGCTTAACTGCCGACTGTACTTCGTTGGAAATTGGCGACCACTACGAGAAAAAATCGGACACTACGTACAAAGATTTATTGTACCAAATTCGCCCTGCGTTTGGAGGTAACATTGTGGCTACCATTATAAACCCCGAAATGCATCCGCAAATGGCTACCGTTCGCGAAGGGGTTATGAAAAAAGAAATTGTTGACGCAAATTTTAAAGGCAAAATTGTTAAGGTTGAAACCGAAAAGATTTTGAACGATACCGATTTTGTGGTGAAAATTATTGAGCGCCACTTGGAAAAAAGCAAAGTGAACATAAAAAACAGCGGTATTATTATTGCCGGCGGTTACGGAGTGGGTTCAAAAGAAAACTTCAATTTATTGTTCGAATTGGCTGCCTTATTGGGTGGCGAAGTGGGCGGCTCGCGTGCTGCGGTTGATGCCGGATATATTGAGCACGAACGCCAAATTGGGCAAACCGGAGTAACCGTTCGACCTAAATTATACATTGCGTGCGGTATTTCGGGCGCAATTCAGCATACCGCCGGTATGAACGAATCGGCTATGATTATTTCGATAAATAACGACCCGCATGCGCCAATTAACCAAATTGCCGACTATGTTATAAACGGCGAAATTGCCGATGTGGTGCCAAAAATGATTAAATTCTATAAAAAGAATTCGAAATAAGTTGGGCTAATTTTTAAGGTTTTAATTTTAAAATTTGAAAAACGATGAATCATTATACCGATAATAAAGATTTGAAATTCCACCTAACGCATCCGCTTATGAAACGGATTGTGGAATTGAAAGAACGAAATTATATTGATGCTGAAACCTACGATTACGCAGCGTTGGATTTTGAAGATGCGATGGACAGCTACGATAAAATTATGGATATTGTTGGCGAAATTTGTGCCGAAATTATTGGCCCGAATGCCGAAGGAGTTGACCACGACGGCCCAACCGTAGAAAACGGACGCGTAACCTATGCAAAAGGCACGCAAGAAAACTACGATGCACTGGTACAAGCCGGTTTGGTTGGTATGACTTTGCCTCGTAAATATAAAGGATTGAATTTTCCGCTTACACCGTATGTGTTGGCAGGCGAAATGATTTCGCGCGCCGATGCCGGTTTTGCTAATATTTGGGGCTTACAGGATTGTGCCGAAACCATTCACGAATTTGCATCGGAAGAACAAAAAGCCATGTTTTTGCCTCGTTTTAACGAAGGTGCAACGGCTGCTATGGATTTAACCGAGCCCGATGCCGGTTCCGATTTGCAAGCCGTAAATTTGAAAGCAACTTACGACGAAAAAAGCGGAAAATGGATTTTGAACGGTGTTAAGCGTTTCATTACCAATGGCGATGCTGAAATTTCATTGGTTTTGGCTCGTTCGGAAGAAAATACCACCGATGCGCGCGGTTTGAGCTTGTTTATTTACGACAAAGCCGACGATGCAGTTACCGTACGCCGAATTGAAAATAAATTGGGTATTAAAGGTTCGCCAACTTGCGAGTTGGTGTTCAAAAATGCTCCGTCGGTGCTGGTTGGCGACCGTAAATTGGGCTTGATAAAATACGTAATGTCGCTTATGAACGGCGCTCGTTTGGGTGTTGGTGCTCAGTCGGTTGGTATTTCGGAAGCTGCATACCGCGAGGCGCTTAAATATGCTGCCGAACGTGCTCAGTTTGGCAAAACCATCGACCAATTTCCGGCGGTGTACGAAATGCTTACCAACATGCGCGTTAAATTACATGCCGAACGCAGCTTGTTATACGAAACTTCGCGCTATGTAGATATGTATAAAGTTTTGCAAGAGTTACAAGACGAAGGCAGAAAACTGGAAACGGAAGACCGCAACGATATGAAAAAATACCGCAAAATGGCCGATATTTTTACTCCGTTATTGAAACTTATTTCGTCGGAATATTCGAACCAAATAGCTTACGATTCGTTGCAAATACACGGTGGAACGGGCTTTATGAAAGATTTTCCGATTGAGCGTATTTACCGCGATGCGCGTATTACCACCATTTACGAAGGTACTTCGCAATTGCAGGTAGTGGCTGCCATTCGTGGAGTAACTGCCGGCGGTTACTTGGAGCGTATTAGGGAATTTGATGCCATGCCGCTGAGTGCCGAATACGAATTTATGCGCCGACATTTGCAAGTTATGACGGCTGAATATGAAGCTGCTACTGCTACGGTGGTTGAATTCAAAAATCCGGAATATATCGACTTTCATGCGCGCCGATTGGTTGAAATGGCAGGTAACATTATTATGGGTTACTTGTTGTTGCAAGACACCATGCGCTCGGAAGAGTACCGAATTTCTGCCGAAATTTTTATTAAAAAAGGCGCTGCCGAAAACAACGAGCGTGCGTTCTATATCAAAAATTTCAGTTTAAAAGATATGGATTTGTATAAAGCGTAAATAATTGTTAATGCGATAGCTATAATATTGAAAACCTGCCGGCAAGTATGCTTGGCAGGTTTTTGTTTTGATAACTAACCAGCTAATTTACAATAATTTAAAAAGGATAAAACTGCAATTTCCGGTTCGCGTTCCAACCGTTTTTCGGTACCATGCCGATTGCTTTAAAACAGCACGGTGGAATATTCTATTGCATAGCTTTGTCAGAATTTAACCAAACCGACCGGCACCATCGTTTATTAAAATATGCTTTAGCGGTTAAAATCAAATGATTAAACGATGTGAAAAGTTACCATTAAAATAATTTTCCGTATTAGGTTAAAAAGTGCAAATTCGCATTTGTTTTTTAGCGAAAAACCAATAATATTGGACATTGAAAATGTACTACTATTAATTTCACAAAAACAAACGAATTCAGATTTGCACTATGAAAAATTTTACGCACCACTTATTGATTTTAAGTGTTTTATTGACATTTATAAAACCTTCGTACGCCTTGCATTATAATGCTGATGTACAGGCAGAACCCGAAAACCATTGCACAAATGTTACCGTTTTTGCACTTACCAACTATGCAGCACGCATTACTTGGACCGATGCCGGAGGCACGCAGGTTCCTGAATTTTATGTAGTAAAACTCAGTTCGGTAGGTTTCGATGCCATTCAGGAGCCGACAAACGGTACGGAGGAAATTCAGTCGGAAACTTGCAAAATTATACCCTCAGGCACACAAACGGCAACTTTTGTTAATTTGAATCCGCAAACCGATTATTTTATCAAAGTTTTTGCCGCTGTTGGTTCCGGAACCGAAGTTGCTTACAAGCTTGGTGCGGAAGTTCCTAAAATTCAGTTTAAAACACTTGCAAGCACCGGTTGTACGCGCGAATTGTTTATTTCGGAATACGTAGATGGCGATTCGTACAATAAATATATTGAACTATACAACGGCACCGGAACCACCCTTGATTTAAGCGATTACCGATTACAACTATATGCAAACGGAAGTGCTTCGGCTACTAACAATAACCTATTATCGGGAAGTTTGGAAAACGGAAAAACCTTAGTACTTGCCCACGCCGATGCTGTTTTGTTTCCCGGTGAAAAAGTGCAAGCTACCGCAGCCAATTTCAACGGAAACGATGCCATTGTGTTGTTCAAAGTTTCAATAAATCAGGCGGTTGATATTTTTGGGAGTATAGGCGAAAACCCGGGAACCAAATGGGAACAAGGTACAAAGCAAACCGCATCGCGGACCTTACTTCGCCATTTCAGCACAAAAATAGGTAGTATGGATAACCCTAGTTCCGGTTTTAGTACATTGGGTTTAGCATGGCTTGTTTATCCGCTAAATACGGTAAATAATTTAGGCTTACATGCACAAAATTGTAATTCGGTTACCGATTTATTTTTTTCTGAATACATTGAAGGAACTACTGATAATAAAGCACTTGAAATTTTTAACGGAACCGAAGTACCCATCGATTTAAGCAATTACGCCCTAAATATTGCCAATAATGGCGAACCTTGGTCGGCTACATTTACTCGATTAACAGGAATAATTAATCCGTGGGAAACCTACCGCATTGTAAATTCGGATGCAGCTCCCGAATTGCAAGAAAAAGCTAATTTATTAAGCAATAAAGGGTTCATTAATTTCAACGGAAACGATGCCGTCGGTCTTTTTTACGATACCAACGCCAATGCGCTGCTCGATGCAATAGGTAATGCCGGCGAAAACCCCGCAACCGGCTGGGCGGTTGGCGGAATAGCCACTGCCACGGCAAATATGAGTTTACTTCGAAAACATTCGGTGGTTTCGGCAAATACAAATTGGGCTGCAAGTGCCGGAACAACTGCCGAAAATTCGGAATGGATAGTGAAGCCCCAAAACTATTTTACCGATTTTTCATTCCATTCGGGCGATGCGGTGTGGATGGGCAAAAATACCGATTGGAACGATTTGGAAAACTGGTATTTAGCACAAAAACCGTCGAATTATTCAAAAATTTCGGTTGATAAAACCGCCAATAACCCCAGCTATGCTTTGAATGAAACCTACCGAAGTATCGTTGTATACGAAAATGCAGGCTTGGAAATCCATCAAACTTCAGCGCTAACTTTAACCGATTCGCTTATTATAAAATCGAGTGCCAAAGGAACCGGTTATGTTTTAAATGAAGGTACGATTAATATACCCAACGGAAAAACTAAAGTGTACCGCTATTTGCCTGCAAACGAAGGCACAACGGCGTGGCATTATATAAGTTCGCCGGTTGCAAATGCCAAAACTACAAGCGCGAATACAGAAAAACTATGGCAAAGCAACGAAACAACCAAGTGGGACATGGATAATTCGAATTCGGAATCGGCATGGGAAAAAATTGCAACTGCCGAATTTGGTGTAATGCAAGGCTATGCCTACGAACACCCAACTGAAACTATATGTTTTGAAGGAAATTTAACACAAGGCTTTGTAAATATAGTACTTACTTATACCGATTATGCCGATTTAGATTCGAAAAACGAAGGTTGGAATTTGGTTGGCAATCCGTATACCGCAGCAATTGATTGGAACTCCAACGAAATTACTAAAACCGGTATTGATAATACCATTTACTTTTGGGACGACAAAATTGCCAATTACAAGTATTATACTGCCGGCGGAACACCGCAAACCAACAACGGTGCACTTAACGGAGGTAGCAATAATATTCCGGTAGGGCAAGCTTTTTTTGTTAAATGCAATCAAACAACCGGCGGTAACTTAGCTTTTAGAAATGATGCAACAATTCGTCCGGTAGATACCAAGGCATTTTATAAATCGGAGCGTTCCGAAAACGAAAACTTCGGACTTAAAATGGAAATAAACGGCAACGGTTTTTCCGACCAAACCTTGCTCAGGTTTAATTTGAATGCAACGGAAGATTTTGATAATAAGCTGGATGCTTATAAACTATTTAGCCAAAACGAGCAAGTTCCACAAATCTATTTTCATACCAAACAAAATACTAAATTAGCCATAAATACCCTTTTGCCGGTTGAAACGGGCAAGTTTCCAATTTTTGTAAAAGCTGTTGAAGGAAAATATTCGTTAAGTTTTTCGGAAGTAAATTTTGATTCTAATTTAGACTATTATTTAAACGATAACAGCCTTTCAATTAAAAGAAAAATAAGCCCGGAATTAGTATATAATTTCGATTATTCGGGAGGAATTAACGGTACAAGATTCAGCATCGAAATTGTAAGTAAATTGGCAAATTCCATTGAAAATACTAAAGATACCGAAGATTTCAACCTGATTAAATTGAACGAAACCTTGTATTTGACAAAATTAGGAGAAGCAGAAAAGCAAATTTCAATACACGATATTTCCGGAAAGCTATTGTACAAAGCAGCAACGAACGAATTACAACATACCGTTAATCTTTCGTACAATGGAATTATTGTAGTACGAATCTGTAAGCTTAACAATGTGCAAACCAAGTTATTTAATTGTTATTGATAGGTCGAATTAAAGAGGTTGTCTAAAACGTAAAAAAAACGTAGGGTGGGTTATGAAAAATGATAATTTATTTCAAAATTTTCATGTTCTTTTTCTTGAAATAGAATAAGATAATATTTCGGCAAAGCACAGTAACCTTAAGGTGTTTTTTTTTATTATTGTTTTTCTGCTTAGGTTTTAAAGCATTATTTACAATGCTTTAAAACTTAGTAGTAATACTAAACCGCTATCAAATAGCTGATTCAATCCATTTGAATAATGTAATTGATTTAACGGTATTTTTATTCAAGTTTTTCAGTTCTTTTTCCAAATTTATTTCAACTTCCCGTAATGAATTGAAGGTCGTATTTTTGAATCCTCCATTTTCTCTTATATGTGCCCAAAGATTTTCCACTGGGTTAAGTTGCGGCGAATAAGGCGGATTTAACAACGGCACTATGTTATTCCATTTTTGTGTTTTTTCGCCGGTATGCCATGAAGCTCTATCCATTGCCAATATAATGCGGTAGTTGCTAAATTGTTCCGATAATCCATTCATAAACAAATCCATACATTCAGTATTTGCATAAGGTAGAATAAGAGAGAAATTCTCACCGGTTTCCGGACAAGCTGCAGTGTAGGCATATAAGTATTGTCTGATTATTTGGCTGCCGACAATTGCTCGCTCTTTTGCGGGTACCCAACAAGAACAAATATTATCAATTCGACCAAAACGAGCTTCGTCTTGAAAAAACAGTTTTATTGGCTTTTCGTTTTCTAAATTATTGAATTCTAAATGTTTGGTTGCCAGAATTTGTTTGAAGTTTTTTTATATTCCTCTTGTTTTTCCATGTCTGCTTTTGGATGGCTTGGACGGGGTACTTTTTTCTTCCAACCGTGTCGTTTAAACAAATCCCATATGTAATCATCTGAAACTGTTTTGCCAATTTTAGTCTCAATAATATCTTTTATATGTTTGTATATCAATATCTTTCCTGTTAATGCGCTTTCGGATACTTTGGCTAAAATTTGCGATTCTTCCTCAAAGCTCATATGGCATCGAGCGTCTCTGCGTCCGCCCCACTTGCCATAAATACGCCAATTTACACCGAATTTATTATAAAGTTGAATAACTCTGTAAATTTTAGATTGACTAATTCCTAATATTTGTGCAATTGTTTCACTTTTCGTACCTGCATTTTTTTGTACTGAATAAATTATTTGCCAATCTTGATACGCTCGGAGTTCTGATTGTTCATTCAGCTTTTTAAAAAGCTCAATATCTGTTAAATGTGGTTTTGTCTTCATTTGCCTGCTGTAAATATTTTGGCAAATATAATAATTTATTCAATATCTTGATAGCGGTTTAGTATAAGAATAATTAACGTTAACCTTATTACCTGATTGAAATTGGAACTATTTATTTTAATTTTCGTTCCAATTTTTGACATGCTACCTGAAAGGGGAGAATTAATGGTTATTTAACCTCTTCGAGGTTTTCAATGCAAAGTTTAACTTTCTAAGGTAGAACTTTTTACAAAAAATGATTTTGTTATGCGCAAAGGGTTGAAAATTAAGTGCGAATATAAAGTAATTAATGCTTCAGTGAATTTTTGCAAAATAACGAAACGATAACTTCATGGGCTATTTTTTTCAACAAACCTAATCGAATAATTCGGCAAGCATATCTTTATTCCAACTCATCAGTGGGTTCGAATTGTTTACAAACATATCGGCCAAAAGTTGTTTCTTTTCTTGCAATTTTATAATTTTTTCTTCTACTGTATTTCTTGAAATAAAACGGTACACAAACACATTTTTTTCTTGCCCAATTCGGTGAGCACGACTAATGGCTTGCATTTCGGCTGCCGGGTTCCACCAAGGGTCGGCAACAAAAACGTAGTCGGCTTGGGTTAGGTTTAGCCCCACGCCGCCGGCTTTTAGCGAAATAAGAAAAATTCGAACTTCCTTGTTATATTTAAACTCGTTTATGGTTTGCTCGCGGTTTCGAGTTGCGCCGGTAAGCATGGAGTAGGGCAATTTTCGTTGTTTAAGCTCTGCTTCAATAAGTTCCAAATGCTTAACGAACGACGAAAAAATAAGTACCTTATGGTCTTCGGCGCAAATACTTTCGATATAGAAAAGCATTTCGTCGAACTTACCCGAACTTTCGGCATAGTTTGAAACGGTAAGTTTTGGGTGATTAGCCATTTGGCGCAATGCGGTAAGCGATTTCAAAATAAACATCCAATTTCGTTTGCCTTTTTCTTCGGCAAGTTGGTTCAAAATTTCGTTTCGCACGCTCGATTTTTCTTTTTCGTACAGCGATTGTTGCGCCGGCGACATTTCGCAATAAATAATTTGCTCGGTTACCGGTGGCAAATCTTTGGCAACTTCTTGCTTGGTGCGGCGGAGCAAAAAAGGCGAAATTAGGCTTTTCAATTGCTCCGAGCGTTCGGGGTTGTTGCTTCGCTCAATGGCGTACAAATAGTTTTCTTTGAAAAACTGTAAATTACCAAGCATTCCGGGGTTCAGAAAATTCATTTGCGACCATAAATCGGTGAGCGAATTTTCGAGCGGTGTGCCCGTAAGTGCCAACCGATAGCGCGCTTTGAGCTGCATTACACTTTCGTAGGTTTTCGAATCGGAGTTTTTTATGTTCTGGCTTTCGTCCAAAATTAAGTAGAAAAACAAGCGTTGCGACAACACTTCGGCATCGTTTCGCACAATTCCGTAGGTTGTTAGTATAATATCCGGATTTTTTACCGCATTCCAAGCCTTTTCGCGGTCGGGTCCCACGTACGCTACCACGGTAAGGTGCGGAGCAAATCGTCCCAACTCGTTCATCCAGTTATAAATAAGCGATGTAGGCACCACTATAAGCGTAGGCATTATTTCATTTCCGGCAGCAAGTAGCGTACTTGTTTGCGCTGCATTTGCCGAAAATAAATCGCCCTGATTAAGCGTTCTCTTGGTTTTTTCTTCCGTAGTTTGCTCAACGGTTCGGTCTTCGGTTTCAAATGCATTAAGCAGTGCTGCAATGGTTTGTACGGTTTTACCCAAGCCCATATCGTCGGCAAGGCAAGCGCCAAATTTATTTTTGCGTAAGGCGGTAAGCCAACTGTAGCCGGCATGTTGGTAATGGCGCAAATCGGCTTCGAGTTTTTTAGGAACCGGAAAAAGCTCGCCACTGTAGTCGAACTCGCTAAGCTTTTCGTACACCGCTTTATCCAAGCCTACTGTAATATCTTCCAGCACTTTATATTTTATAAAATCGACATGCAAGTGCCCCATAATCTCTATTCCGGTAATAAAAAGCTGCGTAAATTGCGCAAACCACTCTTCGGGCAAAATTGCAACTTCGCCGTTTGGCAAAATAAATTCGCGGTTTCCGGATAAAATATTGTTTTTTAGTCGTATAAACGGAAATTCGTAATTCCCTAATGAAATCGTACCGTACACGTCAAACCAGTCGCTCTTTTTTTCAACATTTATAGTTATATTGGCTTTTTCGGTTACATATTTTTCTTTCAATTGCATTTGCCGAACCGTAAATCCATGCTCTTCCAATCTTTTTTTGTTTTCAATAATAAATTCGAGCAGCAAATACTCCTCGTCAACCCCTTTTTTAGCGGTGGTTTTTATGCTAAAAAACACATTGTCGGTAGTATGCAAATCCAAATTGCGCAATTGTTCAACGCAATTATTTTCGAGTTTTAGGTTACGGTAGGTTTTTACAAAACGGTAACTGTTGTCTTTATGCTGTAATTCAATAGCCAACGCGTGCGGCATATTGAAATCAACGCGCATGGTATCGTATTCAAAAAACAGCCTGAGCGATGTTTTGCCTGCCAAATTGTGCTCTAAACTAAGCACCGGAGTACAGCCCGGAAAAACTTCGGTTATGGTAAAACCATCGGCATTTACGGTAAAATTACGTACAGCATTGGTTATAAAGGTTTCGAAATATTTTTTCTCGGCACTTTTTGGCACCTCAATATGTTCTTTTTCGAAAAACGGTTGCAATTTTTTACCGTCAATATTTTCGAAATAATACAAATCGTTGCGCAAAATTAAGTTACAAGGGTTGTTGGTTACAATTAAGCCGTTTCGTCGGTAAAGTCGCACATTTTCGTTGTTATGCATAAGCGACAAATAATACTGCAAACTGTCGGGTGTACGTATAAAATTGAAAACCGCTTCGGCAGGTGCCAAGTGTACATTTAATTGGTCGGCTTGGTAAAGGTTCTGGAATTGTCGTTTTTTAAGGTAGAAACGCAAATTTGCCTGCTTACCAAGTTCAATAATTTTGCAAATTCGGCGCTCGATATAAGGAACAATTCGCGCTTCGAGCGTTTCGGCATCAAACTGCTCAAAAAACGACTTATCGGACGCTTTTTTGGGTTTGAAAATTTTGAGCAAATTGGTTTCGGAAATCGATTCGGAAATGGTTACCATTTCAATCACTTCTTTGGAAAGTTCCATTTTCCAAAGCGCCAAATCGGCCACGGTAAATTGCCCGACCGAATGATAAAAGTCTTTTCCCGGTTCAGGCGAAATAATATATGGTAAGGCTATGAAGCCCAAATATTTGTGTTCACGAACGGCAATTACAACAAGTCGATTCATAAATTTCAGCTAAAAGTACCCGGTTTAAAACTATTCCGATTATTCGAACAAGTATGTTTCGAATTTTAATCCGGAAGTTAAAAAACCCCGGCATTCATAAAAACTTCAAAAGTACTGAGAATTATGAAGTGTACAAAATTTAATTTCGTGTAAAAACCGGTTTGTCTGTTTTTGAAAGTGCATTGTTGAATCGATAACCCGACAAATCAAATGCTTCTAACTGCTGCGGCTCGGTTAGCTTATTTTCAATTACAAAACGAGCCATTTCGCCCCGCGCTTTTTTTGCAAAGAAACTTATAATTTTATATTCGCCATTTTTAAACTCCTTAAATTCGGGCGAAATAATACGCAAACCAAGCGTTTTTGTATCAACAGCTTTAAAATATTCGTTCGAAGCCAAATTAAGCAATAGGGAAGTGCCGGCTTTTTTAGCAGTTTCAGACAAATGCTTAGCCGGTGTCTGTTTCCAAAATTTGTACAAATCGGATGCGCTTTTAACTTTTAGTTTGGTGCCCATTTCCAAGCGGTAGGGCAAAATGCCGTCGAGCGGTTTAAGCACACCGTATAAGCCCGAAAGAATTCGCAAATGCGCTTGTGCATACTCCAAATTGCTTTCGGTTAAGGTTTCTGCCTGCAACCCCACATACACATCGCCTTTAAAGGCAAAAATTGCAGGTTTAACATGCGGCGTATTATGGTCGGCTGTCCATGTTTTATTACGCTCAAAATTCAGTTCTGCCAACGCCTTGCTTATATCTTGCAGTTCCATAAGTTGTGTAACCGTATAAGGTTTAAGTGCTTGCATAACTTGCTTGCTTTGTGCTAAAAATTCCGGAGTCGTTAGGTTCTGTTTTGCAGTGAAATCGAATTCGAGGGTTTTTGCAGGCGAAAGTATGAGTATCATTGGTTTGTGGTTTTTTAACAGAGCAAAACTATAAAAATTACCGGTGAAATTAAAACAGCAAACTGGAATTTCAATATTCGCATTCATTTTTAGTTTTGCAAATTCACCTCAAAAAAAAATGTGTAAAATAGCATCGCCTGAAGGTCAAAATAAAAACTTAGTGGTATAAAATTACAACCAAATGCAGCAGTAGAGGATATTTCAGCTTTTTCGCCAACTATTTTCAGCATAAAAAATAAAAACCCTCGTTTTTTTTGCACAGAAATAACAAATACTTACATTTGTTACGGTATTTACAACAGCAAAAAAATAGCCGGTGAAAAAGAGATTACCATTTGAACTGATTGAATTATTGGACGTAAAATATGCTTCCGATGTACGTCGTATTATTCCTAAAGAGGCCGAACAAAGCGCTATTTTCTACTTTGCCGACATCGACCCCGAGTCGAAATTCTATTTCAAAATAATTAAAGATAGAATAAGGTTTAGAAAAAATGCCAAAAAGTACTTCAAATTTTATTTAATTGAAGTGTTGCCTTATGTGGTTACCGACCTGAAACCACAACGTTTAGAAGTGTTGAATACCGATTTGAAAGGCAATTTTGAAACATGGATTTCATTTATTAAAAAATATAACAACGTTAAAATTGGCGATACTGAAAGTTGGGTAAACAAAACGTTTTACAAAGACCTGACTAACCCTTATACTCCTGAATTTCCGTTGCTTAACTCTGACGAAATTGAAGAATTGCGCGAATATTTTGTAGGTTTGTCGAAAAATTTATTTAAACATGTGGAAAAATTGGAAGACGACCAATTGGAAAACGTATACGACTTTTTAACCGAGTTTAAGCGCAATTTCAACTCGTATACGCGCGACGAAGTGGCTTCGAAAATTGCCGAAATTTGGGGCGGAATTTATGTTTCGAATGCAAAATCGGCACACGAACTTATTAGTATGGAAGACATTGCAAAAGTGAAACGAATTATGCTGCCAAGTAATAATCCGGCACCCGACCCAAACCTTGGGCAACAAAATTTGAGCAACGACCATACAAGCCATTAAGTTTTGGTATAAAAACCGGTTTTTATTGCTAATTTTGCAGCCAATTGATTGCTAATTCTGAAATTGAAATGGATATTAAGCTGCTTAGCCCCAATAATTTTCCCGATTACGAACTTATTGATGCCGGAAATTTCGAAAAACTCGAACGGTTTGGTCAGTTCACGCTTATACGACCCGAACCGCAAGCTATTTGGAACCGAAAATTGCCCGAAGCGCAGTGGCTAAAGCTTGCCCACGCAAAATTTAAACGCGAGGTGCAAAAGCGTTCGTACCGCTCTGGCGACAGCGAAAACGGCGGCTGGACAAAGCTTAAACCTATGCCCGATAATTGGAACATTTCGTACACGCTGCCTACCGGAAATTTCAAACTAAAACTGGCACTTACTACCTTTGGGCACCTAGGTGTTTTTCCGGAACAAGCTCAAAATTGGGACTATATGTACCACCAACTTACGCAACCCAAGTTCAAAAATGCTAAAATTTTAAATGCATTTGCTTATACCGGCGCTGCAAGTTTGGCGGCTTGCATTGCCGGCGCCGATGTAACCCATTTGGATGCCGTAAAGCAAGTGGTTAATTGGAACAAAGAAAATTCGGATTTGAGCGAATTAGACAACATACGCCGAATAGTGGACGATGCACCCAAGTTTTTGCGCAGAGAAGCCAAGCGAGGCAAAGTGTACCAAGGAATAATAATTGACCCGCCGGCATACGGCAGAGGCCCCGAAGGCGAAAAATGGATTTTGGAAGAAGGTATTAACGAACTGCTCGATTTGTGCAGCCAACTGATAGATAAAAATAATTTCTTTTTTATTCTGAACTTGTATTCGTTGGGCTATTCGTCGCTTATTGCGAGCAATTTGGTCGATTCGTATTTTGAGCACAGCCAAAAAGAAGCCGGCGAATTTTACCTTAAAGCAAATTCGGGCGTGGTATTGCCCTTAGGTACGTTTGTACGAATAAGCAAATAGCGCCCAATAATTTCAACATAAAAATAAAAAAACAGATAATGATACGACATACAGTTAAACAAGACGATACCTTATTGAACGTTTTATTGGAAGTGTACAAAGGCGCTTCGAAACAAAAGGTAAAGCATATAATGCAACATTCGCAACTTACGGTAAACGGAAAAGTAATAACGAAACATCAGAATTTTGAATTAAAATCTGCCGATGTTTTAACGATTGAGAGTTTGGAAAATACACTCAAAAAAGTGGCAAAACCAACGCGCTCAAGGCCTATAGCTATTTATTTTGAAGATGACTATTATATGGTAGGCTTAAAACCGGCAGGCATACTTTCGTGCGGCGATAAAACCGGAAGAACCGACAATTCGTACCATAAAATGCTCGAAAGCTTTGTTACACAACGCGAAGGCAACAAAACCAAACTTTGGGTTGTACACCGAATTGACCGCGAAGTGGAAGGCTTGTTGATTTTTGCAAAAAGCGAAGAAGCCCAATTTAAACTAAAAGAAGTGTGGGAAACGGTTACAAAAAAATACATTACGCTGGTTGAAAATAAACCAAACCCCGAAACCGGAACGGTTGAAAACTGGTTGCGCGACGGTGCAAAACAAGTAGTTTCGGCATTTAACCGCGAAATGGAAGGCAGTAAATTTGCCAAAACCGAATACAAATATTTACGTGCCGAAGGTAAATACCATGTAATTGAAGTTATGTTGCATACCGGACGAAAAAATCAAATTCGGGTGCATATGCAAGGGCTTGGTTGCTCAATTGTTGGCGATAGAAAATACGGCGCCGACAGCAGTGTGATGCGCCAAATTCGCTTGGCAGCTTATTTTCTCGAATTTAAGCACCCTTACACCGGCAACCCGGTAAATGTAAAATATTATCCGGCTGCCATCTTTTTTAAACCTTCGGCAAACCACGACGAACAGTATAAAATAGTATAATATTTTGAGCAATGAGCCTTACGGTTACTACCCACATTAGCAGCAAACAAAACCCCGGAATCAAAAATTTGGTTTTGCTCCAAAAACAAAAAGAGCGTGCCGAGCAAAACCTTATTTTAATTGAAGGCTTGAAAGAAATTGAAAAAGCCGACCTTTCGGGCTACGTCATCGAGCAAGTGTACTTTTGCCCGGAAATTATTGGTTTGCAGCAAGTAAGCGAATTATTTTCGAAGAGTAAGCCGGGCAAAGTTTTTTCGGTAAGTGCCGACGTGTTCGAAAAAATAGCTTACCGCGAAAGTACCGGCGGTGTAATTGTTTTGGCGAAACCTAAATTGCATACTTTTTCGGGTTTAAACTTGCCAAAAAATCCGCTACTGTTGGTACTCGAAGGAGTTGAAAAACCGGGCAACATGGGTGCCATTTACCGCACTGCCGATGCCGCCGGAATTGATGCTGTACTTATTGCCGAACCGCGAACTGATTTGTATAACCCGAACGCAATACGTGCTTCGTTGGGTTGCGTTTTTTCGGTTCCAACCGTAATTTGCTCCGGTGCCGAAGCGTTAAATTGGCTAAAAACCAACCAAATACATATTTTTAGCACCTATTTGCAGGCAGCAGTTCCGTACCATACCGTAAATTTTGCGCAACCTTGCGCCATTGTTCTGGGCACCGAAGCCGACGGAATTAGCGACCAATGGGTTAAAAATTCGAATACAAACATTATTATTCCTATGCGCGGACAAGCCGACTCCATGAACGTATCGACCGCAGCTGCTGTGGTTGTTTTTGAAGCTTGCAGGCAGCGCGGTTTTAAGTAGTGTTTATTTGAAAAAAAATATTGAGGCAGGCTAAGAAAAACTACGATTCGTGAGTATTTCGGACTTAACCTTAAGCGCAGACATTTTCCGGAACAAATTGCCGAAAACAAGGTTGCGGTGGCGTATTTTGGACAGTGCAGTATACTTTTGGAAACGAATTTGGTAGAAAACGTTTCGGCGAAGGAAATAGCTGCAGAAATTGCCCTAAAAATTGACGAGGCGTATAGAAAGATTGTTTTTGAACACGGTAAACCGATTATCGATTGGCAAAATAATCGCGATATGGAAGGTTGCGGATTGAACCAAGCAAGCAAAGTCCGAAATAAAATTCGACTGCAATTATTTAACCGTATATACAAAAT
>JFJP01038048.1_pt1 | contig 20283 bp, 20 predicted proteins | sample 431651 | NCBI WGS metagenome assembly JFJP01 (sample SAMN02602958, study PRJNA72255) | Microbial mat metagenome, whole genome shotgun sequencing project. | biome: fresh water; feature: sink hole; material: water; isolation source: purple microbial (photo- and chemosynthetic) mats found in...
TAGCAATTCGCACTTTTCTGCTCCCATAAGCAGCATTAAGCGAATCCATTACTTGCATTACCTTGTTATATTTTTCGCGATTGCGCTGATCGAACAAGTTGGTTTGCACCGGACGCTCAGAAACTATTTGGGAAATAATCACGCCCGCTTTTTTGTATGTATATCCGGGTGCAAAAATTTTTTTGAGTCCCTGATCTGCATATTTAATCAATTCCGTAGAGTCATTGGTAGAAACAGGCAACTTCATAACTATCTGATTATAATACTGAGCTTGATTAGTAGCATGCGGGTTAGTATGTATAAACACAATTAAAGCGCTTGCCAATGAACGTTGCTTTCGTAGTTTTTCGCCACACGAAGCCGCAAAATTAGCTACTCTTCTAATTCGAAACAAGGAGTTCCATTCAGTTCCATCCAGGTACGTTCGCCCACAACACCCATTTGGCTACGCACCCAACTTTTAGATTTCTGTGTAAAATCCCAGGCAGTATTCACCGAATAGTAATGCAGCTTTTTGGCATACCTGCGCCCTATTCCCCAAACATCTTCTATCGCGAATAATTTGAGTGCCTTTTCGCGTTTTATTTCATTATCAATAATACAAACACTTTTGTAATCGGGATATTTCTTGGCAAATTTACTTGCCACTTTGGCTAATGTTTTGGTGGGAGCAATCCCTAAACTCAGAGGAATTCCGGTTCCTTTGGTAGTTGTTCGAACAATTTTCAATCCATGTTCCCTTAAATCAATATTTTCAAACCCTGTAAAATGCAAAAAAGCTTCATCAATTGAATATATCTCCATATCAGGCACAAAGGTCGAAATAATTGTCATTACACGATGCGACATATCACCGTAAAGAGTGTAATTAGATGAAAAAACAGCTACATTATGATTTTCAATCACTTCTTTCAGCTTATAAGCAGGTTCACCCATAGGTATGCCCAAGGCTTTCGCTTCGTTAGAACGTGCAATAACACATCCGTCGTTGTTAGAAAGAACAACTATTGGACGCCCGATAAGCAAAGGATTAAAAACCCTTTCGCATGATGCGTAAAAATTATTACAATCAATTAATCCGTACATTTTTTTTAATGTGCCCGCCCGGCTTTGAGGCTTGGCACAGCCAAGAATCTACTAATATGTCAATTAAAAAACAAATGAATTAAAATGTAGAAATCATCACCAAATTCTCAAACTACAAACTCTCAAACCACAAACTTTTTCCTAAAACTTTCTCTTGTGATTTTTTATTGAGTAAGTCACTATTCCCCAAATACAAAAGTTATTATCTTCTGTTACTTCTATCTTTTTAAATTTCGGATTAGCAGGCACAAGCCAAACAGCGTCAGGTTCTATTTTTATGTATTTAAGCGTAAATTCGCCATTAATAAAGCATACTGCAGTGTCTCCATCTTGTGGCTCAACCGATTTATCAATTACTAATATATCTCCATCCGAAATTCCGGCATCAATCATCGAAGAACCCTTCACCCGGGCATAAAAAGTGGACGAAGGATTATTAATCAATTCTTTATTCAAATCTATTTTCAGATCGATATAATCCTGAGCAGGACTCGGAAAACCCGCTGCAATTCCCCCTTCGGCAAGTGGCAAAGCCAAAGACGATTCGGTATTAGCCGAATAAAAATCAAGGACAGATGAACTTGCTAATTTGTTGATCTTTACCATTTTTATTGTTTATTGGAATTAAAATTCTTATACACAAAAATAAAACATTTATTTCAATCATTTTGCTCAAATAAAAAAATATTGAATTTAATTTTTACAAGTCTTCAACAGGCTTATTGTTTGACTCATTATAATTTTTGTTTTTAAAAAGACAATAAAAAAACTACTTTCTGCCAATCTTTAAAATATGACATCTCCCTTAATTCATTTTCAAAGGAGAGGGGAACAGAGCTTCGCAAGCAGAAAAGCCACATTTCATTTGTATAATATTGAATACAAACTAATTATACTATTAAAGGACAGTTATTGAAAAATAAAAAACCAATACTACATTTGTTGGTTAACAGATTATTATTGTTTTTGACAAGAAATAAATGAACTCTGCAAGAAAAAAATGAACAATCAAATTGAAAAGTAAAGATATGAAAGCTTAACAATGGTATGAATCTTTATTTGAAAATTACGGTAAGAAATATGATATTGAAATTTCACCCGGGGCACCATGGGTGAGTGTGATTTAATTGAAGCAGAATTAATCTGCGATAAAACTCTAACCGAAGTAATTACGCAAATTTATGCAGCCTTTTGTTATTGAATTAATCATTTGCAAAGTTTTCTGATTTGTTTTTAAAAAATATTTTTTCTGATTTGCTTTCATTTGTGAACCAACGGTCAGCAAAGCTAAATTTGCGCCTGTCTGCCGATAAGCAGATTCTAACTCTTTGGTTCTGGCTAGTCCAGATTAGGGATTACAATATTGCTGAATTTGAAGACGACTTCGGAAGTAAGAAAATACTTGAATGTAACGAAAGGTATTATGTACCCAGCGAAATTGTTTGGTTATTAAAATCGCTTGGTTTTATAAAAATTGACATTTATGGTTCAAAACCGGGTGCGTTTTCGATAAATGATAAATTAACATCCGAGGATTTTGAGATGCTAATAATTGCCGTGAAATGATAAATGAAATATACTTCGGTTTGATCTCGGGTAAAAATTTGAAATTTATATTCTTCGCAAAAAATTTTTTTGTACTTTTGTAAAAATTCTAAAAACAAATACAGAAAAGCATTCTTAAAAATATATTAGTTATTATGAATACAATACAAATTAAAGATAAACACTTTTCACTATCAATACCTGAGGTGGAAATTCAGGAAGCAGTAAAAAAAGTTGGAGAAGCTATTAATAATGATATGGCTCACCTGAATCCTTTATTTATTGGCGTTTTGAATGGTGCTTTTATGTTTGCTGCTGACTTGATGAAGAATTTAACAATACCTTGCGAAATCACATTCGTGAAACTGGCTTCGTATGAAGGAATATACTCTACTGGAAGTGTGAAGGAAATTTTAGGACTGAATGAAAGTGTTGTAGGTCGAAATGTTGTAGTGGTGGAAGATATTGTTGATACCGGCATTACAATGGAACGTATTTTAAATTCGCTTAGCGCTAAAGGTGCTGCAAGCATACGCGTAGCTACTTTTTTACAAAAGCCGGATGCTTTGCAACGCGATATAAAGGTAGATTACATAGCAATGAAAATACCAAATGATTTTATAGTGGGTTATGGGTTGGATTATGATGGCTTCGGTCGGAATTTAAGAGATATATATACAGTAATTTAAAAAAGTAATTAGTTTTAAATATTTCAAAATTTCAGGTAACATGTTAAATATTATTCTATGTGGAGCTCCCGGCTGTGGAAAAGGGACTCAAAGCAAACTTATTGTTGACAAATATAATTTGAAACATCTCTCAACAGGTGATATATTGCGAAACGAAATTAACTCGGGTTCTGATTTGGGAATTGTTGCAGAAAGTTATATAAGTACGGGTAGTTTTGTTCCGGATGAAATGATAATTGATATTTTAGAAAAAAACATTAAAAACTTGCCAACAAGTTCGGAAGGAATTATCCTTGATGGCTTTCCGCGCAATGTAATTCAGGCAGAAGCTCTTGAAGAAATGTTGAAGTTGTTAAATATAAACACGGATTTATTTATAAACATTGATGTTGATGAAGATGAACTTATCAAAAGACTTATTTTGAGAGGTCAAACTTCGGGACGATCAGACGATAATTTAGAAATTATAAAAAAAAGACTTCTGGTTTATCACGAAAAAACTAAGCCGGTAAGCGATTTCTACAAAAAATTAAACAAATATACCAACATTAATGGTATGGGTACAGAAGATGAAATCTTCAAAAGAATCTCTTCAGTACTCAACAACATAAAAGAATAAAGCATGTTATAAGCAATTATATAACACTTTATTTTTCAAATTTTTTATAAACACAAAAATATGTCAGGTTCAAATTTCGTTGATTATGTAAAAATATTTTGTCGTTCGGGTAAAGGTGGAGCTGGCTCAAAACATTTATACCGTGACAAACTTACGCAGAAAGGCGGACCTGATGGTGGTGATGGAGGTCGTGGGGGACACATTATACTTCGTGGCAACAAAAATCACTGGACACTTATTCACTTGAAATATGCTCGACATATTCACGCAGGAGATGGTGAAGGTGGTAGTTTGAGCCGAAGTTTCGGAAAAGAAGGCGAGGATAAAATAATAGACGTACCGTGTGGCACTGTGGTTTATGATGCTGAAACCGGTGATTTTTTGTGCGATATAACAAATGATGGCGAAGAAGTTGTTTTGATTAAAGGAGGCCGTGGCGGACAAGGCAACTGGCATTTTCGCACAGCTACAAACCAGACACCCCGATTTGCACAACCAGGCGAATCATCCATTGAAAAAACAGTTATTCTTCAGCTTAAAGTATTGGCAGATGTAGGTTTGGTCGGTTTTCCGAATGCTGGTAAATCAACTTTACTCTCAGTGGTATCAGCTGCAAAGCCCGAAATTGCTGATTATCCTTTTACTACGCTTGTTCCCAATTTAGGAATAGTTTCCTACCGCGATGGAAAATCATTTGTAATGGCCGATATTCCGGGAATTATAGAAGGTGCCTCTGAAGGTAAAGGACTTGGATTAAGGTTTTTAAGACATATTGAACGCAATTCTATTTTACTTTTTATGATTTCGGTCGACAGCGAAAATATTAAAAAGGAATTTGAGATTTTGCTTAACGAATTGCAAACTTACAATCCTGAATTAACCACAAAACAACGCATTCTTGCCATCACCAAATGTGACATGTTGGATGATGAACTAATTGAAGAAGTCAAAAAAGAACTTCCTGAGAATATTCAAACAGTTTTCATTTCTTCGGTCAGCGGATTAGGAGTCACAGAACTAAAAGATTTAATTTGGGAAGAATTGAATAAAGAGTCGAACAAAATTGTTGAGATATCGCACAACCCAATGCAAATTTCTGAACCTGAAATAAACCCGGATGACGAATTTGACGACGATCAAGCTGAGGATTTTACGTATGAAGAAGAGGAAGAAGAAGAGGATATCAGTAAATACAGAGGAATCGGCTGGGACGATCTCTAAAAAAAATCACAATGTCACTTATCAACTATCGGCTTTTTAACGAATTTACTAACATTGCCCACTTTTGCACTACCCGAATAGGGGGAGTAAGCGTGGGCAATTATGCATCATTCAACTTCGGTCAATATAGTGGGGATAATATTGAAAATCAAAAACAAAATCTTCTTATTCTCAGTAAAAAAATCGGCATTAAGCCCGAAAATATCATTCTTCCTTTTCAGACACATGAAACTGTAGTCAAAAATATTGATGAAACTTTTCTGAAGTTTGACAAAGAAGAACAATTTGAATTTTTGAATGGTGTAGACGGATTGATAACTAATTTACATAACATTTGTATTGGAGTTACCACCGCCGATTGTGTTCCAATTCAATATTATGATGCTGTAAATAAAGTAATCGGAGTTGCACATGCAGGTTGGCGTGGTACATGTGGAAAAATTGTCATCAATTTGATTGAAAAAATGGTACTGGATTTTGGAAGTAATCCGAAAGATATATTTGCAGTAATTGGCCCTTCCATTTCATCAGAAGCATATAATGTTGGAAAAGACGTTTTACATGCATTTGAAGTTTCGGGCTTTCCGGTTGATCACTTTTTCGAATTCAGAAATAATGAAATCTATCTCGATCTTTGGAAAGCAAACCATTGGTTATTAACTAAATCCGGCGTTCCGGAAAATCAAATCGAAATAGCTGGTATTTGCACTTATAGCGAAAATGAAAAATTCTTTTCAGCACGTCGTTTGGGTATCAAGTCTGGTAGAATTTTAAGCGGAATCATGTTAAAATAAATCTCTGAAATATGAATATTGAAATCTCTTCAACAATTAAAGAAGCCTGTCCCTCTATTCAGCTCGGCATATTAACCTGCAAAGTAAAGAATTCTCCAACTTCTGATCATCTTTGGAATGAAATGGAAGCTGAAATAGCAAAAATACGCAAATCGTACCACACAGAAGAAATCAACAAAAGGGTTGAAATAGCCGCTACCAGAAAAATTTATAAAATACTGGGCAAAGATCCTAATCGTTACCGACCTTCATCTGAAGCATTGTGCAGGCGGATTGTACTCGAAAAACCCGTTTATAAAGTAAATACCTTAGTAGATATAATCAATATCGTATCCATTAGAACTGGATTTTCGATTGGTGGTTTCGATGCAGATAAAATTCAGGGAGATAATGTAGAGCTAGGAGTAGGAAATTCTAATGACGAATTTGATGCCATTGGAAGGGGTTTGTTAAATGTAGAAGGTTTACCTTTATACCGAGACAAAATAGGTGGAATAGGAACACCTACAAGTGACAATGAACGGACTAAAATAGTTGATAACACTACAAATTTACTGTTGATTATCAACAGTTACAGTGGGACAAAACGTTTACAGGAGGCATTAGATTATGCCCTAAATTTACTTGGAAAATATGCTTTTCTTGCAATGCATGAAATAAAAATTATTTCTTAATCAAGTTGTTCCAACATTTTTTCAAGTTCTTCGTCTAATTCGTGTAATTGTTTTTTACAAAACTCGATTAGAAAAGCAGCTCGTTTTACTTTTTGAGCAATTAAATCCATATCAACATCCTGATTGTTTTCAAGTTCGTACAGTATTGATTCTAATTCTTTGACCGCTTCTGTATAGCTTGTTTTTTGTTTTGACATAATTTGAAAGAGTTTGAAATTTGATGTTATTCAAATAAAATGGTAAATAGAGAAATTGTAAATGTATTTTATTCATCCGAAAAATGCACAAGCACATGCCTGTACGAACTAAAAATTTTTGATTTGGAAACAAACCCGACATATCGCTTCTGATTATCAACCACGGGCAAATTCCACGCGTTAGTATCTTCGAATATTTCCATCACTTTTTCCATAGATAACTCCTGGTTTAAAACAGCCGGTGGCGAAATCATTAATTTACGTACAGTAAAACGATTATACAATTCGGGTCGAAACATTATATTCCGAACTTCATCCAGCAATAAAATACCCATAAAAACACCTGTTTCCGTATTTACCACAGGAAAAAGATTTCGTTTTGAACGTGAAATTATTTTTACTAATTCGCCTAATGTCATTTCGGGTGACAAAATGCTTAAATCCGTTTCGATTACATTTTCCATTTTAAGCAATGTCAAAACTGCTTTATCTTTATGATGAGTGATTAATTCACCTTTTTGAGCCAGTCGCATAGCATATAAACTGTGCGGTTCGAATAATTTGATGGTGATGTATGAAACAGTTGAAACTATTATTAAAGTCATAAATAAATTATAACCACCGGACAATTCTGCAATTAGAAAAATTCCGGTGAGTGGAGCATGCATAACTCCCGACATTAAACCCGACATACCGGCTAGTGCAAAATTTTCTTCAGGAACCGAAATTCCAAATATATTCAGAATTCTGGCAACAATGAACCCGGTGAGACAACCCACAAATAAAGAAGGAGCAAAAATACCTCCTACTCCACCGGCTCCATTTGTGGCTGCTGAAGCAAAAATTTTAAAACCTACGATAAGTGTTAAATACACAACAATAATCCATGGACTTTCGCCCATATTTAGGAAGAAACTTCTTTCTAAAACAGAAGCAGTATTACCATTTAATAACTGACTAATTGTGTCATAACCTTCGCCATATAATGGAGGAAAAAGAAAAATCAGAATACTCAACGTAATTCCGCCCATTAAAAGTTTTTTAAAAGGATTTTTCACATTACGAAATATTTTTTCGATCCAGTTCATACCACGTATGAAATAAAGCGACACTAAACCGCAAATAATACCTAAAAGAATGAGTAAAGGAATTCGTTCAACAGAAAATTTTTCGACTAAAGTAAATTTGAATAAAAATGATTCTCCTGAAAAGATATAAGACATGGCGGTAGCTGTAACCGACGAAATCAGAATAGGAACAATGGAAGTGAGTGTCATATCGAGCATAAGGACTTCCAGTGTGAAAACAAGGCCAGCAATGGGTGCTTTAAAAATGCCTCCGATTGCTCCGGCAGCGCCACAACCTACCAAGAGGAGCAAAGTTTTTTGATCGAGCTTGAAAAAATTTCCCAAATTGGAACCTATTGCTGATCCTGTGAGCACAATTGGTGCTTCAGCTCCTACCGAACCTCCAAAGCCGATGGTAATAGAGCTTCCTACTAACGACGACCATACATTATGCAGTTTCAAAATACTTTTTCGTTGCGAAATAGCATATAAAATACGTGTCACACCATGACTAATATCATCTTTGACCACATATCTGACAAATAATGAAGCAATTAAAATACCAATAGCCGGAAAAACCAGATACCAGTAATTGACATTAAACCTGCTGAAATTTTCAGTAAGTAAATGTTGTATTAAATGAATTGTAGACTTAAGAAGGAAAGCTGCAATTGAAGCAAACACACCAACTACAAAACTTAATATTAAAATAAATTGCTGTTGTTTGATATGTTGATCGCGCCAGGCAATCATTTTCAAATACCATTCATTATTCTCCATAGCATTTTCTTAAATAATAACATGACAAACAAATTTTTAAATTTGATCAATCATTTTGAAAAAATTGTAGAAATCCAAATTTAATAAAATTATAACTTTTAACAAATTACAAATCAAACCCCTTTTCCCTTAAAAATAATCTCAATGGTGTATATTAATATCTTAAGATCGTTAAGCAACGACATATTATCTATGTAAATTATATCATAATTCAATCTTTCAATCATTTTTTCGATGGTATCAGAGTAACCGATTTTTATAGGTCCCCATGATGTAAGTCCGGGTCTGATTTTATAAACTAAACAATAATAAGGAGCTATCTCGATGATTTGATTTATATAAAATTTTCTTTCCGGACGAGGCCCTACCAGACTCATATCACCCTTAAGAATATTCCAAAATTGAGGAATTTCATCTATCCGGTATTTTCTCAGTATTTTACCAACCGATGTTACTCTGTTATCATTTTCGCTGCTTAATTTTGGCATTCCCTTTTCAGAATTTAAATACATTGTTCTGAATTTAAAAATGTTGAATGGCTTACCATAGCGACCTATTCGTTCTTGTTTGTAAAATATTGGTCCTTTTGAATCTATTTTAATACGAAACATATAATAAATCAAAAATGGTGAAAGTAAAAGAAGCGAAATCAATGAAACCATAATATCAAGAAAGCGTTTCACACTGGCTTCCCAATTCGACATTGAAATATCTGTTAAACTAACCAACGGACTAATTCCTAGTTTTTTAATACGGGCACTACCTGTAAGTATTTCGTACAATCTCGGTGTAAACTGAATACTTATATTATATTTAAATAGCGAATTAATAATTTCAAATAAAAGATTCTCTTCATCAATTTCTAATGCTACTATTATTTCCTGTATGTCATAATGTTTGATAATGAATTCGATTTGAGACGTATTTCCAATTATTTTATCAGCAATATTTGTAGTATCTTTCTTATAAACCGAAACAAATCCAATGAAAGTATTTCGCTCTTCATTACGCTCTAATTCCTTAGACATTTTTTGAGCGTTGTTTCCTGTACCAATAATTAATGTATTAATTGTCCATTTTTTTTGTTTGTATTTTTTATTAACCCCATTAACAATCAGGTTTCGAAAAAAGCTGATAGTTACAAAAAGCATGAAAAATAACACAAATAATGAATAATAAAAATACTGATACGAAACTGTCACATCTCTTAATTTAAGTATAAAAAAAACACTTACAGAAATTATCAGGGATGAAACAAACGTTCCGGCAATTATATTAATGAGAGTTGCTTTGTCAGTTTGCAAATAAAAACCGGTCAAATAATGGATAAATAAGCAATAAAATGGGAAAAGAAACAAACTTGTGTAATAATATGATTGGGGTAATAAAACCTGAATTATATCAAAAAAAGGTATATCATTTACAGCCTTACGAAAGATGATAAATAAAACCCAAACCAATATAGCTGAGAAAAAATCATATACCAAGTATTTTAAAAGAAGCTTTTTCTTGTTCATTTTTTACTTTAGAATCATTCTCTGATTATTTGGATTATATTACCTTTACCAAGTTTTATTATTGACGAAGGTTTGGGTAATGTTGTATCGTTTTGTCTGAAATTTACAATATAATCGACTGAAGCTTTAATTTCTTCTGAAATATCTTTAAACTTAGCAGGAGTTTTTTCTCCACTCACATTTGCTGAAGTTGATACAATCGGTTTTCGAAATCGTTCACATAATTTCTTAGAAAATGCTTCGCTTGTCACCCTAATTCCAATAGTTTTATCGCTGCCCAAAAGATTCGATGCCAGATTTTTTGCATCGGGATATATTATGGTAAGTGGTTTATCACTCAACTCTATCAGGTCCCATGCCATATCGGGTATGTCGTTAATATAACCCTGCAATTTGGACGGATTATCTATTAATATCAACATGGGTCTTGAATCTAATCTTCTTTTTAAATCATATATTCTCTTTACAGCTTTTTCATTCGTAGCATCACATCCTAATCCCCAAACAGTATCAGTAGGATAAAGAATCACTCCTCCATCAATTAAGGTTTGCAATGCAGATTTTAATTCTTTATCAAAATCTGCTTGTGAATTATTGTTGTATTCCATTTGAGTTTAAAAAAGCAGTTTATTTATCCTTAAAAATACTTCTGAATAGTTTAGAAGCATATTTTGTTCGTTTCGAATAACTATTGAAAGTTTCATTCTCGAATTCAAAATCTGTTTGCCAGACAGTTCTTGGCGAAATATTGCAATATGATGCACTTTCAGGCTCAGCACTTTCATCGTTTTCAGCTAAAAACTCATCAGGTTTAATAAAAGCGACGTTTCTTTTTTTGCATTCTGCTTTAAGCTTAAATAATGCATTTTTAAACATCACTTTAAAATCATTGGTTGTATCAACACTCCTAATTTTTCCCCCAATATTACGCAGCGCTCTTAATTGAAGTATATCCATTTTGAATTTGCCATACACATCGAAGAAATTAATTAATTCCTCCACATTCTGATTGTTGATAGTAAAGTTCAATCTCAGTTTGAATTTCGGATATTTTGGCTTTAAATCTGTAAGAAATTGCATTACCTCCATCAATTTATCAAACGAAGCATTGGTCATTAAATTCTCATAAGTCTCCTTAGTCACTCCGTGAATTGAGATAGTTAATTCATCTAATCCGGCATCTAAAAGGTTTATAATTGATTCGTTTGTTAACAAATTAGCATTGGAAGTAAGCGAAATATAACTGACCTTATATTTTTTACCCAATCGGATTAATTCAGGGTTGTATTTATATAATGTTGGTTCGGCTCCACAACCAATTTGAAGCCTTATTGCTCTCGAGAAAAAGGCGGATGCAATTTTATTAATTTCTTCTGGTTTAAAAACACCTTTCAATTCTTTGCGCTTTTCATCATCGCTAAAATAGCATGATTTACATCTTAAATTACAAGCCAATACAGGATCAAAGTAAATTGCAAGATATCGCATATTAAATACGTGTAATATCCAAATGACAATTTTCTTTAAAAATCTAATTTTAAGTAATTTATTTATTTTCTGTATAAAGTATATATTCATTTTGTTGATATTAGCTTTTGTAAATTTCGTTATGTATTATTAGAAATTAAAATGTACATTATTTCTATAATAATTATAACTCGATACAAAGATAATAATTTTAAGTTCGTTTATCAGAATGATTAGTGTATGAATTATTCAATTTTGAAGAATTGGCCCATTTTAAATCAATAGATGATTGAACTAGAATTGAAAAATAATAAATTTGTAACTTTTTTTTTGTAATTACCGAATTGAAAATAGGAAAAAATAACTTACTTTTACATTCTGGAAAAAGTGAAATGATGAGTTGATATATGAGCTTGATTTACAGACGTTGAAGTGAGTTCTTTTTCCACCAGGCGAGAAAAAATTAACACAATGATAAATAAATGGATTTACACTTCCCTTGATGAACAACAAATTGAGATTAAAAATAAATTAGCAGAAGAATTAAGCATTAGTCCAATACTAGCACAGTTATTAATTCAAAGGGAAATTTATACTTATGATGATGCTCGGAATTTTTTCCGTCCTGATCTTTCCAATTTGCATGATCCGTTTTTGATGGCCGATATGGATAAAGCCATCGAAAGGCTTACACAAGCAATGCGGCACAACGAAAAAATTTTGATATATGGCGATTATGATGTAGACGGTACTACTTCTGTATCTCTAGTTTACAAGTTTCTACAACAATTTTCAAGCAATATTGACTTTTATATTCCCGATCGTTATTCCGAAGGATACGGTATTTCAATTCAGGGTATTGATTTTGCTGCCGAAAATGATTTTAAATTAATTATTGCACTCGATTGTGGCATCAAAGCTGTAGAAAAAATAAAATATGCCAACAGTTTAGGTGTTGATTTCATTATTTGCGACCATCATACACCCGACATTGAATTACCTCCGGCAGTTGCTGTACTCGATGCCAAAAGAAGTGACTGTAATTATCCTTACAAACACCTTTCGGGATGTGGTGTAGGCTTTAAATTGATGCAGGCTTTTTGTATTTGCAACAATATTGATCTTTCACAACTAACACCTCTTCTGGATTTATTAGCATTGAGTATAGCCTCTGATATTGTTCCTATTACAGGCGAAAATCGCATCCTCGCATTCTATGGATTAAAACAAATCAACTCAAATCCAAGTATTGGATTAAAGGGGATTCTTGAAGTTTGTGGCTTAACTGACAAAGAAATAACCATTAGCGATATTGTTTTTAAAATTGGTCCACGTATCAATGCATCCGGACGAATGAAGCTTGCAACAGAGGCTGTTCAATTGTTGGTTTCAAACAATCCTGCTTTTGCAAAAGAAAAAAGCGATACCATAAATGAGTACAATAACGACAGGAAAGATTTAGATAAAAACATAACTGACGAGGCCATTGCACTGATTGGCTTTGACCCGAGATATAGTACCCGAAAATCACTTGTAGTTTACAAACCTGACTGGCATAAGGGAGTTATAGGGATTGTTGCATCGCGGTTATCCGAAGAATTTTACAAACCTTCCATTGTACTTACATTCTCAAATGGACTAGCTTCAGGTTCAGCTCGTTCGGTACCCGGTTTTGATATTTATAAAGCCATTGATTCGTGCCGCGATTTACTTGAAACTTTTGGCGGACACATGTATGCAGCCGGACTTTCGATGCGGGAAGAGAATGTAATGGTTTTTACAGATAGATTTGAAAAGTTTGTATTCGAAAATATCACAGAGGAACAAACCCATCCTCAAATTGATATTGATGCTCAAATTGAATTCAAAGACATTACTCCTAAGTTTTTCAGAGTTTTGAAACAATTCGGACCATTCGGACCCGGCAATATGAAACCGGTTTTTGTATCGAAAAAAGTGTTCGATTTTGGCACAAGCCGTTTGGTAGGTAAAGAGCAGGAACACCTCAAACTTGAACTTGTGGATTCGAGCTCAGAAAATGTGATGAACGGAATTGCTTTCAGAATGCACGAATTTAATGACCATTTAAAAGCATTGAATCCTCTGGATATTTGTTACACAATTGATGAAAACACTTTTAACGGAAACACCAATATTCAATTGATGATTAGAGATATTAAAATTGAAGGCGTAGATGATTAAATTTTAAATTAAATAAATAAATAAAAGCGACTGAGTTAAATCAATCGCTTTTTTTTGTTTTACAGTTTTGGAAAGCAAAAACAATTATAAATAACATCAATGATGTAACCAACTCTTTAAAAAATGGGGTTACACTATTCCTGCCATGATGAATAATGGTTTATTGAAATATTTTCTTTGTAAATTGAACGGTAGTTCGGTAGCAGGGAAAAGCATTCAACCGCTTCAAGCGGTTTGAAGCATTACATAACAACCGCCAAAACACAATTAACAGAGCACTAATTCGCAATTTTAAATTGAAGTATACATTCAATCAGCGATTTGTAGATTTTATCTCTTATTTGCTCTTCCTTTTGGTGGTTTGCTAAAACTTCCTGTTGCACCTCTTCCTCCTTTTTTTGTAGAGCTTCCGGCAGATTGACCTCTGAGTTCCTTCGATTTAGGATTGGGATTGGAGGCTCTGTCCATTTGTTTGGCAGCCTTGCTACGTTCCGGAGCAGGAGTTCGGCGGTCGGAGTTTTGGTTGCTGGGTTGAGTAGGTTTTACCGGTTTCGCAGTTTTAACATCTCCCTTCGGTGGATGAGCTTCAGATTTTGAATCGGCAATTGCTTGCATTATTTCTGAGATTTCATGTTGTTCCAACTGTCTCCATTCGCCCGGTGGGATGCCCTTTAAGCCGATATTCATGATACGAACACGCTCCAGCTTGGTTACTTCATATTCGAAATACTCACACATGCGCCTTATTTGACGATTCATACCCTGTACCAATACAATACGGAAAGTATAAACCGCTTCTTTTACTACCTTACATTTTTTGGTTGTTTCACCTAACATCGGTACGCCGTTAGCCATTTTTTCGATAAATAAATCGGTAACGGGTTTATTCACAGTGACCAGGTATTCTTTTTCGTGTTTATTGCCTGAGCGAAGTATTTTATTGACTATATCGCCATTATTGGTAAGAAAAATCAAACCCTGTGAGTCTTTATCAAGTCTACCGACAGGAAAAATGCGTTCGTGATAGCCGATATAATCAATGATGCTATCCTTCACACCTATTTCGGTTGTGCTGATAATACCAACAGGTTTATTGAAGGCCAGAAAAACAAAATCTTCACCAACTTTAGCATCAATCTGATGCCCATTCAACAGCACTTTGTCACGTACGGTAACATGATCGCCCACACTTGCCCTTTTGCCATTAACAAACACATGACCTTGTTCTATAAATTTGTCAGCTTCCCGACGAGAACAATAACCGCTTTCACTGATAAATTTATTTAATCGTTTTTTTTCAGCCATGTAATTGATTGTGTTTGGGTGGTAGGATTTCCAACGTAGTATATGGGGTTAATCTCACTTACCCTGTCCTTTCGGTTTTTTTTTATTAGTATATAAATTCACTCACTATAATTCTTTGCAAATCTACAAAATATTTTTTCATAATGAAGAACTCAGCATCATGGATTATGGTACTGAAAGCATTAAAAAATTGAGATGAATTATCAAAACTTTTTTATTTGGTTTACATATCAGTTTCTTCAGCAATAATAATTTCATTTGGTGTTTCAATATCTTCTGCTTCAACAGGGATTTCTTCTTTGAGTACATATCGTTTATAATATGAAATGATGAGTGTTGTCAACGGAAGTGCAATAATCAGCCCTATCATACCCATAAGCGATCCCCAAATTGAGAGCGAAAGTAAAATAATTGCAGGATGTAAACCTGTTACTTTGCCCATAATTTTAGGAACCAGAAATAAATCCTGTGTACCCTGAACAACTATAAACACAATGACTAACCAAAGAACTACCGTCAGAAAAGGCTGTCCTGTTTCGACCGATTGAAGAAAACCAAGCATCAAAGCAGGTACAACTGCTATTGTTTGCAGGTAAGGCACCAAATTTAAAACTCCTACGAATAGTCCGAAAAAAATTGCCAGTGGTAAACCCATAATGCTAAATCCGATGGCAAACATTATTCCTACAATAAGTGCAACAATGGCTTGTCCACGAAAATACCTGTTCATTCCGATTTCCATATCCGAAAAAATTCCTGAAATCAAGGATCTGTATTTTTTCGGAATTATTTCGAATAATCCGTCTGTAATTCTTTTATAATCGATCAGAATAAAAATCAGGTACAGAAAGACTATGAAAATAACTGTAATGCCAAAAATTATACTTAACGAACCATTCAGAATATCCCAAAGTTGTGGTGCTATTTCTTTGATGCCCGTCATAATATTTTCATCTGCCAGCACCGTTTGGATATTAATTGCCGTTAAATATTCACGAATTTCATTCTGCCAGGCAATCGGCAAAAATGTATCAACACTTATTCCTTTGGCATAAAGACTTATAATTTCGGACATCTTAGTTACTTCTTTGGAAATGTTGGGTATTAGTAAAATTAAAATCCCAGTAAGAATTGCTCCCAAAACAATTAACACTGTAATAATGGATAAAATACGGTTTTTTAGTTTGAGTTTAAATTGGAAAAAACTTACTATAGGATCAAGAAGATAGGCAAGAAGAAGTGCAATAAAAAAGGGTAACAAAACATTGCTCAGCTTTTTGATTAATAAAAACAGTAGAATTAACACACTGGCACCAATAATTATTCGCACGACCCGATCAAAGGTATAAGGTTTTGTTGAGTTCATATTGAATGATTTAAAATTATTTATGATTTGCAACTTTATAAGTTTCAAAGGTTATTTCCTATTACTAACTTTTTTGAAACAGTCACGGCAAATTGGCTCATATTCAGTCATTTCGCCAAGTAATACTCGTTTATCACTTTCTACCAATCGATGTGAAACATAGGCCAATGCTCCACATCTGACACATATAGCATGAACTTTAAACACATCTTCGGCTATGGCACAAAGTGCAGGCATGGGTCCAAAAGGAATACCCTTGAAGTCCATATCCAATCCGGCAATAATTACACGAACACCTTGATTGGCTAGGGTTGTACACACTTCAACCAATCCCTCATCAAAAAACTGCGCTTCGTCGATGCCAATAACATCAACTTCGCCCGAAAACAGCAAAATACTTCCTGAAGACTCAACGGGTGTAGAACGGATCGAAGTCCGGTCGTGCGAAACTACTTCATCATCTGAATATCGCGTATCGATTTTAGGTTTGAAAATCTCTACGCTTTGCTTTGCAAATTTAGCACGTTTCAACCGTCTAATCAACTCTTCAGTTTTGCCCGAAAACATTGAACCACAAATTACTTCGATACTGCCTCGCTTCTGTTGATTGGGATGATTTATTTCAGAGTATATCATACTTTTTTACCGTTTTTTTTTAATTTTATATTTCGTTTCTCTGCTGAATATATTAACTTTACAGCCGTAATTTAATTTATTGATAAATAATATTTTATCAATGCAAAAATAAAAAAAATGTGCGTAATATAATTGATTCAGAGAAAAAGATATGAACAGAAAGATATTAGTTAGTTTGCTTCGTAAAAATATAGAAGAACTTGAAATAATTACAGAAGGTTTTATGGAAATGAATGAATATCCGCTTGTAATAATTAAGCTTGCAAGACGTAAAACTGAGGATATTCAATCAATTATTGATCAACTCATTGAAATTAATATAGTAAAAAGTGATGTTGAATTAAATTTTAAACCCGATGAAGTAAAGATAATTGATAAAGATGTTTTAGTGGTTTCAGAAAAGCCTTTACAGGTAGAACCTGAAATTAAAACTACAACAGAAGAGGAAAAACCAGAGTTTAATGTTTCGATACCCGTAGTTAATCATGTGCCTGAAATAAACGCTGAAATTACTGAAAAAGAAAATGAACCGGTTGAAGAACCCGAAAATGCTCAACCTGATTCTACAACAGTTGAACCAATTCCTCTGCAAAAATCTAAAATTGAAACCATAGAATTAGAGACATTGGTACAAGATGCCCTAAACAAAACTAAATCTTCAGCTGATTTCGGATTCAAAGAAGATGAGGATGAAGAATTAATGGCAGTAAATACTGAGGACGAAATAAAACTTGCTTTTAAAATAAAAGAGGATGAAAAAATAGCCGAAATTACTAAAGAGCAAGCTAATATACTGAAAAATGAAGAAATAGAAATACCTACAATTGCAAAAAAAAATATTTCAACTACCATTTCGAGAAATGACAAATTATCGAAATCAGATAATTCGTTCAGTGCAAGTTTGGCGAATAAAAAAATTGACGATATAAAACAAGCAATAAGTATTGGCGACCGCTTCAGATTCCAACGCGAGTTATTCAACGGAAACGGTGAAGAAATGAACAAAACACTTCATTATATCAATCAATTAGCGTCTTATGAAGAAGCCGTTTCGTTTTTGGCAACTAAATACAAGTGGGATATAGAAAACGTAACAGCAGATGATTTTAATCAGATTGTAAAAAGGAAATTTAACTAACATTGAAGTATTAAAAATACAAATTACATCAAACTGAAGAAATGAAATTATATGTTGTTCCTACTCCTATTGGAAACCTTGAAGATATAACACTGCGCGCTATAAGAGTGCTGAAAGAAGCCGACCTGATACTTGCTGAAGACACACGAACAAGTGGGTTTCTGCTGAATCATTTCAACATTAAAACTCCTATGCATTCCCATCATAAATTTAATGAGCATAAAACAGTAGATTCCATAGTTCAGAGAATAAAAAACGGACAGTTAGTTGCACTAATTTCAGATGCCGGAACTCCGGCCATCTCCGATCCGGGATTTTTGGTTGTACGTGAATGTATCGAAAACGGAATTGGAGTTGAATGTTTGCCCGGAGCAACCGCTTTTGTCCCTGCACTTGTTTCATCAGGATTACCTAACGACAGGTTTTGTTTTGAAGGATTCTTACCTCAAAAAAAAGGACGACAAACTAAAATTAATAATCTTGCAAATGAAACCCGTACTATGGTTTTTTACGAATCTCCTTTCAGATTAGTAAAAACACTGACACAATTTAGTGAGGTTTTTGGAGCTGAACGCAAAGCATCAGTTTCGCGCGAAATATCGAAAATTTACGAAGAGACACAACGGGGAACATTAAAGGAATTAATCGATCATTTTACACTTCATCAACCTAAAGGAGAAATAGTTGTAATTGTTGCAGGATTTGAATAATTACATTAACTTTGCGGCAAAATTAAATATCATTTTTTGTACTAAATATATTTAGTTATTTATATTAACAACAGTCACTTATACTATTAATTTTGTTAGAATTCAAATAAAATATTCATCATTATGAAACCAATATATTATCTGTTAATAGTTTTATTTGTATTTTCCTCTTCATGCATCAAACAATCTACTGAATATCAGGAACTAAAAGACAAAAATGACTCTTTGTTAAGAGCCAAACATCAAATGCAGGAAGAACTTGAAGATTACATTTCGGCAATGAACCAGATAGAACAAAATATTGAGAAAATAAAAAACACCGAAAATGTGATTTCACTACAGAATACTGGAGAGGAATTTGATGATGATACGCGTACAAAAATCAATCAGGATCTCGTTTATCTGAATGAAATGCTTAAGGCAAACAAAGATGAACTTGCCCGTTTGAAAAGTAAATTAAGAAACAGCGCTTTCAAATCAAGTGAACTCGAAAAATCAATTTCACGTCTGACAAAATCACTACAATCGGAAAGCCAGAAAGTAGAGTTACTGTATACTCAATTATCGGAAAAAGATTCACTTATCACTCAACTTGACTTAAAAATTGAAGATTTGGGTGAAAATATAAATGAATTAAAAGTAGAAAACGAGAAAAAAGATACTACAATAGCAAAACAGGATGAAACAATTCATACAGCATGGTACGTTTTTGGGACCCGAAATGAATTGAAGGAACAAAAAATTATTACTTCGGAAGGTCTTTTCAGTACTCAAAGAGTGCTTCAAAGCGATTTTAATAAAAGCTATTTTGTTAAAATTGATGCCAGAAGAACCAAATCAATACCACTTTATTCAAACCGGGCAAAAATACTGACAAATCATCCAAAATCATCTTATACGCTGGAAAAAGAAAATGATAATTTTGTATTGTTGATTGTTGATACAAAGGAATTCTGGAGCGTTAGTAAGTATCTTGTAATTGAAGTAGATTAAAAAACAATTCGATATAGTTTTCAGAACATTTCAATCTGCGCTCTTACAAAACAAGAGCGCTTTTTTTTAAATAATTTTTCAGTCATCTTTCTTGTTTTTTTTCTTTACTCTTTGCTGCAATAAAAATGAAATATAAATTCGTATTTATAGATTTGGATGATACATTATGGGATTTTCATACAAATGCCAGGTTATCGTTACAGGATATGTTTATCGATCGTAAACTAAATCAACATTTTACCGATTTTGATGAATTTTTCAGAATATACGCCAAACG
>JFJP01038058.1_pt1 | contig 20283 bp, 21 predicted proteins | sample 431651 | NCBI WGS metagenome assembly JFJP01 (sample SAMN02602958, study PRJNA72255) | Microbial mat metagenome, whole genome shotgun sequencing project. | biome: fresh water; feature: sink hole; material: water; isolation source: purple microbial (photo- and chemosynthetic) mats found in...
GGCCGGTTTAATCCCGCCTTTGATGCTTCGGTCAAAAAGACCCTGGAGGCGGACCAGATCATCCTGGCCATTGGCCAGGCCACGGACCTCGCCTATACCAAGGACGAGGTGGACACCCTGCGCGGCCTCATTGTCATTGATGAAAAAACCAGGGCCACCCATCTGGAAGGGGTTTATGCCGGCGGCGACATCGTCAGTGGGCCCCTGTCCGTGATCCATGCCGTGGCTGCCGGGCGCAAAACCGCCTATGCCGTTGCCAAGATCAAGCCTTTGTCCCATATGCCCATGGGCGAATCCCTGGACATGCATTGTGATGGCCAGAACAAAGGCAGCAGAACTCCGGGCATCCAGACCCTGGAAGGCAGCAGAACTCCGGGCATCCAGACCCTGGAGGATATCCGGTCCGAAGCGGCCCGGTGTATCAATTGCGGCTGCATTGCCGTGAATGCATCGGATATGGCCCCGGCCCTCATGGCCCTGGGCGCAAAGATCAAAACCACACAACGGACCCTTGATGCCGATGATTTTTTTGCTGCAGACATCATGAAATGCACGGTTCTTGAAGATGACGAGCTGGTGGAGGAAATCGAAATTCCGGCGCCCTCAAAAACTAACCGGCAGGGGTATCAGAAATTCAGAATACGGAATGCCATTGATTTTCCCATTGTGAGCCTTGCCTATTCCTTTGACCTGGAAGGAAAGACCATCCAGAAGGCGAGCATTGTTCTGGGGGCCGTGGCACCTGTTCCGTTGCGGGCCAAGGCAGTTGAAACCTTTCTGGAAGGCAAACCTGTCAGCGATAAAACCGCTCTGGCCGCCGGAGACCTTGCCGTTAAAGCGGTCAGGCCGCTCGCCAAAAATGCATTCAAGGTGCAGATTGTAAAAGGCTTGCTCAGGAAAATGCTTGGGTAAATATCCGCCTCTCCGGTGATCTGACCTGCCGGAGGGTGAGGATGTCAATGGAGGAAAATTTACAGGCAAAATTCCATACTATTTCTAAAAAAGGTATTGTTTGTTGGTTCAAATGTGACATATGGTGTTGCATCTGGAATTCAGGAGGGTTGGAATATCCCTGAATGCGTTCTTATATAATTGGGTTGAATGTCAATAAAACATAAGCAAAGGAGTGAAGGAAAATGGAGCGACGAGAATTTATCAAAAAAACAGGAACCGTAGCGGCTATTGCAGCAACATCCGCAGGACTTTTTTTGGGGTGTGAAAAGAAAACAGGGGATTCCGCTGAGAATAAAAAAATAGAATCCGGCCCTGCTGTAATAACAACCCCAAAAACGGCCATCAAATGGAGGCTCCAGACCTATGCAGGCTCTGCCTTGGCCGAGCACGTCATTAAACCCTCCATTGATGCGTTTAACAAGGCTGCCAATGGGGAGATGATTATCGAGCTGTACAATGCGGACCAGCTCGTGCCCCAGGGGGAACTGTTCAGGGCTGTTTCCGAGGGTACCATTGATGCTGCCCAGAGTGATGACGACTCCATGGCCGCTCCGGTTGATGTGGCCATATTTGCCGCCTATTTCCCCTTTGCCACCCGGTATTCCCTGGATGTTCCCGCGCTGTGGCACTGGCTGGGACTCAATAAAATATGGGAAGAAGCCTATGCCGAAGTCAAGGGCGTGACCTGGCTGAGCACCGGGGCCTGGGACCCCTGCAATTTTTCAACTTCCAAACCCATCAAGAGCCTTGCCGACCTGAAGGGTCTCAGGGTGTATACCTTCCCCACCGGGGGCAAATTCTTGCAGCAATTCGGTGTCATTCCCATGTCTCTTCCCTATTCAGATGTCCAGATGGCGATACAGACGGGCGAACTGGATGGTGTCTGCTGGTCGGGCATTACCGAAGTGTATACAGTGGGCTGGGCCGATGTGTGTAAATATTACCTGACCAACCCCATATCCGGGGCCTGGGCCGGTTCATATTTTGCCAACACCGACAAATGGGCAGCCCTGCCCGAGCACCTGAAGACCCTGTTCCGGCTCTGCATGGACAGCTCCCACTATTACCGTCAGCACTGGTACTGGTATGGAGAAGCCAATTACCGCACCAAGGGCGGCAAGATGCAGTTAACGACCATTCCCAAGGAAGAATGGAAAGTGGTTGAAGACGCAGCTTACAAATTATGGGATGAGGTTGCTGCCAAGAGTCCGAGAAATGCCCAGGTTGTGGCCATTCTCAAAGAATATAACAAGACCATGGAAGCAGCAGGCCCGCCATATCGGTATTAATAAAACGGCTGCTGAGCATTAATGCATGAATGATGTCTGCCTTTCCTGTCCCCGTATCCGAACCGGACAGGGAAGGCTGCTTTTGAATAAGGGTTCGGTTTTTTCAACGATAAAGGGAAATTAAAGGTGTAGAATGCCTAAACCAATTAAACTTTTTGTGAGATATGTTGAAGCCGTGAACACGGTTGTAGGGAAGTTTTCAATGTATCTGGTCTTTGCCATGGGTGGAATACTGTTGTTTGAATCCGTATCCAGAACCGCTTTTAATCAGCCCCATATCTGGGCCGTGGAAATTGCCCAGTTTGTTATGGCAGCCTATTACCTGCTCGGCGGCGGGTATTCCATGATGATCGACGGGCATGTCCGGATGGACCTGCTCTACGGCCGATGGTCGACGCAGAGAAAGGCCATTGCCGATCTGATCACCGGGCCCATCCTGATTTTTTATCTGGTAGTCCTTTTGATCGGTTCCATTTCCAGCCTTGGTTATGCTATTGAATACCACCAGAAGAGCTATACTCCCTGGGGGCCGCCCCTGGCTCCCATCAAGGTCGTCATGGCCTTTGGAATTTTATTGATGCTCTTGCAGACCATTGCAGAATGGTTCAAGGACCTTGCCAGAGCCAGGGGGGAAAAATAAAATGAGTCATGGATTGATCGCTTTTTTAATCTTCTCCTCAATGGGTCTCATGCTCCTCACCGGACAGCGCGTGTTTGCGGCCATCGGTGGTGTGGCCGCCTTTTTCTCGCTTCTCCTCTGGGGAACTGGCGGTGTGGAAATGCCATTCAATGCCAGCTTTATTCTGCTGAACTGGTATCCCCTCCTGACCCTGCCTTTATTTATTTATATGGGATATATGTTTTCCGAATCCGGCATCGCCAGTGACCTCTACCGCATGTTCCATGTCTGGACAGGCCCAGTCAACGGCGGTCTGGCTGTGGGCACCATCGGCTTGATGGTGGCCATATCCGCCATGAACGGGTTGAGTGTGGCCGGCATGGCCATCGGCGCCACCATTGCCATGCCGGAAATGATGAAGCGGAAATATGATAAGATCATGGTGAGTGGTGTGATCCAGGCCGGCAGTTCCCTGGGCATCATGATCCCACCCAGCGTGGTCCTGGTTCTCTATGGCATGATCGCCCGGCAGAATGTGGGCCGGTTATGGATGGCCGGGGTTTTCCCGGGTCTTTTGCTGGCGGCTCTGTTTATCCTCTATATTCTCATCCGATGTCACATCAATCCGTCTCTCGGACCGGCTTTGACCCTGGAAGAACGGCAGCAGATCACTTGGAAAGAACGATTTGTCCTGCTCCGGGCAGGAATCATTCCCGTGGTCATTATTGTTTCCATGACCGGCCTTTTTCTCATGGGCGTTACCAGTCTTGTGGAATGCTCGGCCGCAGGTGCAGCCGCCACAACATTGGCCGCGATTTTCAAACGCCGACTAACCAAAAAGGTCATGCAGGACACATTGCGCAATACCCTGAGTGTCAGTTGCATGTTCATGTGGGTGATTCTGGCGGCCCTGTGTTTCGGGGCCGTGTTTGACGGGCTGGGCGCCGTCCATGCCATCAAGGCTCTGTTCCTTGACCAGTGGCATCTGAGCCCGTGGGGGGTGCTGATCATGATGCAGGTCTCCTATATCATCATGGGAATGTTTTTAGATGATACAGCCATGCTCATCATTGTTGCGCCGCTTTACATTCCCTTGATCATGAGTCTCGGGTTTGATCCGGTCTGGTATGGGGTTCTCTATACCATCACCTGTCAGATTGCCTATATTACCCCTCCCTTTGGGTATAATTTGTTTCTGATGAAGGCCATGGCCCCTCCGGATGTTACACTGGCGGATATTTACCGGTCCATTGTTCCCTTTGTCTTTGTCATGGTGTTTGGATTGATTCTGGTCATGGTGTTCCCCCAGGTCGCTTTATGGTTGCCCAATGCTTATTTCGGCAAATAGCCCTTATATCATGGTTAAGATTTGAACCAGAAAGGTATCCAGTTTTTTAAGATACCTTTACCTGGATTTTATACGGAAAAAGCCGCTCTTATTTCTTCCATATGGTCAACCAGAATCCGCATATAGGCGTGTTCCATGTCGATCATTTCTTCATCCTTTTTCCTGAGCCATTCCGACAGCCAGGCAAATCTTAAGGCCAGTACATATTCGGGAAAAAACCGCCACCCTGTTTCGCTGATCACGGGTGTTTTGTGCATTTCTTCGATGAATGTCATGACCATATCCATGCCAAGGCCGTTGGGGTTTTCTATCCCGGCGCAGCCCACAAGGTTGGCGGCGTCATACATATCCGGTTTGATACCGGTGAATTCCCAGTCGATCACGGCTTTGATTTCATCCTGATTCCAAATGATGTTTAAAGGATGAAGATCGCCGTGGCAAAAAGCGAGGGGCAGATGATCATGGGCCTGCATAAACCCTGATTCAAGGAAGCTTAAAACCGGCAGGAATTTTTCATAAACCGACCCGTCATGGGCTTTCATATCAATGAAGAGTTTATAGATATAGGCTTTCATGGAAAAATGGGGGAAGGATAACATGTTTTCTATACCCGTGGAAGCTTTGCCCATCCGGGTCAGAAATGAGGCAAAACTTTTTCCCATGGCTGATGAATCAAGATAATCGGGCCTCTTGACAGGAGTTCCATCAATAAAAGAAGAAAGCTGAAAACATGCCCCCTTAAAAAATGGCAGGAAGTCTCCCTGTTTTGATTTCCGGTATGCCAGGGAATCTTTCAGGCCATGGGCATTGAGATAATCAACCGCTTTTGCCACCCGATCCCGGACCTGGAATTTATTTTCAGGAAATTTCTCAAGCAGAAAAAGCCTGCCGCTTTTATCCTGAACCACCACCCGTGAGAGTGTCCGCTCCGGGCTGCCCTGGATTTCAATATCCTTCCGGACGGATTGTACGTCAAGACCCCATTGATCGTAGAGCCATTGAAAGAATTCCGGCCTTAAGAGATCAGAGAATTCTTGCAATCTGAGATTCCAGTTGCTCTCTTGGCAGGGCGCCTAAAAGTGTGTCAATGATCCGGCCGTTTTTTACAAGAAAGAGGGTCGGCACACTTGAAATGGAATATCTTGAACCAATGCCGGGATTTTCATCCAGGTTGAGTTTGGCAATTTTAAGCCGTCCCTTGTATTTTACAGCCAGTTCATCAAAAATCGGACCGATGGACCGGCACGGCCCGCACCAGGGTGCCCAGCAGTCCACCAGGACAGGGAGTGCCGAACCCAGCACTTCCCTGTCAAAGGTGGCATCCGTCACATTCACCGGTCGGCTTAAATTTTCATTTGGCAAGACTGTCCCGCATTTCCCGCATTTTGGGGTCTCATTCAACCTTGATACCGGGACCCTGTTTTTTGCCGAACATTTATTACACACCAATATCAAATTGTCAGCCATGATGAATATCCTTTACATCAACGCGGTTATACTTTTCCCATAGGCCTGGGCAGCCTGGATGCCGCCTTGTATCCAGCTTGCCTTGAGCATCAACGGCCCTGAGACCATTTTCATGCCATAGATATGATCCATGGTATCAAATATCCTGCCGGGAGCTTCACCGCTCCAGCCGTAAGCACCGAATGCCCCACCGATTTTTCCTTTCAGTTCCGCCCGCTCTGCAATGAACAGAATCTGTTTCATGGAAGTGATCATTTCGCCATGATAGGTGGATGAACCAAAGGCGTATCCGTCATAGCCTTTCAGGTCTTCTTCGCTTTTGATCTCACCGGTCTTTTTAAGCACTACCTCATGGCCTGTCATGCGAATGCCTTCGGCAATCAGATCGGCTATCTTTCCTGTTTCTTCGGCCCTTGTTGCATATACGATCAATACTTTTCCCATTTTTCCTCTCCTATTCAATTCTGATTAAATAAAATTCGTGAACCCACCATTTTTATATTTTTGGTGCCTGTCATGAACATGGCTTTTTTCAGCGTATCATGGACATGCTCCAAATGCAGTTTTACCCCCAGGGTCCCGGCTCCCACTGCCGCCCGAATAATATCCCGGCCGAGAAGTACGGCATCCGCCCCGAGAGCCAGCATTTTTAAAACATCATAACCGGTTCTGACCCCGCCGTCAGCAGTGATAAGCACCGATTTTCCCACCTTTTCCCGGATCAGGGGCAGTACCGTGGCCACTCCCGGTGTTGAATCCAGCACCCTTCCCCCGTGGTTGGAGACAGCAATGACGGCGGCACCTGCATCAACACATTTCTGTGCTTCCTCCGGCATCATGATGCCTTTTGCGATAAACGGCAGGGTGGTAAACCGGACCAGCTCCTCAATATCTTTAACGCTTTTTTTAAATACCGGCATGCCCTGCCGGGCCATGACGGTGGACCCGGCCCCGTCCAGATCCACGCCCACGGCTTTGCATCCATATTCCTGTGCAGTTTCAATAAGCTTTTTCAGGACGTCCTGTGACCTGGGTTTGAAGATGGGTATGCCATACCCATTACAGGCTTTCATGGCGTTGAGGGAGGGGTGGTCTTCACGGGTATAAAACCAGGTATCTCCTCTCAACCCGATGGTTCCGGCTTCCTTTGACCCTTTCAGCACCGATATGCAGAACTGGGTCTCATCCAGAGCATCGTTGTATTTTTGAGCCCCTGCCGTTGATGAGGAAAGGACAGGAAATTTCAGGTCAATCCCGAGAAAACGTGTAGCGGTATCCGGCTCAAAATGATCCCCCAGGACCGACATATTGAACTGAATCCTGGATAAGGCCTCCGCATTGGCCCGAAAAGAAAATCCCTGGCCTGCGCCGCCAAGCCCGATGGGCTTTCCATAGGCTTCCCGCTGGCAGATCTTATCAAAATTGCCGTCACAGGAAGGATAAGCCGCGCATATGCCTTTAAGCTTTGTTCTGGCCGCATCTCTGACCTGTTCCAGAGTTTTGGGAACCTCTTCCATTTTTATGATCATCCGGTCGTCGGCCTGACAGATGTCACAGACACCAGGCTTGGTTTCACCTTTCAATATTTCATGACAAACGGAACAATACCACTCACTCATTCACGATCTCCTTTTATTTACTTCACGCCCTGGTCAGAATCTCATCCATCCGGGTTTTATCAAAGTTATAATCAAAAAGTGGTTTCTTTTTCAACACATCGAACCTCTCGTGAAAAGCCAGAGTATGGGCTTTGTAAATCACTCCTGTCGGAATCTTATCTTCTCCCATGTGGGCCACCTTTAATGCCTTTTCATAATCGGCAGGGTCATGGCCGGTTTCTTTCAAATCAAACACCCTTTCTTTGTACCACAGATGGGTGTTGATCTTATTAAAGGATACACAGGGCTGATCTATGTCGATCATGGAGAAACCTTTGTGATTCATAGCTTCAACAATAAGCCCGGACAATTGTTCAATATTGCCGGAAAACCCTTTGGCCACAAACCCGGCCCCTGTCACAAGGGCTGTTGCAATGGGATTAAATGGAGAAGAAACGGTTCCTTTGTTCTGCATCTCGGTCTGCCTTCCAAGCGCAGTGGTGGGAGATGCCTGGCCTTTTGTCAGTCCATAAACCCGGTTGTTATGAACAAGGAGGGTAATATCAATATTTCTCCGGATGGCGGCCAGAAAATGGTTGCCGCCTTCGCCATAGCAGTCCCCGTCACCGGAGTTCACAAGTATGTTCAGGCGGTGATTGGCGATTTTAGCCCCTGTTGCAAGGGGGAGCGCCCGTCCGTGAAGACCGTGCAGCATATTACAGGCCATGAAATGAGGAGTCTTCCCGGCCTGGCCGATGCCGGACACAATGAAAAGGTCTTTTGGCTCCAGCGCCTTTGCAATAAAAGCCTTTTTCATGGCCTGAAGGATGGAAAAATTACCGCAACCCGGGCACCACTGGTTTTCATTCTCGATATCAAATTTTGTTGTTGCCATGTTATTTCCCCATGATCTGTTTTACTTTTTCGATGATATATTCCGGATAGATGGGCCTTCCGTCATATTTTAAGATACTCGACATGTAATCAATCCCGGTCATCTGACGGATCAGGTTGCCCATCTGGCAGGTAACGTTTGCTTCCACCATGATGAGTTTTTTATTTTCAAGGAGTTTGGTCAGCTTATGAGAATCCATGGGCCAGATATCTTCAAAAATAATCCAGCCCACCTCAATCCCCTGTTCGCGCAAATGGAGGCAGGCTTCCATAATGCTTCCTTTTGCGGAGCCCCAACCGGTCAGATAAAATGCGCTGCCATCACAGAAGATAGACGGCATTTTTATTTCATCTTTCATCAGCGGAAGCTTTTTAAACCGTTTTTCAACCATGGCGGTTCTGTTTTCCGGGTCTTCTGTGGACAGTCCTTCTTCCGAATGCTCGTTTCCTGTGGCCCTGACCAGTCCTTCTGATTGGCAGGGCACCCGTCTCGGTGAAATGCCGGTATCGGTTTGTTTATATCTCAGATAGATCTGATCCTGAGACACCTGATTTTGAGACGCCTTATTTTGAGACATGGAGGTCTCCAGATCCAGAAAGGATTCATGCTCAAAACCGGTTTGAAAAGGTTCGGATTCGGTTCTTGCCGAATCCGCCAGAAACTGATCCATGAGAACAATGGCCGGCACCTGGTATTTTTCAGATAAATAAAAGGCTTTTTTCACACTGTTGAAGGTTTCAAGAACCGTTCCGGGCGCAAACACAAACCGGGGAAATTCATCCTGGGACGAATGAATGGTAAACAAAAGATCCGGCTGGGCGGTCCGTGTGGCAAGACCTGTAGCAGGGCCGGGACGCTGGGCATTGATAATCACAACCGGGGTTTCCGTCATGGCGGCCAGGCCGATTCCTTCGGTCATGAGGCAGAACCCGCCGCCGGATGTGGAAGTCAGAGATCTGACCCCTGCAAAGGAAGCGCCCATGGCCATGTTGATGGCTGCAAGTTCATCTTCCGCCTGCTCAATGACGATAGGAAGCGTATCTGCATATTTCACCACATTGGTAATAATCCCGGTTCCGGGACTCATGGGATAAAAGGAGAAAAACCGGCAATCTGCCGCCAAAGCGCCTAAAGCAGCAGCTTTTGCACCCGACATGACCACATGATGATGGCTTTTTCCGTCAAAATCAAAATATTTCGGGAAATCAACTGCCTTTCCCATGTCATAGCCTTTTTGAGCGGCCGTCAGGTTTAATTTAAAAATATCCTCGGACTTTCCCTTGAAATTGTCTTTTAACACGGCTTCAAATTCTTTGAACTCAGCACCGATAATGGCCAGGATTGCCCCTGCAGCAACCGTATTGGAAGCAATCACGCCGCCGGATTCCTTTGCCGCTGCATCAAAGGGAAGATGAAACACCCGGGAATCCGCTGACTGTTCCTTATCAGTATTGATCAGGACAATACCGTTTTTCTTTAAGCGATCCTTATGGACCTCATACTCTCTCTCATTGATGGCCACAAGAATATCAATATGCCTTGAAGGAGCGCCCAGGGCCTGGGTGCTGATCCTGAGCTGATGAAAGCTGTGGCCGCCCCTGATCCTGGATTCAAATTCATCTGTTGAAAAAATAAACAGCCCTGCGTTGTGACAGATCCTGGCAAGCAGAGCCCCGATGGTTTGAATCCCCTGTCCTGCCGAACCTGCTATCAGTATTGTAATGTCTTTTGCCATAATCTGCGCTCTCTGTTTCCTGTTTTTTTTGGTGATACCGAATCATTTCAAAATTTCTTTTTATTAATATAGCAAAATTCAGGCCATGACTATCAATTATTGTCGGAGAAACATAAATTGTTTTTATTTAATTTAAACTTGCAAATATGGCATAAATTGTGCAAACTTCAAGCGTGACAACCTGTGAAAGCCTGAACAGAATCGTTTCTTAACCCTATGCCGTCTTAAGGAGAAACACATGATCCCAAATAATACAATATTATATGGGTTGAGTACATGCAGCCATTGCAAATCAACCCGAAAGCTTCTTTCAGAATGCAATGTGGAATTCGACTATATTGAGGTAGATGATCTGGAAGGAGAAGAACGCAAAGCCGTTCTGAAAGAAATAAAAGAAATGAACCCCCGTTGTTCTTTTCCCACTATCAAGATCAACGACACTGTCATTGTAGGGTATAAGGAAAAAGAAATTAAGGAGGCCTTGGGGATTCATCATGAAGGTTGAACAACTTTACCAGGCATTGAAAAAATCCCAGGAAGAAAAGGGCTATTATTTTAACAGGGACAAAGACCTTGTGTTCGAACTTCTGACAGCCCTTCTTTTGAACAAAGACCGTTATGGATATCTGGCCTGCCCGTGCAGGCTGGCCTGCAACGACAGGGAAAAGGACAAGGATATTATCTGCCCCTGTATTTACCGGGAACCTGATATTAAGGAATACGGGACCTGCTTTTGCGGTCTTTATGTTTCAAAAGCCCTGCATAACAAAGAGATCGAAGCAGAGTATGTTCCTGAAAGACGGCCCCCTGAAAAAATATTCTAGCTTTTAAGGTGATCCTTATGAATGAATGTATGTCTATTCTCAATACCGGCCTTCGTGGCGTGAATATAGCCAGTTCAAAAATTTGTGATGTCCGTGGAAAAGAAGGAAAACTTATTTACCGTGGATTTTTAGTTCAGGACCTTGCAAAAAGAGCAGGTTTTGAAGAAGTGTGTTTTCTTCTGTTATATGAACGACTTCCTAAAAAAGAAGAGCTCCTGGATTTCGGCCAAAGCCTGAAGCAGAAAAGAGCCGTGCCTGAAAATATTATGACCTGTTTAAAGGCTTTGCCCAAGGATATGAACCCCATGGATGTTCTCCAGATGGCCACCCCTCTTTTGATCCAGAATGATAAGGCTGCAGGAGAACCCGGCATTGAAAATACCCTTTACAGCGCAGAAAACCTGATTTCCGGGATGGCAACCATTACAGCGGCCTGGGACAGAATCAGAAACAGCAGGGAAGTAATCCCACCCAATAATGATTTGAATCATGCAGCCAATTTTCTTTATATGCTCACCGGGAAAATCCCTGATCCTGAAACCGCTCAATTTTTTGATATAAGCCTTGTCCTTCATGCAGAGCATTCATTTAATGCCTCCACCTTTACGGCAAGGCAGGTAGCTTCCACAAGGGCCCATATTTATGCCTCCGTGTCTGCTGCCATTGGATCGCTTTCCGGTGCGCTTCACGGCGGGGCCAATGTCCGGGTGATGAAAATGTTAAAGGAAATCGGATCGATGGATAAAATCGATGCCTATATCAGCAGCGTACTGGACGCTAATGACCTCATCATGGGACTCGGCCATGCCGTCTATGAGACCGATGACCCAAGAGCCCTGATTCTTGGCCCCATGAGCAAAAGAATGGGTGAAATTACAGGGCAGCCCCTCTGGTATGAACTTTCAAGAGAACTTGAAAAAAAGGCCAAAGCTGCTTTTATGGCCCGGAAGCATAGAGAAATCTATTGCAATGTAGATTTTTACAGTGCCTCCCTTTTCTATACCATGGGCATTCCCATGGATCTTTTCTCTCCTGTGTTTGCCATTTCAAGAATCAGCGGATGGTCAGCCCATGTGATTGAAGAACAATTTGCCATGGCCGCTCCAAAGCCTTCTCTTTACCGACCGGGGGCAACCTATGTAGGCAGCTATTGCGGCCCTGATGAATGCGTGTTTGTTGATCTGGATAAACGATAATAAACGACAATTATTAAATTATAAATAAAGGATTAGATTTAACATGAAAGTCTGGCAATGCACTGTATGCAAATATGTTCACAGGGAATCCACGCCGCCTGAAAAATGTCCTGTCTGCGGTGTGAACAAAAACAAATTTATAGAAATTGATGAAGAACGGATACAGGTGAGGCCTGTGAGAAAGGCTGCGGTAAAACCGGCTGGTCAGACGGACATCCCGACAACAGACCATTCCCCCGCTCCATCTCCTTCTGTCAAGGTCGCCACTGAACCCCCTAAAAAGCAACCGCCGCCACCACCTGAAAAAGGGTTTGCTAAAATTAAATCCCTGGCATTAAAACATCATATCCACCCGATTTCAGTGCACACACCCAACGGTATCCTGCCCATTGCCGTAGTTCTATGGATTCTTTCCTGGATGTTTAATTCCGAGCTTCTGGCCAAGGCAGCCATGATCAATATGATTTTTGTGATACTTTCCCTCCCGGTTGTTGTTTTCACCGGAATCCTGGAATGGCAGAAAAAATATCAGGGCGCGCTCACTCCGATATTTAAAATAAAAATCCTTGCCGCCGCCTTCACCTCTATTTTCTGTTTGATCAGTCTCATCTGGTATCTTGCCGACCCAGGGATTTTATCAGGCACTAAAGCCCTGATGTTCATTTTTGTCAATATCATCATGGTGGCGGCAGCCGGTATTGCAGGGCACATCGGTGGGAAACTCGTGTTCAAGGATTAATTCTCAAATGATTAATTTAGAGATCAGATTTCAAGGATAAGCCCGACCGGGCAATGATCTGACCCATGGACGTCGTTATCGATAAAGGCCTCTTTGACGATGCCTTTATCGATCAGATCTTTTGTTACAAAAAAATAATCAATCCGCCACCCGGTATTGGTTTTTCTTGCATTAAACCGATATGTCCACCACGAATATTTAACCGTGTCCGGGAAAAAATGCCTGAAGGTATCCACATACCCATCCTGCACCATCCGGTCCAGGACATCCCTTTCAATCCTTAAAAACCCTGAAAATTTTGAATTGGGACCCGGGTTTTTCAGATCAATTTCGTTGTGGGCTGTATTAAAATCACCTGTGATAACAAGGCTTCTGCCATGACTGCGCAGGGTATCGGCGTAGGCGAAAAGCCAGTCATAAAATTCCAGTTTATATTTCAGGCGTTCATCGCTCATCTGGCCGTTGGGAAAATACACATTGAATAATGTGAACGCTTCATAATCAATCTGGATGACCCGTCCTTCACCATCAAATTCAGGCCTTTCAAATGAAGTGGTGACCTTTAACGGGGCTATTTTTGAATAAGCGGCAACCCCGCTATATCCTTTTTTCAGGGTGGAATAGGACCAGAAAGATTCATAAGAAGGGATAGTGATCATCTCTTCGGTCCGCTGGTTTTCCTGGAGTTTTGTCTCCTGCAAGAGAAATATATCAGCATCAAAGTTTTGAACTATTTTTACAAAATCTTTATTCATGACGGCCCTGAGCCCGTTTACATTCCAGGAAATAATTTTTATTTGTTTTTTATCCGCCATGATTGTTCCTTCCTTTTTGTCTCATGATACACCTGTGTCCCAAAAAAATTGTCCGCTTTCAGGCTGTTTTCAGGATAATCCTGGCATCTGCAATAATACACCGGTCTTTTGTGCAGATGACGGGGTTCAGGTCTAATGATTCCATATCATCTTCAAGTGCCATGATGAGCTGGGAAAATTTCACCAGGGTATGGGTGAGGATCTCCATGTTTACCCCGGCCTTTCCCCGGTATCCGGATAACAGGGCTTTGGCTTTAAGGGAAGCTGCCATGGAAGACACGTCGTCAGGTTTGATCGGCGCCATGCGGATGGCGGTATCATTATAAATTTCAACGGAAGTCCCGCCGATACCGAATACCACCACAGGGCCGAACTGGAAATCATTTTTTGCACCGATGATCACTTCAAGGCCCTGGACCATTTCTTCAACCAGGATGGCTTCGCATCCGTCGAGCCTCTTAAGCCTTTCTATCTCTTTTTTCAGATGATCGCCCGAAGTTATTCCCGTCACAACTGCCTGATGCTCTGTTTTATGAAGAATTTTCTTTGATACGGCTTTTGCTACCACCGGGCCGTTTATTTTTTTTAAAAATTTTTCCGCTTTTTCAAAAGAATCGGTCAATACAAACTCCGGGATATCCAGCCCCTGAGATTTCATGATGGCCTTGGCATCTGGTTCCAGCACCCATCCCAAATCCTTGTGCGCGTCAATGATGGTTCTGATTTTATTCTTCAGCATGGTCTGCACCTCTTTAATGCTTTTGCCATCAGTACGGCTCCTTCCACAGATGAAGCAACAGGGATATCGTTGAGTTCAAAGCCTTCAATAATAATCCTGTATTTTTCCTCATTGGGCACATAGGCAATCATGGGTTTGCCCTCATTTCTGGCAACCTGGCTGAGTTTTGCACCGATATCAGCGGAAACGCCTGGTGAATAAGGGATCAATAAACAAAGAAGGCATTCAACCGCTTTATCCCTGGCAAGATAGGTAGCCGTCACCACAATATCGTTGTCCACGGAACTACCCGTCAAGTCCAGAGGGTTACCCAGAGAAATGATGTTCCTGATTTCCGGGGACACCTTTTCCCTGATGGTCACCATGGTTTTCGGGTCCAGCCTGGGGACGGACAGGCCATGGAGCTCACAGGCATCGACGGCAATGACGCCATGCCCGCCGCTGAGGGAAAGAACACCGATATTCCCATTGATCCCTTTTTGAAAACAGCTTAACGCCTCGCAAAAGGAAGTCAGTTCATATTCATTGTCAGCCTCGGCCACGCAATGCTGTTTCATGATTTCTGAAAACACCCGATAATCTCCTGCAAGAGAAGCGGTATGGCTGGACACCGCTTCAATACCTTTTTTGCTTTTCCCGGCTTTCAAGATGACAACGGGTTTGCCGCATTGTTCAGTTTTCTGGATGAACCGGCGGCCTTCGCCCTTTTCAAACCCTTCCACATAAAAGGCAATCACTTTTGTCTCAATATCTTTGGCAAACCAGTCCAACATGTCGGTTTCACGGATAAAGGCCTTATTGCCGATACTGACCGCAAGGGACACACCGATGCCCTGGCCGGCAAATTTCACCATCTGATCCACCAGGACCCCGCCGCTCTGGCTGACAAAGCCCACATTGCCCTTTTCAGGCCTTATAATTCTTTCTCCGGGAAGAAAAAAGGTATCCACATAATCCGGTGCATAAATCCCGAGACAGTTGGGACCGATGAAAGGAAAGGCGGCTTCCCTTGCGATATCCACCACCTGCTGCTGCAAAACCGTATTCCCGGCTTCGGCAAATCCGCCGGATACGATGACGGCGCCTCGGATTCCCTTTTTGATGCAGTCTTCCATCACTTTGGGTACAAATTCGGCACGAACGGCAATGACAGCCATATCAATGCGTTCTTCAATATCGAAAACGCTTTGGTACAATTTTTCACGGTGAAGTGTCCCGCCCTTTGGGTTTACCGGGAAGGTTTTAACAGGATACCGAAGGTGATTTTTCGTATAGATCACATTGGCCGGGTGGTTGTCCTGAGATGTGGACACCCCGATAACAGCCATGGTCGATGGCTTGAAAAGATATTTTAACTCCACTGATCTTCCTTATTTTTCGGGATTTTGAAAATTGTGCCGTTAAAATCGAACCACAATGTCATCATACCCTTTTCGCCATTTGGGAGCGGCAAGGGGTTTTCTTTCATCAAAATATCCAAATGCGATGAGCAACGGAATATAGAAATGATCCGGAATTTTGAATTCCGCCATCACCTTGTCATGGTCAAATCCGTCCATGGGATGGCTGTCGATGCCAAGACTTTTTGCAGCAAACATCAGCGCCATGGCAAAGAAACCCGTGTTTTTGCAGGAAAAAGCCTGGATGTTTTTTTCATTTTTCCCATAAAGCTTTGATCTTGCCTTTTGGAACCAGTCCCTTTGTTTTTCCGTCATGGTGCCTGCTTTGATGTTTTCCTGAAACACCCGTTCAACGGTTTTATGACCTTCGAAAAAGCCTTCATTATCCGCCAGTACAATCATGGTGACCGGAGCCGTAGCGACTTTTTCCTGGTTCATGGCACATTTTTGCAGCCGCAGCTTATCTTCTTTTTCCGTTAATACAATCAGGTTCCACGGCTGGAGGTTGAACGATGAAGGGGTTCTGGATGCCATCTCCACCATCTTTTTTACAAGGGATGGCTCAATGGGTTTGTCAGGGTTAAAAAAATTGACAGCACGCCGTTTTGATACAATCTCTTCAAAATCCATTTTCACACCCTGTATAACAATATATAAGGCTGGTCACTAAAAAGCGATCAGCCCCTCTTTATTTTGATAATCAACCTTCCTGGCTCGCCAGGTAATCGTCATACATGGATTCCAGCCCAAGTTTGTGCTTGGATTCTTCCTGGACAAGAATCATAAACACTTTTTTAGCATCCTTATTATCTGTCTGATCTGCCAGCGTGGTGTAAAGTTTAACCGCTTTTTCCTCTCTTTTCATGGCAATCTTGAGAATCTCAGGCATGGGCATGCCTTCTTTATATTCAGTCTCCACCATGTAATCGCTGATTTTCAGATCCGTAATTTTTTTAAACTGATAGGAGTCAATTTTCGATTTATTACCGGAAATGTCTGAAAGAAGCGCCACGTGTTTTTCCTCTTCTTTTGAGAACCTTACAAATGTCTCTTTTAAGGATGCCCTTGTTGCTTCTTTGGCCAAAGATGAATAAAATGCGACTGCTTCTTTTTCCCTGTCAACGGCAAATTTCAATATTTCATCAACCGATCCAAATCCCATGCTTACTCTCCTTAGTTAGTGTGTTATCGTTTCAAAAATTATGGTTCAATTAAAATTCATTAATTTATATTCAGCAAATTGCATACCACATCCATCAAAATTTTCCTACTATATATATAAACCAGTCCATTTTTCAATTAAAAATTTATTTATTGAAAACATCCTGAAGAGCTGACCTCAGATCGGAAAACTTAAAAACATACCCTGAATCCAGAAGATGCTGCGGGATTGCCTTCTGGCTTTCGAGTAGAGCAGAGCCAAGCTCTCCCATAACCGTTCTGACGATAAAGGCAGGGGCCGGAATAAAGGCAGGTCTCTTCAGCGCCCTGCCGAGTTCCCAGGCAAACTCTTTCTGGCGAACAGGATTTTCCCCCGTGAAATTGAAAACCCCTTCGATGTTCTCATTTTCAAGAATAAACAGAGCGGCTCCGATCAGATCGTTTATATGAATCCAGGGGAACCAATGATTCCCATTTCCCAGGGGACCGCCGGCAAACATGCGGAACGTAGGAGCCATCAGGGAAAGAGCGCCCCCCTTATCCCCCAGAACCACGCCAAACCGCATGACTGCCACACGGACGCCTTTTTCTGTTGCCCTTAACCCTTCTTTTTCCCAGTCCACACATACGCGGGCCAGAAAACTGTTTCCGGGCCTGCTTGCTTCCGTCAGTTCATCATCCCGGCGATCCCCATAAATTCCAGCGGCAGAAGTGGTCAAAAGTGTCTGTTTGCTTTCTTTTTCAATGGCATTGACAAGATTTCGAGTGGTCACTATCCGTGAGTCATAAATGGCTTGTTTGTAGTTTTTTGTCCAGTACCGGAAGATGTTACGACCGGCAAGATTGATCAGGATATCTGCTTTTTTCACTTGAGTCTGCCAATCTCCCTCAAGGGTTGTGTCTGCGCTGATCCATTCAAATTCGGAAAAGGATGATGACAGCGGATGAGTCTTGGATGTCCCGACACCGATAACAGAATAGCCCCGGGTTAAAAAAAACCGGGTCAAATTATTTCCCACGAATCCTGACGCGCCTGTGATCAATATTTTTTTCATGACTTATAATCCTTTCTTATTGAATATGACTATGCAAAAACCTGACCATATATTGTTAAAATGAACCACATCCAAAAAAGCAGGCAGCTCTTTTATTGATTTTTAATTTATGATATACCGCCTGACAGGAAGGACACGGCAAATCAATAATTTTAAGGCAGAGAAATATGTCACTGACACCGGCAAACCACCAATCCGTATATGAAAGCCTGTTTAAACACTCCCATTCGATCATGCTCATCATTGATCCTGAAACAGGGGATATCCTTGATGCCAACCTTGCAGCATTAAAATTTTATCGATATTCGGAAAAAGAATTGTTGGCCATGAAAACCCATGAAATCAATACGCTTTCTGAAAAAGAATTAAAAAAAGAAATGAAAAAAACCCGGTCGAATAAAAGAAATTATTATAATTTTCGGCACAGGCTCAAAAATGGTGAAATAAGAGATGTGGAGGTCTATAGCGGCCCTATTGCATTTGGAGATAAACAGGTCCTTTATTCCATTGTTCATGACATCAGCGAGAAAAAAATGGCCCAGGAAACCCTTAAAAAAAGTGAGAGTACCATCCGGGCCATGATCAATGCCACAAAAAGCATGGTATATCTTTTTGATATTAAGGGCGTGATTAAAAATCTGAATACGCCGGGAGCCCTGCTTTTCGATAAAAGCCCGGATGAAATGATCGGTAAAAGCTTTAAAAAATTTTTGGGTGAAAACGATTTCTCAAGGCTGAGTGTTCTGGTCAGAGATGTGGTTGAAAACCAGGAACCGGTCAGCTATCAGAAAGAAAGAAAAGGCCGGTATTATGATGTCCATCTTTATCCTGTATTTAACGAATTTGACCAGGTGGACAGGATTTGTGTATTTGCCAATGACATTACTGACCTGAAACAAACGGAAAAAGCCTTTGCCGCCATTGAAACAGCCGGCGCCATCTGCCATGAAATGAACCAGCCGCTGCAGGTCATCTTAGGCAGTCTTGAAATCATGAAAATGACGATGGAAAAAAATGACCCAAACCTGACTCTGATCAATACTCTGCTCTCACAAACCGAAAAGCTGGGGCAAATCACGAAAAAGCTGGCCCACATCACCCGCTATGAAACAAAGGAATATGTGAAAGGCACAATTTTCGACATTGACAAATCCTCCGGAGTCCGATGAAAAAACCCGGGCTTGACTTTTGTTTTTTTTCTGAATATAACCTGACTTGTTGTTCAGGTGCACATGGTGCTTAAAAGGGAACGCCTGTGAAAATCAGGGACGGGCCCGCCGCTGTAAGTGGGGACGAAGGCTTTAAAAGGCCACTGTCAATTGGAACTCAATTTAAACTGAATTCAAAAATTGGCGGGAAGGCATAAGCAGATAGGATGATCCACAAGTCAGAAGACCTGCCGGACACATTTGATGTATTCCCCGCGGACAAGGGAATCAGCATAAGATCTTATGGAAAGAAAAGGGATACCCCGGGATCGTTGACTAAATCGGTCCGGGGGTTTTTTTATGGCTCCGGATCAGTGGATTGAATTCTGATTAATTTAAGGAGCTATCATGAAAAAATTTATCCTCGTATTTTTGTTTACCCTTCTTATCCTTCCATCTCTTGCTTTTGCATCAGGTCACGGCCATAAAAGAGAAATGAAAAAAGGCATTCTTCTTGTGGCATTCGGGTCAAGTATTCCCGAAGCCCAGGTATCCTTTGAAAACATAGACACGCGCGTTAAAAAAGAATTCCCGGACATCCCGGTGTTCTGGGCCTATACCTCTTCCATCATCCGGAACAAGCTTGCAAAGCAAGGCAAAACCCTTGACTCCGAGGCCATGGCCCTGGCAAAAATGACGGACCAGGGGTTCACCCATGTGGCGGTCCAGTCCCTTCACACCATCCGGGGTGAGGAATTTGACGACTTGGTCCAAACCCTGAAAGCATTTGAAGGTCTGCCGGGCGGAATGGAAAAAATCGTAACCGGTGCGCCATTGCTTTCAAGCCAAAAAGACATGGAAGATGTAACAAAAGCCATTCTGGCGAACCTCCCGGCCGGACGCAAAAAAGGAGAGACCGTGGTCCTCATGGGTCATGGGACTCCCCATCCTTCCAATGTATTTTACACCGCCCTCATGTATCATCTCCAGAAAAAAGACCCCCTCGTATTTATGGGTACAGTGGAAGGCTCACCCACCATAGACGACCTGATTCCCATGCTGCAGGAAAAAAAGAGCAAAAAAGTCTGGCTCATGCCGTTTATGTCCGTTGCCGGCGATCATGCCAGAAACGACCTGGCCGGAAACGAGCCCGATTCCTGGAAATCCATTCTTGAGAAACAGGGATTCAAGATTGAGGCCGTCCTGAAGGGCACTGCTGAATATGACAATATGATTGATATCTGGGTCAACCATTTAAAGGAGGCCATGGCACATTTTAAATAAACCGCAATAAACCGCCA
>JFJP01041512.1_pt1 | contig 20282 bp, 20 predicted proteins | sample 431651 | NCBI WGS metagenome assembly JFJP01 (sample SAMN02602958, study PRJNA72255) | Microbial mat metagenome, whole genome shotgun sequencing project. | biome: fresh water; feature: sink hole; material: water; isolation source: purple microbial (photo- and chemosynthetic) mats found in...
ATTAATATTAATTAAAATTTATTATTATGTCGGACATTGCCACAAGAGTAAAGGAAATTATAGTTGACAAACTTGGAGTAGACGAATCAGAGGTAACTCCTGAAGCCAGTTTCACAAACGATTTGGGTGCAGACTCTCTTGACACTGTTGAGTTAATCATGGAGTTTGAGAAAGAATTCAATATTGGCATTCCCGATGATCAGGCAGAAAACATCGGCACAGTAGGTGATGCTATCAAGTACATTGAGGAGAATGCAAAATAATTTGCATTCTTAAAATCCCATTTATGAGAAGAGTTGTAGTAACAGGTATTGGAGCATTGACTCCACTAGGAAATAATTTGCAGGAATACTGGGAAGGACTGAAAAACGGTGTAAGCGGTTCAGTATTAATTACCCGTTTTGATACTGAAAAGTTCAAAACCAAATTTGCCTGCGAATTAAAGAACTACGACTCTGCAAAGTATTTTGACAGAAAAGAAGCCAATAAACTGGATTTATACTCCCAATATGCACTCATTGCCACTGATGAGGCAGTTATTGATTCAGGGTTAAACCTGGATACGGTCGATAAAGACAGGGTTGGTGTAATTTGGGCATCAGGTATTGGGGGACTTGAGACCTTTTTTCTGGCAATAAAAAGTTATGTTCTCGGGGATGGGACTCCCCGGTTCAGTCCATTCTTTATCCCCAAGATGATTGGAGATATCGCAGCAGGTTCAATATCAATAAAATATGGTTTCCGGGGTCCAAATTTTGCAACCGTTTCAGCTTGTGCTTCCTCTACAAATGCTATAATTGATGCAATAAATTATATAAGGTGGGGAAAAGCAGATATTTTTATTACCGGCGGTTCAGAAGCAAGTGTAAATGAACCCGGTATCGGGGGGTTCAACGCTCTCCAGGCTCTTTCAACAAATAATGAAGAATTTCAATCTGCATCAAGACCCTTCGATCATACACGAGACGGTTTTGTGCTGGGAGAAGGCGCCGGCGCTTTGGTTGTTGAAGAATATGAACACGCAAAAGCCAGGGGTGCAAAAATATATGCCGAGTTGGTTGGTACAGGTTTAACTGCTGATGCGTACCATCTTACTGCCCCTCATCCAGAAGGTCTGGGAGCACGAAATGTAATGAAACTGGCAGTAAGTGAAGCTTGTCTGAATATTGAAGATATTGACTACATAAATGTTCATGGTACTGCAACACCCCTGGGCGATATCTCAGAAGCCAAAGCAATTATTAGTGTTTTTGGAGAACATGCCTATAAGCTAAATATCAGTTCTACAAAATCAATGACCGGCCACCTCCTTGGTGCAGCAGGAGCAATTGAAGCTATAGCATGTATTATGGCTGTTGTTCATGACATCATTCCTCCTACAATAAATTTCAAGGTTCCTGATCCTGCTATTGACCAGAACCTTAACCTGACTCTCAATAAGGCACAGAAAAGAAAAGTAAATGTGGCCATTAGCAATACTTTCGGGTTTGGAGGCCATAACGCTTCTGTAGTTATTAAAAAAGCTGAAGGTTAGTGTCATTATTCCGCAAAAGAATAAATGGTACATATATTCTTGATAAACGGGAATTTGGTTCCCTTTTGAAAAATATCCTTGGGTTTAAGCCGGGAAACCTTAAACTATACGAAATAGCCTTTATCCATCGTTCAGCAACTTTTACAATTCCTGATGGGAAAAAAGTTAATAATGAAAGACTGGAATATCTTGGTGATGCTGTACTCGATGCAATCCTATCAGATTTTCTTTTCGAAAAATTCCCGGACGCCAGTGAAGGATTTATGACAAAAATACGGTCCCGTATAGTTAACAGAGATGTTCTCAATCAACTGGCATTATCAATGGGCATCAATAGAATTCTTATCAGTAATGTCAATTCTGTACACCCGACGAAAAACCTTTATGGAGATGCACTTGAAGCTCTTATAGGGTCAATATTCTTAGATAAAGGATTCAAAAAAACAAAAAAGTTTTTCATAAGGAATGTATTGAATAAATACCTTGACCTTAATGTTATAGTTAATACTGATACTGATTACAAAAGTCTTGTTTTTGAGTGGGTACAAAAACATAAATCCAATCTCATATTCACCTATAATGAGGAATATGATTTTAATATGAAGAAATCGGTCTTTTCAACAGTACTTATCATCGACAAAGTGGAATACGGAGAGGGTCATGGAGACTCAAAAAAAGAAGCTGAACAGGAAGCGTCAAGCAAAGCATGGATAAGACTGAGAGATAAATCAGCACAATAATGATTTGTAATCTCTTTTTTTTTCTATCTTTATCTGTTAAGCTTATGAAAAATGAAGAGTTTACAAAAGGTTACCAGGGTAAAACTCAAAATCAGCAATGCTGATGAATTTATCCTGCTGGGCATTGTGTCGGCCGAACCTGACTATAAACTCTCGAATATCTTAAACAGAAAATTCAAAATTTCACTTAAGAATATAACTCCTGTCATAATTCCGGATAAGGATGGGAAAGAACTGTTATTCAGCAGATTCTCAGATTCAGACAGTTTCCCTGATACCGTCTTTTCTCTGATCTCTAACAGATCGGGAAATAATTACCTGCTTAAAAAACTAAAGAATGTTGATTATGTTTTGCAGGTGCACGATCCTGATAATAATAACAATATCAATAATCTTACGTCAGGCCTGAAGGAGATTGACTCTGTTACGGCAATTTTCAGCTTTGATTTGAATTCAATAAAAGATAAAAATTTACAGTACCTAATACATTAGAGTATGGAAAATCTGTATTACAACCTATCAGAAGAAGAGTTTTCAAAAAGCCGCAAAATTCTTTTATGGGGCTTTGCAGCATTATTCTTTCTGGCTGGAGTATATATATTAATAGTAAGTCTCCTGTTAGGACATGAAAGCATAAAAGCAATTCTTGCAATAGCTCCTCTTGGAATTAGCCTTGTAGTATCAATTATAGCTGCCTTTGCAACTATTAAGAGAAAAGACCTGTACTTTTTAATCGATGATGTGAAAATAGAATTCAGATATGGAATTATAAACCCTAAAAAATATTCCTTCAAATGGAGTGATATTAAAGAGCTTATAATGCCTCATAAGCAAAGAAAAGCAATGCTTCTATTTTTTGATGGATCATCGTTCATAATTGACCTGACATGGATCCAGAGAAAAAAATCGAGCCATATAAGAAAGCATATATACCATGCTGCCAGAGAAAAAAATCTTAATGTTATAAAAGTTGTAAACCTCACTGAAAAGGCTAAGTCTTAATTTTAATGAGATAACAGACACTTAATTCCGAAATTTTCTGCGATTCTGAGGTAGCAAATAAAAAAGAGGCTGATAAAACAATCAGCCTCCCTTTTTTGATAACCCTAAAACTAACCTAACCTATGAAAAAACCTCTATATCGTATAATCCAAATATCATGCCAAATCCTATGCAAATATATTAACAGATGCTGTAATAAAAAAATAGTTTAGCCTAAATAGTTGAATATTAACAATATTTTAATGATATGTTAAAATTATTTTTTATATATTTCTATACAGGCTTGTAAGAGAAGTATAAAACAAGTCTTGTTGTTAAAGAAAGTTAAAGAGTGGAAAAATAAAATATATACGAGTACTTTTGTTTTGGTATGAAGCAGAAAAGCATTGTATTACTGGCTATTTTTTTCTTTGTAGCTATTTCGGGATTAATCCTTATACAATTATACTGGATAAGAAATGCTATTGCCATCACTGATCAGCAATTCCGTTATCTTGCAAACAAAGCACTTGAATCAGTTGTTCTTGATCTGGAAGAAAAAGAATTAATAAAGAGCATAATAGAGGATATCGATCCGGCATCAACAGATTCGATAACAGCTATTGTTCCGGCAAATTCTCCGCTGGCCAGAAAACTTCAGGGATATCAACCAAACACAGCACTTCTTGAAATGTATGGCCTCGATAACCCCGATGAACCTATTGCTATTACAAGTGCCGGCCATAAAATTTTTATTTCTGCAGAAGATGTATCTCCATTCCCCTCTGATGAAACCAATGAACCCTCACCGCAATCTATAACCTCAGAGATAACAGGAAGGGTAAGTAATAAAATCGTATTCCTTGAGAATATTATGGAAAAAATTCTTCGTACAACTCCCGATATAAGAGAGAGAATTGATGCTGAGAATCTTAACAAACAAATCCGAAGAGCTCTGAATAATGTTGGAATTTATCTTGATTTTGAATTTTCAATACGCTCTGGCCGTTCAGGAAATATATGGAAAACACCCGGTTTTAATGATAAGCCAGGCACGAACAAATTTATTATACAGCTCTTCCCAAACGACCCTGTACCAAGTCAGAATCAGATTGTTTTATACTGCCTGCAGGAACAACAATATAAATTTGAGAAAATCGGGAACCTTGGTTTCCTTTCATTACTATTTACCTTATTACTTCTTGTGCTTTCGACCGGCACTTTTGTTGGGATATTCAGGCAGAAAAAAATGTCGGAGATCAGAAGTGATTTTATTAACAATATGACTCATGAACTGAAAACTCCCATTTCTACCATATCACTGGCATCGCAGATGTTGGTCGACAAGACAATCTCCGACAGTGAAAAAAATATCGACAACCTGGCAAAAATAATTTCCGATGAGAGCATGCGCTTAAAATTCCAGGTGGAGAAAGTTCTTCAGATGGCAATATTTGAAAAGATGAAAATGAAACTTAATCTCGTTGAGATTGATATTCATGGGATCATTGACAAAGCTGTGGATAACTTCTCCCTCCAGATAGGTAACCGTCATGGATCAATAAATACTGACTATCAGGCTACATTTTCAATTTCAATTGCAGATGAAATTACACGCAATACTAAAAAGGGAATATTAATAATAATTGAGGATAAAGGAATAGGAATAAATAAAGAAAACCTGAAAAGGATCTTTGACAAATTTTTCCGGGTGCCTTCTGGAAATGTACATAATGTTAAGGGATTTGGCCTCGGGCTAAGCTATGTTAAAAAGATTATTGATGAACATTACGGCTCAATCAAGGCAGAAAGTCAGATTAACAAGGGAACTAAATTTACTATTTTCCTTCCCCAGACCGGCTTAAGATAATATCAATAAGCCTTTTGTAATTCAGGTAGTTACAAGGGAAATATACTAAAACACGATTTATCAGATCATCAGAATTAAATTACACACTATGAACAATATAAAAATCCTTCTCGCTGAAGATGACAATAACCTCGGATTATTGTTACGAAACTACCTTAATGCAAAGAACTATATAACAACCTTAAGCACTAATGGCAGGCTTGCCCTTGAGACCTTCAATACCGAAAAATTCAATCTTTGCATTCTTGATATAATGATGCCTGAAATGGACGGACTCGCTCTGGCAGCAAAGATCCGCCTTTCAGATCCTGCGGTTCCAATAATTTTCCTCACTGCTAAAAATCAGAAGGAGGATATAATAGAGGGATTTAAATCAGGCGCCGATGACTACATAACAAAACCATTTTCAATGGAAGAGTTACTCTACCGTATAGAAGCTATACTCAGAAGAACAACTTCAGACAGTATAAATAAAACAGATGACACTTTCATTATCGGGAGTTACTCATTTGACCCTATAAAACAGTTACTTACATACAATAATAATACAATCAAATTAACAACCAAGGAATCTGAACTGCTTGAGCTTTTATGCCGGCATGGTTCCGGGATACTTGAGAGAAACTTTGCACTTAAAACCATCTGGACAGATGATAACTATTTTAATGCAAGGAGTATGGATGTATACATTACACGACTAAGAAAATATCTGAGCAAAGATTCAACAGTTAAAATATTAAACATACACGGAAAAGGCTATAAACTTATAAGGTAAAAAAACCTGGCTATTTATTAATAAATGCCAGGAATCTATTTAGTTCATCAGGATTAGTCAAGTTTCAGTACTGCAAGAAATGCCTGTTGTGGCACCTCAACATTTCCAACCTGCCTCATCCTTTTCTTACCTTTTTTCTGTTTCTCAAGCAGCTTTCTCTTTCTTGTTATATCTCCTCCGTAACATTTTGCAGTTACATCTTTTCGTACTGCTTTTACTGTCTCCCTCGAAATAATTTTTGCCCCAATAGCTGCCTGTATAGCAATATCAAACTGCTGCCTTGGTATAAGTTCTTTAAGTTTTACACACATCTTTCGTCCGAATTCATATGCATGGCCTCTGTATATCAATGTCGATAGAGCATCAACCATTTCTCCGTTTAAAAGAATGTCAAGACGGACAAGATCAGCTTTTTGGTATGTTGTATAATAGTAATCGAATGATGCATATCCTTTTGATATACTCTTGAGCTTATCATAAAAGTCGAAGACAATTTCTGCAAGAGGCATCTCAAAAGTCAGTTCAACCCTGTCACGGGTAAGATAAACCTGGTTCTTGAGGATCCCTCTTTTATCAATGCACAGAGTCATAATAGACCCAACGTATTCCGATAATGTAATTACCTGTGCAGATATGTAAGGCTCTTCAATACGTTCAAGATGATTTACAGGAGGCAATCCGGAAGGATTATGAACATCAATCTCTTCGCCCTTGGTAGTATATGCTTTAAATGAAACGTTTGGAACAGTTGTAATAACATCCATATCAAATTCCCTGTCGAGTCGTTCCTGGATTATCTCCATATGTAGCAAGCCGAGAAAACCGCATCTGAAGCCGAATCCAAGCGCTGCAGAGGATTCAGGTATAAAGGTAAGTGACGCATCGTTCAGCTGTAATTTCTCTATCGAAATCCTGAGATCTTCATAATCATCAGCGTCAACAGGGTAGATCCCGGCAAACACCATAGGCTTTACATCTTCAAATCCTGAAATTGCGGTCTCGCATGGATTTTTTACATGGGTAATTGTATCTCCTACTTTAACCTCTGCAGATGCTTTTACTCCAGTAATTATATAACCCACATCACCTACACTCATAACATTACGGGGATCCTGTTTAAGTTTCAGGACTCCTATTTCTTCAGCATTGTATTCATGATCAGTATTTATGAACTTTACCTTATCCCCTTTTTTTATTGTACCATTTACAATTTTTATATAGGCAATAATTCCCCTGAAAGAGTTGAAGATTGAATCAAAGATCAGGGCCTGTAAGGGAGCATCCGGATCTCCTGAGGGATGAGGTATTCTTGTAACGATCTCGTGTAGTATCTTTTCCACTCCCATGCCGGTTTTTGCACTTGCTTCTATTATGTCTTCCCGCTTGCATCCTACCAGATCAACAATCTGATCTTTTACCTCCTCGGGCATTGCCGCAATTGAATCCATCTTATTCAGAACCGGTATTATCTCGAGGTTATGATCAATAGCCATGTAGAGATTTGATATTGTCTGTGCCTGGATACCCTGTGTAGCATCAATAACAAGCAACGCTCCTTCACAGGCAGCAATCGAACGCGATACTTCATAGGAGAAGTCTACATGCCCCGGAGTATCAATAAGATTAAGTATGTAGTTTTGCCCTTCATGGGAATATTCCATCTGAATTGCATGACTCTTAATAGTAATACCTCTTTCCCGCTCCAGATCCATGTCGTCAAGGATCTGAGCCTGATATTCCCTCTCTGAGATTGTATTTGTTGTCTCAAGCAGCCTGTCAGCCAGAGTGCTTTTACCATGGTCAATATGTGCTATTATACAAAAATTCCGGATATTATTCATCCTGTAAAGGGGCTTTAAATCAGGTGCAAATATATAAAAATTAATAATTATTCAGGTTTGGCCATAAATAAGCAGAGACAGGATGCATCCTGTCTCTGCTTTAATAATATTTATGTGTTTATGTACTTTTTACATCATACCTGGCATTCCACCACCCATTCCCTGTGGAGGACCTGCAGGATGATCTTCTTTCTCCTCAACAATAACAGCTTCTGTTGTAAGGAACATACCTGCAACTGAAGCAGCATTTTCAAGAGCTACCCGGGTTACTTTTGCAGGGTCAATTACTCCTGAAGTATATAGTTTCTCATATTTATCAGTCTGGGCATTGTATCCGTAATCACCCTTGCCTGCTTTCACATTCTGAACTACAACAGCACCTTCCTGTCCGGCATTAATGGCGATCTGACGTAAAGGCTCTTCAATAGCCCGTTTAACTATTTCAATACCTGTTGTCTGATCTTCATTTTCACCTTTCAGCCCTTCCAGTGAACTGATTGCGCGGATATAAGCTACTCCACCACCAGGAACAATTCCTTCTTCAATAGCTGCACGGGTAGCATGAAGTGAATCATCAACTCTGTCCTTCTTCTCTTTCATTTCAACCTCAGATGCTGCACCAATGTAAAGAACTGCTACTCCACCTGCGAGTTTAGCCAGACGTTCCTGAAGTTTTTCCTTATCATAATCAGAAGTGGTTGTTGTCATCTGCTGTCTGATCTGTGCTACACGTGCTTTAATCATTTCCTTGTCGCCGGCTCCGTTAACAATTGTTGTATTTTCTTTGTTAACAGTAACTTTTTCAGCTTTACCAAGCATATCAAGAGTAGTGTGCTCAAGTTTAAGACCTTTCTCTTCTGATATAACTGTACCTCCTGTAAGAATAGCAATATCTTCAAGCATTTCTTTTCTCCTGTCACCAAATCCTGGAGCTTTAACGGCACATACCCTGAGTGAACCACGTAAACGGTTTACGACAAGAGTTGCAAGAGCCTCACCTTCAACGTCTTCTGATATAATAAGCAAAGGACGTCCGGTTTGAGCTGTAGCTTCAAGAACAGGAAGCATATCCTTCATTGTTGAAACTTTTTTGTCGTATATAAGAATATAAGGGTTTTCCAGGTCGGCTTCCATCTTTTCTGCATTGGTTACAAAATATGCTGAAATATAGCCACGGTCGAATTGCATCCCTTCAACAACCTCAACAGATGTTGTGGTTCCTTTAGATTCTTCAACTGTTATGACACCTTCTTTATGAACTTTGCCCATAGCTTCAGCAATGAGTCTTCCAATCTCCTCATCATCGTTGGCTGAAATTCTTGCAACCTGCTCAATTTTTTTCAGGTCGTCGCCAATCACTTTAGCCTGTGATGCAAGATGTTTTACAACTTTCTCAACTGCTTTATCAATACCTCTCTTAATATCCATAGGATTCGCACCTGCAGTAATATTTTTTAGGCCGACATTAATAATAGCCTGTGCAAGAACAGTTGCAGTAGTAGTACCGTCACCAGCAATATCTCCGGTTTTTGAAGCAACTTCCTTAACCATCTGTGCACCCATATTATGATAAGGATCAGACAGTTCTATATCTTTTGCAACTGTAACCCCATCTTTTGTTATCTGAGGAGCACCAAATTTTTTCTCAAGAACCACATGACGACCTTTAGGACCAAGTGTTACTTTAACTGCATCAGCTAACTGATCAACACCTTCCTTAAGAAGGGCACGTGCATCAATATTAAATTTAATCTCTTTTGCCATATCATTATAATTTTTAAAAGTTTGCGAAATATTAAGCTATAAAAAGAATATCTGTCTGAGATACGAGAAGGTAATCTTCCCCGTCGATTGTCAGTTCCTGTCCGGCATATTTTCCGTAAAGAACAACATCACCTTTTTTAACTTCCATCTCCTCATCCTTCTTTGCTGCTCCAACAAGTACTACTTTTCCCTGACGGGGTTTTTCCTTTGCAGAATCAGGAATAATAATTCCACTTGCAGTTTTTTCTTCAGCTTCATTAGGTTTTACGAGAACCTTACCTGCTAAAATTTTTCCTTTCAATTGTGCCATTTTATCTAGTTTTAAAGTTAAACATCATTTTACCGACTTTCTAGTTAAGCATATTCCATGCCAAATCTAAAAAAATGCCATTTTGGAATATGAAAGGCTATTTTTAAAAACCCTCTCTGCCAACATTATTATAAACCCTTATATTACAAAACTTTATAGAAAACAAATAGAGTGTCAGTATGTGACAAACTGACACTCTATTAAAATATTTTAAGTCCTGAAATCTCTTATTCGGTTTTCTCCTCAGTGCCTGCAGGGGTAGTGGATGCCGGAGGAACAGCTGTAGGAAGTGTTGGTATAGCATTCGGATCTACAGCATTCTGGATCTGGTTTTCAATCCTTGAACGGGCGGCAGTTGAATCACGTGGAATTGCCGCAGTTGCTACAACGCAGAGTATTAATATTGCACCTGCCAGGGTCCAAGTCGATTTTTCAAGAAAATCGGCTGTCTTGCGGATACCCATTGACTGACCTGTTGAAGTAAAATTAGCAGCCAATCCTCCGCCTTTTGAATTCTGAACAAGCACAATCAGAATCTGAAGAAAACAAGCAACTATTACCAATACTGAAACAAAAATATATATTCCCATCTGTCTACTTTTTTAGATACTCTTTAACTTTTTCAATTTGAGACGCAAAGTAACTGCTTTTTTCCGGAAATTTCAAACTTAATTTTTCATAAATATCGATTGCCCTTGAGTAATACCCCTGGTTTATGAAAATTCTTGCAAGAGTTTCAGTAACAAATCCCCCCTGTTCCTCCACTGATGGTTTTGAAATGTCTTCAAGCAGCAAAGGAGTCTTATCCCTATTTGGTTCTATCCGCGGGTTGGTAATAATAAATTTATCAATAAGGTCAGATTGCAGCTTTCTGCTGGATATCTGATCCTGCTGATCATGGGGCTGACTGTCAGCGACTCCTTCTTCAAAGCCGACATTTTTATTATCATCCAGATCAAGTTCAAGAAGATCACCCTGTTCAGGCAATGAGAATCCAGGATCCATAAAAAATACATGATCTTCATATTGAGAAGACTCTTCGTCCATCACAAGCATAACTCCTGCAGAATCTTCATTTTCAGACTCTGATGATACCAGGATCGGATGACTGTGTGAATGAAGTTTACCATCGGGCCCTTCGTTTGAGACCGCATCAACTGAATTCTGCTCAATTTCATTAATCAGATACTGGCTGTTCTTTGCTGACTCAATAACAGTTTGTTGTTTATCTGAACCACTATCTATGTCGTAACGCCTGTCATCTGGTTCAACCTCAGAAACAGTTTCCTTCTGGCTGTCAGCTTTTTCGGCCTCAGGGGAAGTGATTGTTTTCAGAAGATTATATAAAACCTCCCTGTCGGCAAGATGAATTGCCGAGTTTCTGAGTTGATTCTCAAATTTAACATCAGCAATATTCTGCAAGCCTTTTAATAACAGTAAATGTGCGCTCTGAAAATATGGGAAAATATCTATCAACTCATAAACCTCGCCTGTCATTTGCCGGTTTATGGAAGAAGTATTTTCTATCATATTCAGAAAGTCGGTTCTGTTCATCCCTCTACCAGTTTACAAAAGCCGCATTGAAAATATCCTCAATAATCATTTCAGTGATCTTTGCAGAATACTCGACTTCCACCTGGCTAAGGTCGAGGTTACTGTCGTAGTCATAATACCTCATAAATGACTTATCAAAACTTAACTCAGGCTCAACAGCATTTGTGAATTTAACTTTTACAGTTATGGAAAACCTGTTCATAGCAGCCTGGGCATCAGCAGCTACAGTAAGTGGACGTGTAGTATAGTCACTTATTTCTCCTTCAAAATTTACATCGCCTATACCGGTAACAAATTTGAGGCTGGTCTGTGATTTGCATTTATCTATAAGTTCATCCGTTATATTCTGACTCAGTCCGGGTTGAACAATGGGTGCCCTGTTCTGAAAGTATTGTATACTAAATGTCTTTACATCAGGAGAGATACTGGCTCCGCTGAATGAGTATGAAATCTTGCATCCTGACAGAATTATTGTTCCAAGAAATATGAACAATATGAGTCTGATCCTGGAATAAATATACCAATATCTACATTTCAATTTCATATTCCTTTATCTTTCTGTAAAGTGTTCTCTCAGAAATTCCCAGTTCTTTAGCGGCCATCTTTCTTTTACCGTTATATTTCCCAAGAGCTTTCTTAATCATCTCCACTTCATTATCTGAAAGCGAGAGTGATTCTTCTATTATTTCTTCAGTATCCTGTATATCATTCCTGCTAGGTGTTGGTACAAAATCGACTGAAGTATTATCTGCACGGGTTGTTATATTGGTTTCCTTGTCTGCCTCACGGAATAGATTCTTAATGACCCCTGAATTTGTTTCCTGAAATGAAACATCTATATCCCCTCTTCTTAAAAGATCAAATACAAGCTTCTTAAGATCATTCATGTCACTTTTCATATCGAAAAGGATCTTATATAAGATCTCTCTTTCTGAGGAAAACGATTTGTCATCATCTTTTCTGATCAGAGCAGGCAACTTTGCACTTCCGTACTCCGGGAGGTAACCCTGCAGCTTAGATGCACTTATTTCCCGTTCGCTTTCAATAATTGAAATTTGTTCCGTTATATTTTTCAGCTGACGGACATTCCCCGGCCAGGAATAATTAAGAAGGGCATTTTTTGATTCAGAGTCAAGTCTTATTGCAGGCATCCTGTATTTCTCGGCAAAATCGACAGAGAACTTTCTGAATAGAAGGAAAATATCTTCCCCTCTTTCCCTTAAAGCCGGGATTCTTATGGGTACAGTATTAAGCCTGTAAAAAAGATCCTCTCTGAATTTATTGTTCTCAATCGCTCTTGGTACATCAACATTACTCGCAGCTATAACCCTGACATTCGTTTTCAAAACCCTGGATGAGCCTACTCTGATAAACTCCCCTGTCTCAAGTACCCTGAGTAAACGGACCTGGGTTGACAAAGGTAACTCAGCAACTTCATCAAGAAAGATTGTCCCGCCGTCAGCTACTTCGAAATACCCTTTCCTGCTCTCTGTAGCACCGGTAAATGATCCCTTTTCATGTCCAAATAATTCAGAATCTATTGTACCTTCAGGAATAGCACCACAGTTAACAGCAATATACTGACCATGTTTGCGGGTACTATAATTATGTATTACCTGAGGAAAAATCTCCTTTCCTGTTCCGCTTTCACCTGTTATGAGTACCGAAAGATCGGTAGGTGCAACCTGAACAGCTATATCTATTGCACGGTTCAGGCCCTCATGGTTACCAATTATTCCAAATCTTTGCTTAATATTTTGCAGATCTTTCATTTCCTTTTTACAATCCTGCGAATTTAAGATATTTTTAAAACATTGAGAAATGCATTTTTCGTAAATTCGCAACATGAAAGCAGATTCTCATTATCATTTTGCCGGTATTATTCCGGCACGATATGCATCATCAAGGTTTCCCGGTAAACCTCTGGCACTTATCGGGAACAAGCCAATGGTACAAAAAGTATATGAACAGGCATCTAAATCTCTTCCTCTGGTTTATGTGGCCACTGACGATAAACGGATATATGACAGTGTGATAGGGTTTGGAGGGAAAGCTATCATGACTTCACCTGATCACCAAAGCGGCACTGACCGTTGTGCAGAAGCTGTCTCAGGGATATTCAGCGAATCAGGAATAACAATTGATATTGTCGTTAATATACAGGGTGATGAGCCTTTTATTAAACCCGAACAGATCAGGATGCTTATGAACTGCTTCAAAAATAAAAGTGTTGAAATTGCAACTCTTGTCAGGAAGACTGAACCGGATGAAGATATTTTTAATCCAAACCAACCTAAGGTTGTTTTAAATTTATCAGGGGATGCATTATATTTCAGCAGGGCTGCAATTCCTTATTTACGGGATGTTGAAAAGAGCGAATGGGCTAAGCAACACACTTATTATAAACATATAGGATTGTATGCTTACCGGACGGAAACACTGAAAATGATAACGTTACTGGAACAGAGTTCACTTGAAACAGCAGAATCACTTGAGCAGAACAGATGGATTGAAAATGGGTTCCGGATCAGAACAGCAGTCACTGAGTGGGAAACAATCGGAATAGATACACCTGAAGATCTTGAACGGGCAAAACTACTGGAAAGATAACTTTTTTTAAAGTTTTATTAACTTTAGCACAATTTTTGATAGTAATTAATCAAAATGTATTAATGAAGAAAGGTTTACTCTTAATTCTTCTTTCAGTTTTCACAATAACCCTTTTGGCCCAAAACCAGAAGGATACTGCATTTATCGGATCAAATAATCATAGGGATGTATCAAGAATTGCTTCAAATATATATGTCAGCATATACCCGGTTCCTGTAAGAGATAACCAATTTACAATTAAAACTGACAAGGATGTGTCATTAGTCAAGATCACAAATATTATTGGGCAGGATATCTTCAGGGAAAAATATAATGATCCTCAGCAATTAAATAAAATCACACTTGACAATCCGACCAGGGGAATGTATCTTGTCACTATTATGTTCAGTGATGGAGCAAAGGTCGTTAAAAAAATTATGGTCGAAGAATCTGATTGAAAGTATAAATATCTTTTCTTTTTAATTTTGTATCAGAATTGTTAGTCTTAATATTACTAAAACATCTTCTGCAAAACAATATTATTAATCGCCATGGAAGACGGATTAAATATATTTTCAATAAAAGATCTTGAAAATTTCTCAGGCATTAAAGCCCATACTATCAGGATCTGGGAGAAAAGGTATAAGATACTTGAACCTGACAGGACAGACTCAAATATAAGAACTTACAGCGAAACAGAACTCAAGAAAATTCTTAATGTTGCTTATCTTAACCGTAATGGTCTGAAAATTTCTAAAATTTCGTTGCTCAACGAGGATGAACTTAATCAGGAAGTAATAAAGGTCAGCAGCATACATGATGAAAATAATAAGGATTTCCAGCCGGGAAAAATCCTCATGTCAGCTATCAGGTTTAATGAGATTCTATTTAAAGATGCCCTCTTTCCGTTTATAAAGTACCAGGGCATTGAAGAAGCATATTCACTGTATCTTTATCCGTTGCTGGAAAAAGCCAGGATCCTGTGGCAGACAGGCAGTCTCTCAAGGGCACAGGAACAATTTATCAGAAATACAATAAGACAGATAATAATTATTGAAGATAATTTTCTTAAGCCTGCCACAGGCAATTCAAAACCTTCAATAGCCATGATCAATACCTCCGATAATTATGCTGAGAACAATTTCCTCTTCTATAAATATGCTCTTAAAAAAAGGGGCTACGATGTGATTTTTACAGGGGGAATATTACCAGCGTCTGAAGTAATTGAGATCCATAAAATTAAACCCTTTGACTACCTTATTGTAAATTCAAGTGCTTTTGACTTTGCTGAAAAAAAATTAGAATATTTCAACAGTATTGGCAAATCATTAATGATCAAAAAGATCATTCTGGCAGATTCTCCAGGTATACTTTCCAAAAAATCATATGACAAGCTGATAATAACCAAAGATCCTCTTCAGTTTATTAAAGTAATAGATTCACTTCAGTAGTTTACCTGATCTTAACTATTATTGAGTCTGCAATATGAAGTGCAGTTGTCAGAGTACTGATATCTTCAAAGAGGTCACCTGTCTTTCCCGAATAATGGCTATGACCTATAGGTTTCATTAGATATTCATTTGCAGGTCTGTCTGTATTGATCTCCGTTTCATAAACAAGAGCAGGCTGACAGGACATCATATAATTATCATCGCCTGGAAATTTATCATTTGTCCAATACTCGTTCCAGTCCCAGTTCTGATTTATTTCAAGCAAAACTCTGAAAACCACAGGTAACTTATTATCTGCCTTTGAATTAAGGATAAAACCAGAAACAGGAGTTTCGCCCGAATATGCATCAGCTACAGGATTACCCGGCTCAGGCATAAACAAGCCATCTGAAGCAATAATGCCACGCTTATGCGACCAATATGGAAGAGTTTGTGGCGCTCTTTTGGGTGCAGGTAACCATTTATTGCCCTGCTGTTTGCCAAATTTAAAGATTCCGGTTGCAATTGATTTCGGAACAAAAAGTGTTTGTAGATATTTTCCTGCTGTATCTTCAATCCACACTGCCATAAGGGGATAATAAAAAGATTTTCCCTTATTAAATTCAATACTTATATCAGGCCCATTTCCATTCTGGTTTGAATTAATTATTACTAACTGCTCAGTGTCAGTTTGTTGCTTTGTTAACGTTCCGGCGGAACAGCCAAAAGACATAAGAACAATAAATAAAATAAAAATCCTGTTCATATCCGTTTTCTTAAAATTCTATAATTACTCCGATGGTTGGCAAAACAGTTCCAGACTCATTATCAAGATATTTGAGTATGTATTTCAAGGGATCTGCAGAAGTATCTGATGATTTTATCAGAAATGCAGGTTGGTCAGCTTTATGATTATAAACATTCTGTACATCAGCATACAACATGAGCGACCAGCCTGTGTAAAAATACTGCTTGTCAACCCGTATATCAAGCTGGTGAAAAGCACTCAGCCTTAATGAATTAAACTTCGAATAATCAAGATACCCTCTTCCCTGAAGATCCCATGCCGCTTTAAACGATGATTTATCAAAGTCATAGGGAGTATACGGGGCACCACCGACAAATCTCCATTTTATTCCCAGGTCCCAGTTACGGTTAAACTTCTTGGTGGCAGTAATATTCAGAAGATGTTTATTATCCCATGATGATGGTATCATGCGGGAATCCAAACCTTTGAATTCACTCCTGACATAAGTATAGGAAAGAACAAGATTGATCTTTTTAAATTCCCTCAGCCGTCCGAGAACCTCAAATCCATAAGCCCTGCCTTCTGATATAGAGAGTAGCTCCTCGTCTCCGAAAATTCCATAATCTGCACTTTTGCTTGACAAAGGAACTGAGTCCTTAACTGAAAAAGGATAGCGATTGTATTTCTTATAAAAGCCCTCAATTGTCAATTGAACATTTTCTGATGGAACCAGTTCAATACCTGCAACTATATGATCAGCTGCTATATATCTCAGGTTATTTTCCCTGTTGACAAATACTCCTGCTGAATTTGAATAACCCATAGCTGTGTAGGGAGGTAACTGGTAATACCTTCCTGTACTAAAGTTAAAACTTAATTCATCAGTAATTGAATAAGACGCTGATAGCCTTGGAGATATCTGATCCAATGGGTTTGACATACCTGATGAAAAAGTATTGGCGTCTGTACGTAATCCAAATGAAAGGCCCAGTTTCTGGTTGAAATATGTTTTACTAACCTGTCCGAATGCGCTGAATTTGCCAAGTTTTAAATTTGTATTATAATTGATCTCATCTTCTGCTCCTGCAAAGAAAAATCTTTTGTACGTTTCGTTTCTGTAATGCGCAAATTCATATCCGGCACCATAGCTAACCCTGAATCCCTTATCGCCGATTATCGTTCTTTCATACCTGGCTTTTATCTCCCCTTCTCCCGACTTATAGTCTGAAATCTTATTGGTATCAGCCATCAGGTTGTTCAGATATTTATACTGGTAATTATTAAGATAATTACGACTCAGAACCCAGGTATCATACCCTTTTTCCCTGTAATGTTTAAGGACTACTCCTGTTACATAACTATATTGCTCCTGAACCGGAATATAGTCAAGTATAAAGCGCTGATATTCTGTATCGTTAGCCTCAAGATTCAGGCTAAAATCATCCTTTGCCCCTAGGCCGATAAACGTGAGCTCATTCTTAGTATCCAGCCTGATTTTGTATTTGACCTGAAAATCAGTATAAGTAGGCAAAAAAGGCAGTTGAAGGGCTTTGAAAAGGAACTGAAGATATGACCTTCTTACAGACATGAGCAGTGAGCTTCTGTCTCCGGTGGGACCATCTATCGTCAAACCAAGATCAGACGCTCCCACTGTGGCCCGGTACTTCATTTTATCCTTATTCCCATCAAGAAATGTGAAGTTAAGAATTGAACTTAATGCATTTCCCTTTGAGGCAGGAAAAGCTCCTGACAGGAAATCAAGGGATTGAACAAAATCAACATTTATAATCCCGACAGGTCCACCCGAAGACCCCTGTGTAGAAAAGTGATTCAGATAAGGTATTTCAACATTATCAATATAAAACCTGTTTTCATTCGGTCCCCCTCCTCTGACAATTACATCATTCCTGAATGCGGGTGTTGATGCCACACCCGGATAAGACTGGATCACCTTTGAAATATCACGATTCCCTCCTGGATTTTTCTCAATCTCATCTATACCGATTATCCTGACCGATACAGGTGTTTCAATCTTTTTTATAAAAGGAGATGCTTTAATAACAACCTCTCCTAAACTTATTTCAGCCTCTTCAACAGGAATTTCAAGATTCACCTGATTACTGTTTGTAACCATTACAGCACTTGATATATAAGGCTTGAATCCTATAGAGGAAACTCTCAATTCCACATAACCTGGTTTAATGCCAGTGAATGAAAAATTTCCATCAAAGTCGGTTATTGCACCAGTAGTTGTTCCCCATATCTGAACAGTTGCAAATGGAACACCTTCATTTGTTTTTGAATTATAAACTCTTCCTTTTATCACACCGGAGTTTTGCTGAGCCGGCACAAGCGAATTATATGTAATTGTAAAAATCAAAAGCAGAATCAGTTTCTTCATTTCCTTGAAAATTTAGAACTAGAACAATACAATTACAAGGATTGTTCATATGACCTCCTGGAAGATCAACCGGTCTTTAATAATTTATGGAAATAGCTCCTCTCAGCTGAAAGGTCTATCTCGGGTACTTTATTCTCTAAATCGGAGATATATTTTAACATTTGCCGTGCAAAATTAGCCACTTTGGGCTCTGAGGATATATTAAAACGATGGTTGCAGGCTTTGGTAATTTTCACCACTTCGTTCCAGGTATTAAGAGTCTTGTTGTCCAGATAGCATTTTGCAAATGCCTCCCAGATATAATTGATTGCAGTTGGAGAAGGATGCAGCATGTCGTCATTATAAAACCGGTAGTCACGCAAATCATCCATAACCAGTTCATAAGCAGGAAAATATTGAGGGGAGACCGGATGCTTTAGCAATTCTTCAACAGCCAGAAATAATACAGATTTGCTTACCTGGTTCTCGTGTGCACCATCCTTCCAGTGCCTGACGGGACTAATTGTAAATACTATCTTAAGTTGAGGAAATGAATGGCTTAACTTATCAAGCTGCATAGTCCACATATCAACAATCTCATTGATGGTAAGAAGCTCTGTTTCGAATTGAGAAGCTGGCAACTTGTGGCAGTTAGATACTATAAGTCCTGTTTTTGTCCACCTGTAAACCCTTGCAGTACCAAACGTTATGAAGAGGAAGCGGGCCTTTTTTAAAAATAATAAAGAGTCCTTCGATTTCTTGTTTATCTTCTCAAGAAGAGCTAATGGCTCCCCTGAAGTAAAATCAGTATAATGGAAGAAACTAAGATAAGTTCCATCATGGCAGTAAAGATCATCGGTCAGGAACTCCTGTTCTGACGTAATTGTATCTAATGTATTGCAAACTGAAACCGGATTATAAACTGCACCTGAAGGATTAATCAAAACAGGAATACGTCCCATATCCATCTGTGATCCGATATAGGAAGCAAAACAGGAGCCGATAAACATCACAGGGTCATGATAAGTTATCTTTGACTCTGACGGTTCAATCTTAAATGTAGTTCTTAATTCCATTATTAAAAAGTGTCTGCCAGCTTAAGCCATATCCCTTTTTATCCAATCCATTACATACTTAAATACTTCTTCCTTAAATGGCTCGTTATGCAACTCATGATAACCCCCTTCCCATATTTTAAATTCTGCTTTACCTGTACCAGTGGAAAATTCGCGGCTGCCTTCCGGAGAAGCTATCATATCATCAGTCCCATGAATTAACAGTACCGGTACTTTCAGGCCCGATGCATGCCCAAGTGAATATTCAGCTGCTTTCATGGCTCCGTGAAAAAGACTTACTGATATTTTGTCATGCACCAGAGGATCTTTTTTATATTTTTCCACGACAGACAAATCGTGCGAAATATGGTTGACGTTGAGACCAGATGGCTGAATCAGGCCTGGCAGCAGATTTTTCATTACTGATGCCAGAAACAATTTAAATTTCGGTGGCTGAAATGAAAGCCTTAGCCAGGGTGAGGTGACAATAGCTCCTTTAATCTTTGGATTTCTCTTTAAGATATAGTCAAGCACAATACCTCCTCCAAGACTATGTCCATATAAATACACCGGAATTCCGGGAAAAGTTTGTCTGGCACTCCTTAAAAGAATATCCAACATCTCTCCAAGAAGCACATAACTTTTTATATTCCCCCTTCTCCCATCTGAACGTCCATGGCCGGGAAGGTCAACACCGGCAAAACCTATACC
>JFJP01027432.1_pt1 | contig 20278 bp, 20 predicted proteins | sample 431651 | NCBI WGS metagenome assembly JFJP01 (sample SAMN02602958, study PRJNA72255) | Microbial mat metagenome, whole genome shotgun sequencing project. | biome: fresh water; feature: sink hole; material: water; isolation source: purple microbial (photo- and chemosynthetic) mats found in...
TATATTTTTGGAAAATTTATTTTGTTTTTTGGAAATTTTATTTTCATTTTTGGAAATTTAAAAAATTTTGGTAAATTAAAAGACTTTCCCTTTTTTTAAACTGAAATCATAAAAAATTTTTTTTTAAATAAAAAAAACAAAGAAAAATAATAAATTATTTTAATAAGTCATTCATCAAATTCATCATGTTTTTCGACTAAAAAATATTTAATAAATCAATATATTTCATAAAATTATCGGAGACAAATATATACTCCTGAAGAACTGAATGGATTGCTGATTCTTTCCAGCATAATCTTTTTTCTGTTATCAGCTATAACTTTCTCTTGTATAATTGTTTCAGCTTCCAAAAATACTTGTTTTTCTGCATTGTTCCTTCTATTTTTTTTTCATTAAAAACAAAGGAATTGATTTTGAGAAAACATTGGATTCAGAGTTATTTTAGATTCTCTTGTCACGAATTTTGAGTTGAGAAATTTGAACTTATTTTGCGTTAAAGCATTTAAAGCTTTTAACTTCTGCATTTTCACTAATTTTTGTTGAATTTTGCCTTCTGAATCATCGTCAATTTCGTTTTCAACTAAATTTTTTTCTCAAATTCAATCATTCAATCAAATTAAATCAAATTTAATCAAATTTAATTAAATTCAATTAAATAAGACTTTTCATATTCTTGTTACTTGATTTTTTCACTGAAAAATTAGTTAAAGACAACCTCTTTGTGCTTTGAATCATATTTTCGCTGATGAAAGCATCAGACCTTTCCATCTCTTTCTCTGATTTTGAGTCTATTTTCGAAGTATTAATGCCTTTAGCCTCATTATTAGTCAAAGAATTCTGCAAGTTCCTATCATTGGAAGCAACAAACATCGAATTATTTGCGAATTTGGCAGATCCTTAGACTTTGATTTTTTGAGTATTTCTAATGAAATTTTTTTTGTTTGGTTCTTCTTTTGGATTATCTCCATTATTTCTTTATTTTGGCTATTTTCCTGAAAGAAAGAAATCTAATTCAACCAATTTTTTTTATATAAATCTTTAAAAAAATCCTGAAAAAAAAAAATCAAAATTTCCTCAAAAAACCACTTTTTCTTCAATAATTTTCTCATGTATAAGATATTCTTCAGACAATTTGCCTATCAAGTACCTGCTTTCGGTAATAGCCTTGATCAAATTCTTCGAGTTAATTTTATCGAACAATTTGTTCCTTTTTTGTCTCAAAAGAATAAAGAAACAAGCCATGCAATCCCTATAAAAATCGACCATATCAACGAAAATCCTTGCATCAGTTTCAAAGGCTTTTTCTTCATTTCTTATTGGAAAAAGCAGTTTTTCTTTATTAATTATCGGCGATTTCCTTATGCCTATTTCCTGATAGATGCCTTTAAAATCAAGAAGAATTATATTGCTGATATAATGAAGAAATCCTGTAATATTCTCTAGTTTTATGTTCAGTTCAGCCTGGCGATTTCTTCGTAAATTTATCATTATTTTAAGCATGCGAGTGATGTTATTTAGCATGTTCTTGAGAGAAGAGGCTTTATCGAGAAGCATCTTGAGGATATCATGAATTATCACCTCCTGGATTTGAAGGTCTATTCGAAGTTTTTCTTTATATCATGAAAGAAAATAAAAAATCGCTTTTTTTTTACCGTTGTGAAGAAAATCCTCATATTGAACAAAATGCAACCCATAGAAAATATTGATTCTATTGCTGAGCTTCACATCGAAATCCCTGGTTCTTTTCTCGTAAAAAACTGAGGTTCTTTCAGGCTTAAGCCGAGATGTCAATGAAAGAACATAAGGACTTTTCTTTATCGAGTTATTGTTCGAAGAATTCGTTGGGTTTCGTTCCCGAATCGTTTTGCTGTTTGAAAAAGCCACTTTTTGTTCATTATCACGATTTTGATGCAAACTTATTGATTTCTTCGAGTTTTTTAATGAAGGAAAAACATTCATTTTTTTTAAAATTGTCTTTTAAAACTCACTTTTTTTAGAAAAGCAAACAAAAACTCAAAGAAAAATAATAAAAAAAAATTAAAAAAAAACTCAAAAAAACTCGCTTAAAAAACAAAGAAAAAAGCTTCGATTTTTTTTTTATAGTTAACAAAAAAAAAATAACTCAATAAAAATGAGTCTTCTTCCCATAAATACTCAACTTTCTCCATTAAAACCTTCACTTTCAATAAAAAAAGGCCTGTCTCCGAAAAAAACCATCAACTTTGCAACAGAAGAGGCTCTTTCTTCAGAATCTTTTTCTCGAAGAAATGTGGAAAAAAAAGCGAAGAAACCCACCAGAGCAGAAATTCTTGCGAAAATCCAGCCTAAATACTTGTCACATACTACGATTTCCACATTGACTAAACTAGAAATCGAAAAGAAGTTTAAGCCCAATGAAGAAGAAATTCAGATTAGGTGAAAGGGATTTTTTTATGAAATTTTCTTCATTAATGATTATTGATGAATTTATTGTTTCATTTAGGGCAAAAGAATTTGAAAAATTACAGAATAAAGTCGAAGAACAGAGGAAAAAAATTCGCGAAAGTGGCAATAAAATAAAAGAAAAGAATTTTTTATCCTTCTTAGTAAAAAATCAACGAAAATAACTAAAATAAAACAAAAAAACAATGTTTTTTCTTTAAAGAAACACAAAAATGAAGGAGAATTCAATAAATTGCAAAACCACAAATACCAAAATTATCTCAAAGATCTGGGCCATCAATACGATCAAATGTTCTTTCAAAAAGGGAAGAAAAGCAGGCAAAAGAACGTCTGGCTCAAATGGAGTCAGCCGTCTTCTTTAAATCAGATCTTTGATAAACGCAAAGAAGCAAAACTTCGCAAAAAGATTTGTAAAAAATTCTTGAAGAATTTAATGATTTTTTCTTTATAGACGAAAATTTCTTTATTTCTGATGAAATTCAATCGATTACAAAAGAAAATGAAGAGGAATTCTTCTTAACTGACCCAACCATTGAGAAAAAACAAAAGAAACTCTTCTTTGCCAAAAAAGTAGGCTTTTTCATCGAATTTTCATTGAATTCTTCCTTAAAAAAAAGAAAACGACAGTTGGCAACCCTTTCGTGATATACGGTACCCCTGAACTCTACGATAAAATCCTAAAAGACGCCGAGAAAGGATTAGCAGTCTCCTTTCCAGGCATTGGGATCACAAAAACCCCATATTACAAGATGGAGGAAGAATCAAAACGCGCAAAACTTTCTGAAAAAGAGACGAAATTCCTCAATGAGATGAAATTCGGCAAATTCGAGAAAATTAAACGAAATCCTCAACATTATTCTCTTGAAAAGATCAAGAAAGAGCTTTTCGAGGTTTATAAATATAAGAACCAATTCGAAGAAAATTCACAGATTGATGCTATTTCAAAGAAGTTGAACAGTATTATACGAAGCACTGACAGATTTTGGGAAAAAAGTAGCGTTTTAGTGAGAAATAATGAAGAAAGTTCGGGGATATCGCATGAGAAGTCGAAGGTTTTTAGAGGGTTTTCAGTGGGAGAAACAACTAAAACTCTTGAGAACTCAGGGGGTGGTGGAGGAGATAATGGGAAAGGGTTTATTTTCACAAAAAACTTCAATAAAATTCGAACTCAAGAGCATATCATTTAATATAATATAATATAAAACTTGAAAATAAGTTAAAAACTCATTAAAAAGATAAATTCAAAATTCAAAAAAAATCGATGGATTTATTTGAATTACTGCAGAATGATTCACAATTAACCCCTGATCTCATCAATGAAATCTCATTTCTACAGCAGAATTTCACCAGTTTCAAAGCAACCCTCGAAAATCTCTTCGAAAACCGACAATTCAACCCTAAAACACTTACAAATTCCTCTGCAAAATCCTTACTTGTGACAGATTTTTTCTTAAATTATTACCTCGAAAAGCTAGATTTCTCCTTATTTCACCTATATTTACCAAGTTTCCTCAGTTTATTGAAAAATCCTTTGAATCTTCAAAAAGCCTTAGAGTTTCTCTTAGAAATCTTCAATTCGAATCTCAAATTTATCAACGAATTTCAATGGAATCACTTAAAAACCCTCTTAAAAGAACGTTTTCGCACGATTTTTATTGAAGAAACCCCATTCTTCGATCTTTTACGAGAATTTTTCACAATTGAGCTTTCTCGATTTAAAAAACTCGTTTTCGAGAATTATCACGATAAATTCAATACAAGCTTTTCTAGTCAACTTCTTCTTCATTTTACAACGAATTCCTCAACGAATTTATCAATGAATTCCCCTGAAGAAACTGGTTTTTTCAGCGTTATTTCTCTTTGTTGCACTGAATTCGAGGTTATTCCTAATCTCGAATCCTGTTTATTGGCTCTTCTCCAAGATGATTTATTCGCATTTTTCCGTTGTGATCTCTCAAATTTCTCGAACTACGAGACCAATGATCTCCTTCATAACGCCTCACAATATTCCTCAACATTTCTTCAATCCTTTCTTCAGAATTTATCAACGAATTTCACTTCAATATCCTCGATTTTTTCATCGATTTCACAAAAACTCGAACTTTCAATCTTCGAAGAATTTTCCAGAATTTTTCAAAATCGACTTTTCGATACGATTCTCGCTTATCCAGACTCAGAAAACCTCTTATTTTCCTTGAAAAACGCCCTTCAAAACACCAATTTCATTGAGGAAATCTCTGAATCTCTGCTTTTACAGATAAATAACCGACTTTTGATCCCAGGAGTTATTACCTCAAGTATTTTGAACCAATACCTCAATATTCTGAAAGTTCTTCAATTATTGGATAAAAGCCTGATTTTCTCTAAGATTACCACTCCAATAAAGGCTTATTTATTGAAAAGACCCGATACTTTACGTTGTATAATAGCTCATTTAACTGAGGATTCTCAGAATTATGCGAAACTTGGTAAAGAATTTGTGAAAATCCCCAATAAAGATGAGGAGAAATTTATTGAAGAAAAATGTGATTTTAATGAAGAAAAATTCAAAGAAGAAAAATATGAGCTTTCTAGTGATGAAAATGAAGAAGAAGCCGAAAAATGGGAGGTTTTACCTTTATTAAACAAGAAAAACAGTAGAATTCGCGTTAAATATGAAGAAAGTGACCTTGTGAGTGTACTGGTTAATCTCTATGGTTCACAGGAGGCTTTTATCAATGAATATCAAGTGATGCTTGCTGAGAAGCTCTTAGGAGCGAAAGAGTTCAATATCGAGGAAGAAAGCAATAATATCGAGCTTTTGAAGCTGAGATTCGGGGAAAATAACCTTCAGAATTGCAATATTATCGTGAAAGATGTGAAGGAAAGCAAGAGAATTGATCAGAATTTACACTCGAATTTCGATTCGAAAATCACGAAAAACAGTGAAATTGCAAGAAATTCAGCCAGTGAAATCGCAAGGAATTTTCTCGAGATCTCAAGAAAAAATAGCGAGTTTTCTAAGAGTTCTATTCGAGAAGAACTGCTTTCTTTTGAAAAAGTCCATGTGATGTTCGCTTCGAAAGGCTACTGGCCGATAAATTACGAGTGTGAGAGTCCTTTGAAAATGCCAGCGGATATAGCGAAGATTTTCGAGGATTATTCAATGAAATATTCAAAGATTAAGGCTATGAGGAAATTGATTTGGCATAATCAGCTGGGATTTGTGAATTTGACACTTGGGTTCGATAACGGGGAATTTGAATTCAAATGTCTGCCGATTCATGCTGTTTTGATCTCTTTTTTGGATGAGACAAGTAAATTTTATTGGTTTTTTCTATTATTTTTATCATTTATCGAGTTTTTCATTAAAAAAACTGATTTTCTAGGATGCAACGATAAAATTGGTGTTTCCTCTGAATTCCTTTCAAAAGAACTGAACCTTCCTAGCAGCACTATCAAGCAAAAGATGGCTTTCTGGGTTCACAAAAAAGTCCTTCGTGAAATAAAGAACTTTTCCCAACAAAGAACCCATTATCCCACGAATCTCCGTAAAGGATTTACCTCAACATTTTTCCTGAATTTAGAACCAGAAACAGATATTGTGATCTATTTTCCTAATAAACTCTTTGAAAAAAGCATTTCTGATGAAGAAAACCTCAGTTTTTTTATAGATAATGACGAGAATTCGGCTATTCTTTTGAAAGAAGCTAATAATTTCGAGGAAAAAGAGTTCAATAATATGATAGAAGGGCTTATTATGAGCATGTTGACCACAAATGGCCCTAAATCGGCTGAAAAGATCTATAATCTATTGAAGACTGTGTATAAAACCAATGTCAGCTACCCTTATAATGAAAGCCAAACGAAGGAAATATTGAAGAATATGATGGTTAAACAAAGGATTGCGTTCAATGGGGAGTTGTATTCAGCAATTATTTGAGGCTTTTTTAATTAAATTAAGAACTATTTTTTTTTAATAAAAACAACGAAATTTTTATTTTTTTATCAAAAAAAAATTAAAAGTAGAAAAAAATCAATGCAAAACCCTTTATCAAAGGTCATTTTCGAAGAAACCCTCAGAAATTACTTCAAAACACTGAAGAACGAGCTCAACCCGAAACTTCCGAACTACAAAGAAATCCTCATTCCAATGGAAGGTTTATTTTTACCACATTTTCTCTAAAATTCCTTTATCAATTCTTCAATTCTTCAATAAAAAAGAGCTTTTTCTATCAGAATTGTCAAAACCTCGTCAAAATGCAAGTAAATTCTTCGCATTATTCAAGCATATTTTCTCATTAAAAACTCCTAAATTAACTGAGTTATCGCTGATAAAACTCCAGGTTTTTTCTTCATATTTCTTCATATTTCATCGATATTTTTCCTTGTTAAGCGGCTTTTGATCACTAATTTACTGGCTTTAAACTCCCACAGTTTCTCTATAAATTCCTCAAGAAATTCCTCAGAAATCACACAGAAAAGCACTACCAAATTAATCGATGATATTCTTGAGACTCTTCTTCAAATAAACTGCGAAAAAGACGAAAATATCAGCACTTTAATCCTAAAGATCTTTCGGGTCCTATTCTTCTCAGATCAGGGTATTCATGGACAAAATCTAGAGAATTTCTTTGAGTTTTTTCTCAAACTTTACTCTCAAGCCAAAAAACCCGAATATATCGTGATTATTAAGGCTCATTTATCCAGTAATTTAGGCCTTTTGTTCCAAAGAATCAAAGACCAGGAATTTGTGAGTTTTTCATCAAGTTTCTCAAGGAGTTTTTCACAGAAAAAACTCATTTATTACAAAACGCCGATTTTTGGGATTTCTTCAGCTTTCGAGAGGTTTTTCAAGCAAAATATCGACTTTTCCTTGAATTCCTCAGCGAATTATGAGGAAAAGTCAAATTTATTGAATAATTCGAAGCAGTTTTTCTCTTATAAAAAGAAAAGGGAAAATTCAATGGATTTCTCATTGAATTCCCCAATTGCGTTTTCTCCAGGGCTTTTCTTCAGTGATACCATTGGAAAATGCGAGTTTTTTGAACTGAATTTCAGCAAAAAAGCTTCGAATTATTATGAAGAATTTCAAGAAAATCATGAAAATAGTGAGTTTTTTGATGAAATTATCAAAGAAACTGTGATGAATATAATGGATGAAATTTGCTTGAATTTAGAGGGTGATTTCAAAGAAAATTATCAAAGAATTGTGCCGAATATCGAAGAATTCTCTGGGATTCGAAAGAGGATTTTTAAAGGAATTTACAATGAAATCGGCGTAGAAAGCGGGAAATTCGGCTGGTTTTTTTATTTGAGTCGATTCTTATTGATTTTTTATAAAAAGGTGCATTATTTGCAGAAATTCTGCTGATTTCTATTGCAAAAACACCCGGAAACCGATTTGTTCTGTAAATTGCAAACGAATTCTCTTAGAAAAGGACGAAAAACTCTTGAAAATGAACAATATTAATGAAAAGCCCGTGTTGATTTGCGATTTGTTAAATATCTTGCGAATTTGTTGTAAATTCGTTGAAAAAGACTTAATTTCGTAAAAAATTCATTGAAAAAAAACCTGAAAAATAACCAATTTCTTCAATAAAAGCGATCCCTACAGCCCATTGTTCAAAGCAAAGATATTTTCCTTAGAAATCCTCTCATCCTCTCTCGATTACTTCGGTAGTTTCTTCCCAAATTACCGTTTTTTCCTCATAGAATTAAAGGACTTTCTATGTGAATTGGTGTTAAAACAGTGTCTTTCACAAGAAAAGCAGTTTTTTATCTTAAGTTTCAAAATTTTCGCGATAATCGTGATGAATTTTCGTGAGTTTTTCTCTGAGGAAATCGTGGTGTTTTTCGAGCAAATTTTCCTTAGGATTCTCCACAGTGGAAACAGTTCTTTTTCTCATAGATTTTACGCATTACAGGTCCTTGCGAAGCTGTTTTTTCATCACAAAATCATCATAGAATTCTTCATTAATTACGATTGTGAGATAAATCACAGTAATATCGTCGAGAAATTATTCGAGACTTTGAGTAAAATCTCACAAGGGAGATACCTTAAGGAAGAATTCATTCTTCAGCCTGGACAAGAGCTTTCCTTGAGGAATTTGGCTTTAGAAAGCTTGAATTCCTTCATGAAAGAGCTTGATAAAGCAGTGGAATTTGAGAATATGGCTGAAGAAACTCAGGAGGAAAGAGGAGAAGAGGTTTTAAGAGGTTTTTCTATGGAAAACGTCAATATCAAGGATTTTGGCTGTAATGATACTGATAAGTAAAGGAATTTATCAAAACGATTTTTTTTCTGAATGAAATTATTCATTTAAGTTACGAGAAATCTAGAGCTATGAAGCAGGAAATCTCCAAAGGCATAACAAAATTCAACAATAAGCCAGACCATGGCATCAAGCACCTGATCTCCATCGGTTTTCTCTCCCCAACTGAGTAATCCCTCTAAAAAACTTCTCTTAATTCTTCATTTAGCTCAAAAAAACTTGCAAATTTCCTGAAAAACACTGCTGAAATTCAAAAGGATAAACTTGGTGAATATATAGCAAAACCCGATATTTTCATCACAAATGTGTTATCAGAATTCACGAATCTCTGTGAATTTTCTTCATTATCTATTGATGAAGCCTTAAGGAATTTCCTCGATCTTTTCGAGCTTCCAGGGGAAGCACAGCAAGTTGATCGAATTCTTCAGGCTTTTTCCTCTAAGTTTTATGCTGATAATCGTGATGTTTTTCGCAGTGTTGAAGCCGTTTATTTACTAAGCTATTCATTAATGATTTTACAAACAGATCTTCATAATCCGCAAGTAAAGGAGAAAATGAAGTTCGAGGAATTTAAAAAAATGACCAAAGGGATCAATGGGGGAGAGGATATAGGGGTCGAGTATTTGAAGCGGCTTTATAAAAGCGTGGGGGAGAACCCACTTGCCAAACATTCTCTAGATAAAAGAGGGGAGAAGGAAGATAGGGAGGGACTTTTTAGAGAAGAAAGCAAGAAAATTCTACAGAAAGGACAACAATTGCTGGTTAAGATTAAAAACGAAGGAAATGCGAAAAAAAAGCGAAAGTCACAAAATACTGTAAATTTTGAAAATTTGCAAAATTTTCAATTTTACCACAAATCCAAAATTCGCAGTTGTCAAAATTTGCAAAATTCAGAAAACTATCAAAACACTCAAAATTCACAAATTTCTCAAAATTCTCAAAACCTGCAAAATTCCCAAAACCTACAAAATTCGCAAACTTCACAAATTTCACAAAACTATCAAAAAATCGCCTTTATTCACACCCCTGGTACCCTGAAGCTTCTCTTGGAGATGATCTGGAGTCCAATCCTCGCAGCTTTTTCCGTGGTTTTCGAGCGTTGTCTCCCGGAATCCGATGAGAAATTCTTCTTAATCTGCATCTCTGGCATGGAATCAATGATAAAATTGACCTGTATTCTGAATTTAAGTGATATTCGTGATACTTTTATCGTAACATTGATAAAATTCGCGAATCTTTCTAATCCAAAGGAGATTTCTTCAAAGAACCTTGAATGTGTAAAAACCCTGCTAAATCTCGCAATTTCCCATGGTAGATTTTTCGCCAAAAGTTGGAAATTCATCATAGGTTTTCTCAGTCGATTAGACCGAATTCTCAATAAAAAACCTCCAGAAAACCAGGATTTATTGCAAATAGATCCTTTTTTATCAGAAAAAACTTTAGAAAACTCGTGTTCTTGGAATGGAGAAACTCTTTTAATTGTGATTGAATTTCTTTGCGAAATTTCAAAAGAAGAAATTAAAGAGGAAAATATCGAAGAAATCTCACAAATGTTCTCATTAAAGAAAATCGTTGAAATTGCTGAAGCTAATATGGAGAGGTCAAAGATCATTTTGAGCGAAATGTGGAAGAAATTAACCGAGTTTTTCAGTGTAATTGCTGGGAATAAGAACAAAAAAGTGGGTTTTTATGTCGTAGATGCTATCAAAAGACTTAATATGAAGTTTTTTCAGGTTTTTCTTGAGAATTTTAAAAGGAAAATTTTTTATTGAAGAATTCTATTTTTTCTCATAAAAGGGTGAAGAATTATTGAGTTTTGATTTTCAAAAGGAGCTGATGGTGAGTTTCAACAAGATTTATGCGAATTTAAAGGAGGATCAAGTGGAAATTAAAGAGTTTTTGATAATGTGCGTGCTTTCTATATTACAGACTTATGCGAATAAGCTCAAATCGGGATGGGAGATCGTGCTTCATTTAATCGATTTCGCACTGGATGAAAAAACTCCGAATCTCAATATAATGGCAAATCGCGTAATTTTTTCATTAATTTTTTTTAATTGCATTATTGTTTTTTTTTATCATTTTCTTATGAAATTTCACTCAAAAGATGCTGAAAATCATCATTGAAGACCCTATAAATACCTCTTTCTTTAGCGAAACACCCTCTTTTATTCTTCGCACCCTCTTCAAAGGCCTTTTGAATGCCCAAGACTCGATTCGTCTGGATTCATTGGAATATATTCACAAATATCTGAAATACCTCTATGATTTACAAGGAATTCGTCCTTTTTATCAACAAAAGGTTCAATGTGATGAATTCTTCAGTGTTGAGAAATTAGATAAAACACATTTAAATCTTTCTTCAATTGCAGAAGAAAACGCTTCTTCGATGAATTATTCTCTGAATTTCGCCAATTCTTTGAACTTTGCAAGGAAAAACTCCGAGGAATATGGCTTTAATTTCTTTGAGGATTCCAATATAAGTTCTCCGGGTTTCGAAGAGAAAAAACTCGAAGAAAAATTCGATGAAAAACTCGAAGAAAAATTCGAAGAAAAATTAGCTGAAAAACTCGAATTAGCTGAAAAACTCGAATTAACTGAAAAACCCCGATTTTTTCCCCCAATTACTGAAGAAATCTTGTTCGAAATCCTTTTTAATCTCAAAGAGAAAACCAAGGATTCTTCAGCGAAAATTCGTGAAAGCTCTCTGGGGGTTCTTTTCTCTCTTCTTTTGAGCTTCGGCTCCACTTTTTCCTCTGACTTTTGGGATAAAATCAACAAGGAGATCCTGAGAATTTGTTTCGAGGATATTCTTCGCAATTTCTTATGTCTTCTTTCACTGGACACGAATTCTTTGCGAGCTTTACTAATAAAAGCCTTTAATAATCTCGTGAACTTACTGGGCCTTTACATCAAAGAAAACGAGGCGCTTTTGCAAGAATTCTTAGAAATAGTACGAGTTTTCAGCCAAATGCGCAATGAATTCCTAGCGAAATTATCACTGAGTTCTTTAAGAAGCATACTGGCTCGTTCTTCGAAGAAATTCTCGAAAAAATCATGGGGAATTATCGTGAAATTTATCGAGGAAATCTGTGAGGATTCAACGCCGAATTCCTTGATGGATCGTGAAAATCTCGAGCTTTTTTTCCCAAAGAGTTCTAGCGATTTACTGAAGGGGTTTGGAAGCTGTGAATCGGTTTTTCGACCAGTGAATCTTAGGTTCAATATAAAGGACTGTTTGACCAAATGCGTCGTTCAGCTACTGGTCATAAATATCACTAAGGAATTAGTTGAAAGAAACGTCAGATTCTTGTCAAATGAGGTTATTATCTTAATTTCTCGTTAAATTCATTCGAAATTTTTTCTTTTAGGAATTGGATTCTCTGCATTTTTCCATTGAAAAAAGCTATAAATTCTCCTCGAGCTTTAATGAACAAATCTACTTGAGATATTGTCTTTGGAAGAACGGGTTCTTACAAGAAATGAAGCAATTACCAGGGCTTTTGAGACAGGAGAAAGAAGCTTTGTATTGCATAATATGCATCAATATTCAAGCGTTTAATTCAAAAATGAAAGAAGATCGGCTTCATGCACAGAAATTCCTTGATGATTTCATTGAGTTTTTTCTATAATTCTATTAAAAAAATCATTAAAATTCAATCAAAATTAAGAAAATCCATTGTAATTCTCAACAAATACAATGAACTCAGCGAATTTTCCTTGAAAAATCACAAAGAAATGGCCTTTTATACACAAATAAATCACAGAAATATTCTGAAGTTTTCAGGCTCGAAAACACCGAATGTTCGTTCAAATTTCGCTGGATTTAAAGAAAAAGTCTCAGATTTTTCAAATTTTTTGAAAATGTGATAAAAAGCCTGGAATTGAAAGAAAATCAAAGAAAATTGAACAATCTAAGGACTATTATCAGTTGTATAATTAGCAATCTTAATGAAATTAAGCCAACAGATGTATTTTTCTTTGAAATATTCATAAAATTTTGATTTTTAATTTATTCTTTTACTGTAAATATTGAATTTATTGATGAAAATAGATAAAAAATTTGAGCAAATTGGTTGTTGTCCTGTTGAATTTGTCGAAAAATGGTTTCGCGCACTGTCTGAGTTGCGGTAGCAACGAATTTGATGATGCAGTTAATGTTCTCAACGAGGTTTTGATCAAATTTTATGATTACGCTTTTAATAAATTATAAATAAAACTTCATTTTTCTTTACGAAAAATTATTTTTTTCGTTTTCTTTGATAAAAATTTATTTTTTTTACTTATTTTTTGAAAAAAACTCAAAATTTCAACAAAAAAAATGTTTTTATAAAAGAAGTTTAAAAAAATAAATATTTTTCTAATAACAGATTTTTAGATTTTTGTTGGCGTAGCCTTCCCAAAGGAAATACTTCGGTATATCTTTTGACTCCTGATATTCTTTAACCCCTGGCAGTTCATAAACTCTCTGAATCAACCCTTTCAGATTATCCATCCCCTCCAATAAATCTCCTTCCTGAATCGATAACCATTCCAATCCTTCCACAATCACGAAATCCATCACAGTTAAGTACCCACAAATAAAATTTTGTTTTCCCAGATGTTTTGACAATAACCTTAACCCCGGTACCACTTTTTCTTTAAACGATTTTTCAATCGCTTTATCATTTTTATCAAAGGCTATCTCATATATTTTAGTGCGAATATCGGCCCAAAAACTTCTAACTTGCACTAAATAAATCTCCCCATCTAAGTTTTTCCCCAAAAGGTCTGTTCTTTTGGCTTTTAACGCAATATAAATAAGAATAGCATCTGTTTCTGTCAAGGTTTTTTCTTCATCAATTAGATAAGGTAAATTGGGAAAATCGCTTTTTAATTTCGCTTTCGCTTCATTAAACCAACTGTTCTCATCAGGGTACTTGATCTCCTTAAATGCAAAACCTAAATAATGAAGCAGATTTCTGATAGGTTGAGCTGCGCCTCTAACTTCCCAATGTCCAAGAATCATTTTTAAATATATAACAAAATTTTATTATTATAAAAATAAAAAATATATCTAAAATATATAGATATTTGAGGCTAATAAATAAAAAACTCAAAGCCTAAATCAAAATGAAACTCGCTACATTCTTCTCCAATCTCTTTTACGCCTCCTATAAATGCCATAAGGAGGAGGTCGAACTTGATAACCCTGCCTTCGGTCAGATGGACCCCCACCTCAAAGTGGAAGAAAATGAAGGCAATGAGCTAGAAGTTGATCCATTTGCCCGACTCAACAAATTCCCAAATAAACCACCATCCTTTGATTCCCTTATGAACAACATTCGAGCTATCACCAAGAAAGTCGAGCATATTAAGGGTTTTAAATTCGATATTTCAGGAGCTCTGTCAAATAACTTCCATGTGCAACATACCTGGAACATTCCGAACCCTGGAGGCCAGCCCCAGAAGAAGATGCTGGATGGGTTTTATATCTTATCCACACAATATTTGGCTGGAGAATTGAAGACTATGATGGATCAGCCCAAGTTTATTATGACAGGTAGGATTGATAATAATGGGAAATTAGAAGCAGCAATCATCAAGAAGCTCAGTGATAGAGTCACTTTGCGAATGAATGCCATGTATCCCAATTCAGACATCAATTATTCTCAATTGAATCTCGATCTTGATATTGAAGGTAAAATTCCATCATTATTAGCAGTTTTTTTAGTCTTAACATATAAAGAAACATTTGAAATATATTTTATTTAAATGGATTTTTTTAAAATCATTTTAAGGGGAGGATTATTGCCATACAATTAAATATGGAACAGGAATGGTGTCCTTCAATATGATGCAAAATATTAAAAAGGGATTGGTTATGGGCTTTGAATTAATGAATCTGGTATTTATTCCTTAATAAATTTTTAAATTCTGTTGGAAATTTAGTCAGAACGCAAGCTTTCTCTGATGAATTATGCGCTTAAATATACTCATTCTGATAAGAAAAACTGTTTTTACCTACAATATACAGCTCCCAATGAAACCTTAACCTTAGCTTATTCCTTATGGTTGAAAAAAAAGGCTTTTCTGGTATCTGAGCTTGAAGTCAATACCCACGAAGGAGAAACCAATTCTATAATAGTATTTATAAAAGAATTTTTCAAATTTTTATTTCAATTTTAGGGTTATAGACAGAAATTTTCACATAGCGAGATTATTGCTACATTAAGCAGCAAAGGGAAAATCAGCACTGTGTTAAATATGACTGGATTTGCTTATCAATTAAAACTCTGTTCTATTGCGAATTATTGGAAGGATACTTATAAATTCGGCTATGGTGTTGCCATGGGACAAGTTCAATAAAATGAGAAGAAATTATTCATCTCTTTTTAAAAATTTCCTGGAATTTTTCTAAAAATTCAAAAAAAATAAGGATTTATTTGTTTTTTTAGTTTTTAATTTAATCAAAAAATTTAAATATTTAAAGAATTTTTTGAGAAAATGTGTTGTTCTTTTCTCGCATTTTGTGGATTTTCGATTTATGCCACTTTTTTTTCCTTTCTGAATTGATTGCGTAAATTTATTGAGGAAAATTGTTTGATTTTCAAATAGACATCCTAATTTCGAGTTAGAGGCGATAAGAACTGAAGCAAGCACAAAAGCCAGAACTTTAATGCTAGATTATAAAGGAACCCATATTTTAATAACAGGAATATGTTTAGGCTCTATAATATTTTTGATTATTTTTTCCCTTTATTTGGTAATTAATAGAAAAAAAGGACTAAAATTTCAATAATTTCAAAGATTTATTCCTTATCTCTTTATTACATTAGATTTATTTATCATTTGCAGAAAAGAAAGCAAAAACACAAATACATCCTCAAGTTGAATTATTTGATTTCAACGGAGCTGAATTGCGAAATGATAAATTTTCACACAAGAATAAAAAAAAAGTTTGATGTTTGGTTTTAACGATGAGATAATAAATTCATAAAGAATGAAAAAAATTTTAATTAATTTAAATTTGGAATTTATTTCAAATTTTATTCATTTAATTAATCCGCCAAATATTTTTTTTTCCACTTATTTGACAGATTTTCTTAAAAAGGCTTTTTTAATTCGATTACGGTCGTTAAAACTTTTATCCCCAAATTAAAATTTTGTGAAAAACTCTTAGCTTTTAGTCCCTTTTTAATAATAATAATGGAAGAATTCAAGCAAAAACTTATTTTCTCGGCTCGTTTGATCCTGAAAATTCTGCTAGCTAGTCTGATTCTGTCAATTTGCCTTTATCTTTTTTTTTGTGTTCTGAGTCATTTCTTGAAAGATTTGAAAACGAATTATTTATTATGGTTCATCATAGCACTCAGTTTTTGTGTTTTGGCTTATCTTTTCTATCATTCTCATCAATTAAAACAGCATTATATAGCTTTGAACTGCAGCAATAAACTAACAGGAGAAGAGTATGAGAAAATGATCAAGACTATGACCAGAAGTGAAGTGAATAAATTAGAAAGATCAGCTGGTTATAGAGAGTACCTAGTGAAAAAACCACTTTCGAACCCCAGAATCAGTGCAAGAGAAGAAAAAGATAGTGATATTGAATTTTCGTCGGAAAGCGAAAAGAATGAATAAAAAAGATTTTGAAATTTTCCTCAAATCTAATATTAATTTGAAATTTTGACTGTGAGATTATTTTTTTTTTAAAGAATTTTGTTGTATTTCCACTTTTCTTATTCTTTGAAGGTGGAGTTTTTTTCAAAGACATTTTTTAATATAAATTTTCTTTGATTTTTTATACATTTTCGAAGTTTTTTTATTCAAACATCAATTTTTAAAACAGTTTCGATATTTTTTTCTTTTATATGAATTTTTTAATAAATTCCCGAAATAATTAATAAATAATAAAACTATCCTAAAAGCGTTCATTTCTCTAATAATTATAAAATTTAAAATTTATCTTAGATAGCCATCCTAAATAAAAAAAACTCATATTAATATCAAAAAACCTATAAAATACCATCTTAAACAATGGTTAATTTCCTCATTTTTTTTGTTATAACCCGATTTTTTTTCATTTGTAGTCTTATCCAATCGCTTTGGGATTGTTCGGAATTTTCGTTCTGAAAGAATCAGAAGATAAATCTGTCAAGAATTGGTCTTACAGAGATGACGTCGGCTCTCATTGGGGAATTAAAGGTTATGAGGAGATGGTCACGGAAGTCGGCACTCACCATGGCCATTTATCTTGGCCTCAGAACAGGTTTCTGGGAACTTATGATTCAGGAAGGTTTATTTTTTTATCTTGTTTTTATTTTCAAAATAAGAATTTTTTAATATTGATTGTAAAAAAGTGTGAGAAGAGGTTTCCAAGTTTTCGCAAGAAACTGTGCAAATTGCCACGGAGCTATCTATAAGAAATATGATATTTTATTGGACAAAGCCTATAAACAATTAGAGCTTGCTGTAAAGAATTTTTTTCTTATCATAAAAATAGTTTATTTTGTTGAATTTTTTATGATAATTCGGGATTCCATAGTCTATGGTGTCGATGTTCTCAATAAACCCAGGTCACCACCATTACAAGCAATACTATTATCAGGAATGGACTGATAGAGATAGAGTCATTCATGACAGAATTTATCCCACATATCTCAGTCAAGATGGTTGTTAAATCAAATTTTAATCTTAATTTTATTTCAATTTCTAATGTTCTAGAGGCTAAAAATGCAAATGGAGGTGTTTGGCCAACAGACTTCAGTAAAATACACAAGAGACCTGGTGGAGTGAATTATATTTACAATATTTTGACCGGTTACCATTTCAAGTCACCTTATGGTATTGATATTCCCAAAGGAAAATCATTCAATCCTTATTTCGATCATATGATTTTGGGAATGCCAAGAGTATATACTGAAAAAAATCACAAATGTATTTTTTTCTTTTATATAGCAATTAGTTGATGGCCTTGTTGAATATGATGATGGAACTCCTGCTTCTACCCCTCAAATGGCGTTTGATGTTTCAAACTTCATCAATTATATCCAAAGAAGACATGGTTATAAAAGACCAGATAAGGAAGTCAGGAATTATATGTAAATAAATATTTGGATTTTTAACCTCTTTGAAAAAAATCTTTTAAATAGGGTTTTAACTGGAATGTTCCTTTTAGCTCCTTTCATGTATTTGAAAACTAGAGGATTTTATAGAAATTTGCTTTCAGGTTTTTTTTTTCATGGTTTTACAAATTTAATTTATTTGCTTTTAGTCCGTTGGGAAATGTATGCTGTGAGAGATGGAGTGTATTATAAGCATTTCAAAGAGGGTGGAAGAAATTGCAGAGCCAGCCAATATAGAAATAGCTTCTGGGTGTAACATCAAGAGTTTCCATTATTTCATTTAAAAAACAATTAGACTCAAAGAAATGAAAAAAATTTACAAAAAAAATAAAATCAAAATTCTGTTTACTGAATTAATCAAATTTAATTATTTAATCAGCTGAAAATTTTCTTTTGAGATCATTCCGACCAATTTCCCATGGTTCAACACAAAGACATAATGTAATCCCAGCATAGAAAACAGAAAATGAAGTTTCCCAACACTAATATTATCCATAACGGTAAATGGTGAATTATCCACGTTCAAAACAGAGCTCAAAAGATCAATCTTTTTATTCCAAAACACGTCTTCCATAGGTATACCTTTCAACTCTTTGAGATCTTTTGGCAAATATTCTTGCATAGGCTGTATAGAATTTACAGAATTTAAAAAGTCTATGTTTTGTAATAAATTTCTCCCCCCACAAACACTAACATTATTTCCTCTTTTATGTTTTTTGCCTTCTTTAACTAAAAACTCTCTAAGATTGGCTGTTTGACAAGTGCCAATAAGTTCAAGACTTTCTTCTTCTACGATTGGAACTGCAGTTATTTTAAAGTTCACATGTGTAAGAACAAGTCCAATATCTTCTAAACTTGAATTAGGAGTCAAATAAGGGAAATCCACTTCCATGATTTCTTTTGCAGATTTATTATAAAGTTGAGGCTTCAGCAATTTTGGTAAAAATGGTAGATCTTTCAACTCAACAATCACATAATAAACACTTAAAGTAAAAGCTTTCGACACATAATAAGCCGTAATAACTCCCATCAGCACGGGAAATAATAGAACCATTTGTCCAGTGACTTCTAACGTAATAACGGCCATAGCTAATGTATGCGTGACCCCAGCGACCAAGGCCCCAGCACCAACAACCGAATACCTCCCAATTTCTGTGATATTTTCTGGACCGAAGATATTAACCATTGCAATACCATATAAACGGCCGATCAAAGCACCAGTAAGAAACATGGGGACAAAAATACCTGTAGGTATAGGGCAAGTTACCCCTAAACCATTACACATTAATTTCAAGAAGATTAGGAGAGAAAGCTTCAACCAAATGTCTAATTCTAACCCTGGTTTATTATAAGGTGCATTGAATAATTCTTCAGTAGCTTCTTCTGTCAAAAATCCAAAGTCCCAAAAATAAAACACAATGAAAATCGACACAAAACACACAAATCCTGTATACACATACCTGGAAATCAGATTATTATTTTTGATCAATTTACGAAAAATCAAAAGAAACTCAATATATTGCACATGCAAAGCTCCTAAAATTCCACATATAGCTCCTAAAATCATAAAAGCGAAGATCTCAATAGTAATATGATTATGAGCTCCACTAAAATCAGTAATTGTCCATCCTTCTAATCCAATCGCTCTTCCAAAAACATGAAACACAACTCCGCAAATAAATGAACAGAAAAAAGCTTTCCAAAACGCACCAACTGCAAAGAAAGTCGACATAGTTTCGATGCTATACAAACACCCCCCCACCGGTGTGCCAAAGGTGGCAGTAATACCAATACCCCCTGCAGTCGCCAGTATTTGTTTTCTAAAGGTATTTTTCACATGCATCCGCTTAAAATAACTGATTTTAGAGAGATTATTAGCAACAGCTGCTGCTATATGCACAAAGGGTCCTTCTCGACCAACAAATAAACCACTCCCAATCGCGAAAAAAAGCCCTAAGATTTTAGCAATAAGAGTTTTGAATGACAGGTATTTGTAAATGCTGATTCCAGCCAATGTGGACTTTAATTCAGGGATTCCAGAACCTTCAGCGTCTCGATTAAAATAGCAAATGGTGCATCCAGTGAAAGCACAGGCTAAAGACACACAAAGACAAGCTATAAAAGAGCCTGTGTTTTCTTGTAAGATAAAATAATGCATCACATTTGAGAGAAATTTGCTTGAACAATAAGAAAATAAGATTGATATTGTTGGGACTATTATCGCCAATAACATTAATAAAATCCACATATCAATAGAAGTGTATTTTCTTATATGTGCTTCCATATCGCCTTGTTCAAGTTCAGCTAATTCGTCAAAATGCATTGCGAGATCTGTGATCATCAGATGAGGAGCATGTTCTTCTTTCTCGGGAAGAACACTATATTGAAAAGAAGAATTACGAAATTTTCCTCTGAAAAGAACTGATTCCTGAACTTTTGAAATTTTTCGACTTGGGCCTGAAGGAGGCAGATGGTTGT